>ERZ761609.799-NODE-799-length-33270-cov-8.599067_pt1 | contig 33270 bp, 31 predicted proteins | sample MGYA00511163_ERZ761609 | MGnify/ENA primary metagenome ERZ761609 (study PRJEB28899, sample SAMN02445070) | bioreactor sludge metagenome | biome: EBPR sludge | place: Australia: Brisbane, Thorneside Wastewater Treatment Plant | collected 2011-12-16 ...
GGAGTTCAGACGTGTGCTCTTCCGATCTCGTGGCCGATCTCGAAACAGCGGAGAAAAAAGGTTTCGACACCTGCATTCGCGCCGTCCACCCGCTCGATCCGAACTGGACTGTTCCGGTCTACGTGGCGAACTTCATCCTGATGGAGTATGGCACCGGCGCCATTTTCGGCTGCCCCTCGGGCGACCAGCGCGACATCGAGTTCTCGCGAAAGTACGGTCTTCCGATCATTCCGGTCGTCGTCCCAAAGGACGAGCCCGCGCGCGGACAGGCACTCGCCAAGATCCATGAAGGCGTCGCCTATGACGGTGACGGCGTCATGATCAACTCGCGCGACCTCGACGGCCTCGCACCTGCCGAAGCCTTCGAACGGGTCGCCACCCGCCTCGAAAACCAGTCCCTCGACGGCAAACCCGTCGGCGAACGCAAGGTCAACTTCCGCCTCCGCGATTGGGGCATTTCGCGTCAGCGCTACTGGGGCTGCCCGATCCCGGTCATCCACTGCGATACCTGCGGCATCGTCCCCGTTCCCGATCGCGATCTGCCGGTCAAGCTGCCGGACGACGCGACCTTCGACGTTCCCGGCAATCCGCTCGATCGGCATCCGACGTGGAAACATTGCGAGTGTCCGAAATGCGGGAAATCAGCCGTCCGTGAAACCGATACCATGGACACTTTCGTCGACAGTTCCTGGTACTTCGCTCGCTTCACCGCACCTCACGCCCCGACACCGGTCAACGAGACAGCCGTTCGCTACTGGCTACCAGTCGACCAGTACATAGGCGGCATCGAGCACGCGATTCTTCATCTGCTCTACTCCCGCTTCTTCTATCGGGCCATGGGCATCTCGGGCCACGGCCACGGCGCGACTGTCCCGGAGCCGTTCGCAGCCCTGTTCACGCAAGGCATGGTCGTGCACGAAACCTACCGGTCCTCGACCGGCGCCTGGCTTCTCCCCACCGAGGTTCGCATCACCGGAGAAGGCGACGAGCGGAAGGCGACGGAGATCGCGACGGGCAAACCGGCAGAGATCGGCTCCATCGAGAAGATGTCGAAGTCGAAAAAGAACCTCGTCGATCCCGACGACATCATCGCCCACTACGGCGCCGACTGCGCCCGCTGGTTCGTTCTGTCGGACAGCCCGCCCGAGCGCGACGTCATCTGGACCGAGCGCGGGGTTGCAGGAGCCGGCAACTTCGTCCAGCGCATCTGGCGCCTCGCCGACGATGTCGCCGACGGAAAGGGAGCCGAAAAGGGATCGAAAAGACCCGATAATTTTTCTCCCGATGCGCTCGAGATCCGTCGGGCCACCCACAAGGCCCTGCATGCCGTCAGCCAGTCTATTGAGGCCTTGCGCTTCAACGTCGCTGTGGCGCGGCTCTACGAACTGACCAATGTCGTCGCGTCTGCTGCATCAAGGAGCGGAGCTCCGCCGGACGTGGCCTGGTCCGTTCGCGAAGGCACCGAACTCATCGTCAGGATGCTCTCCCCGATGATGCCGCATCTCGCGGAAGCCTGCTGGGAGAGGCTCGGATACAACACCCTGCTGGCAGAGACGGCGTGGCCGGAAACTGAACAAGGTTTGCTAATTGACGCCTCCGTGACCCTTGCCGTACAGGTCAATGGTAAGAGACGCGATGAAATAACCGTGCCGCGCGAGGCATCCAACGCCGAAGTCGAAAAGGCCGCTTTGGCCCTCGAATCGGTCCGGAAGGCTCTCGACGGCAAAGCCCCTAAAAAGGTCATCGTCGTGCCGCAGAGGATTGTAAATGTCGTCGCCTGAGGCACCACTGCTGAAACGCCGCTCGCTCGTTCTCGGGCTGGCGATGGTGTCTGCAGTCGTGGCTGGATGTGGGCAGGGCGGCTTTCAGCCTCTTTACGGCGTTACGTCCTCCGGAGGACGCGCCGGCGACAGGATGACTTCGGTAGATATTGCACCGATCCCCGGTCGTGTCGGACAGCGCATCCGGAACGAACTGTTGTTCCAGAAATCCGCCGGCGGCGAGACCCGCGCTGCCACCTCCCGCCTCGATGTCGCCTTCAGCGAATCCATCTTGACGTCACTCGTCAACGCCAAGGGCGATTCCGCTGGCCAGATCTATCAGATCGAAGCCCGCTACAAACTGATCGACCTTTCCAACAACACGGCCATTTTCGAGGGTCGCAGTCTCGGCCGCGCCGCTTTTGATCGCTTCGAGGCGATATACTCGAACATCCGCGCTCGTGAGGACGCGGAAAACCGCGTTGCCAAGATCGTGGCGGACGATATCCGGACACGCGTCGCGGCTTATCTGGCCACGTCAACGAACTGATCGGTTGGCCTTCGACCTGCCTGATGAACCTGCGCGCCTGAAAGGCTCGTTCCGAAAATGGTTGCCGTAAAGGCCGCACAGGCTGAGCAGTTCATAAAATCCATCTCGGCCGACATCGCTGCCGTGCTCGTCTTCGGCCAGGACGCAGGACTTGTTTCCGAACGCGCGGCGCGATCGGCCGCCGCACTTGCCGCCAGATCGAATCCGCCCGGCGAAACTCTGCGGATCGACGACGCCGACCTCGAAAACGATCCCGAACGCCTGATCGTCGAACTCACCACTATCTCAATGTTCGGCGGACGCAAGATCGTACGCGCAACGGCCGGCCGTCGCGTCAATGCGGCACTGCTCGGAGACCTCATCGGCAGTGGCCGTCTCGAAGGCGCCATCATCGTCGAAGCAGGAAATCTCAAACCGACCGACGCACTCCGGACGCTGTTCGAAAAAAGCGCGATCGCCGCAGCGATCCCCTGCTACCAGGACACCGAGCGCGACCTCTCTGATCTCGTCGACGCGATGCTGCGCTCATACCGAATGGACATCGCCCCGGACGCGAAGCGTCTGTTGCTGACACGGCTCGGCGCAGACCGGTCACTTTCCAGGTCTGAGCTCGAGAAGCTCGTTTTGTTTTGCCACGGCCGCACCACGATATCAGTCGACGACGTCGAAGCGGCGACAGGCGACGCCTCGGAGCTCGCCGTCGACATGATCGTCAACGCCGCGGCCGGCGGCGATGTCGCGGGCGCATTGGTCGCCTTCGACCGTTCGATCGCGGCCGGCGACAATCCCCAGGCGATCATCATTGCGGCGCAGCGCCATTTCCAGCGCCTTCATCGAGTGCGGTCCGCCTACGAAACGACCGGCAATCTCGACGAGGCCATGCGTTCCCTGCGACCACCCCTGCATTTCCGTCAGCAGACCGTGTTTGCAAACCAGGTCCGAACCTGGCCTCTTCCACGCATAACGCGGACTCTCGCGATGATCGGACGCATTCAGGCATCGACGCGCAGCGACGGACACGACGATACGGTGTTGACCAACCGGCTCGTGCTCGATATCGGCCGCCTGTCACAACTGGCGACAGATAACCGGAACCGCCCGTGACGATGCCGCCGCAATGATCGAATTTAAGCGCACCGCACATACACACACGAGGAAACCTGAATGAGCACCTCCGACTACGATGTCGTCGCCATCGGCAACGCGATCGTCGACATCATCGGCCGCTGCGACGATGCCTATCTTGCGCGACATGGCTGCGCCAAAGGCTCGATGAGCCTCGTGGACGCGGCCCGCATGGCCGCACTTTACGACGGCATGGGCCCCGCAACGGAGATATCGGGCGGCTCTGCGGCCAACACCGCCGTCGGTGTTGCGTCGTTTGGCGGTCGCGCCGCTTTTATCGGTAAGGTCGCCGACGACGAATTCGGCCGCATCTTCGCCCATGATATTAAAGCCTCGAAGGTCGCGTTCGACGCGAAGCCCGTCGCCGGCGGAAACCCGACCTCGCGCTCGCTCATCCTCGTGACCCCCGATGGCGAGCGGACCATGAACACGCTTCTCGGCATCTCGACCGAACTCGACGACACTGCACTCGACCCGACGAAAATCGAGCGCAGCAAGGTGGTGTATCTCGAAGGCTATCTTTTCGATCGTCCAGAAGCGAAACGCGCCTTTGAAAAGGCCAGCGCTCTCGCACGCAAGGCCGGACGCCAGGTCGCCCTCACACTGTCGGACGGCTTTTGCGTCGATCGGCATCGGGCAGAATTTCTCACCCTCATCCGGTCCGGCGTCGACATCGTCTTCGCCAACGAGAATGAAATAAAGTCCCTCTACGAAACGGAGTCGTTCGATGACGCGGCGCGGCGAATTTCGCAGGACGCGCGTCTCGCCGTTCTGACGAGATCGGCAAAGGGCTCCTTGGTGATCGATGGAGAAAATTCCACGACCATCGGCATCGAACCCGTCGCGAAAGTCGTCGACACGACCGGCGCCGGAGATCTCTACGCCGCCGGCTTCCTTTACGGATTTACGCAAGGCCTGGGACACGCGAAGTCCGGCCGTTTGGCCGCGATCGCTGCAGCCGAGATCATCAGCCACACTGGCGCGCGACCTGAAGTGCCACTCGCAGACCTCGCACGAAAAAAGGGAGCGTTGTAACGGCATGAAGTGCTTGCGCGTCGGAAAAAACATTTGACGTACATGGCATTACATGTTTTTCATCCTGAACATTCTAATCGTGCCGCGAATATCGGAGGGATATTGCCCGTTCTCCGTCGGTTCCGGCACCTTCTCCGGATGGAAAACCAGAGATGGCGGAAGCACCGCGAAAGCGCGGTCGGCCGAAAGGCTCGGGCATAGATGACGGCACCACGCTGGCGGCGATAGCGCGCCTCCGTACCGCTGATCCTGACCTCAAACCGACGACCGCAATCCGAAAACTCGGGATCACGGATCCATCCGTCGTTCGACGCCTGCGCGACAAGCTCAAGGAATGGCCGGACGTTGCGCGTGCGGCACAGACATCGCTGCTCGCATCCACGATTTCGAAAGATCGGCCAGCCAAGGGTACGATCCGCACGAAACCGGAAAAGCCGAAGAACCGTCGACAGAAATCGAAAGTCCCGCTTGCAGGACCAATATCGGCGACCGTCACCGCAAGGCAGGACGATTTCGTCCACCAGTCCTCCGGAAATGACGCAAAATCCGAGACGACCGCCCCATCCCGACGCGACGAGGCGACACCGGATTTACCGCGGCATACTGCGTCAAGTTCGACACCAACTCGAGCCGACGCCGCCCCGATAGCGCCTCCTGCCAAAGAGCCCGACACATCATCCGCGCCAGCCAGCCAGTCACCTGAAACCGCTCGCCCGGACCCCGACCCGACTCGGACGTCGACCCCGCCACCACAGTTCGCCATGGACCCCCAGCTCGAGGCGATGCGTCTCGCAGCCGAAGCTGCGGCCGCCATGAGCCGCCTTTACCTGCACTGCCTGACCTACGCCAATCAGGTGTCACCACTCGCCATTGCAATGCGTGGCCAGGCCATGTCGACGCAGTGGTTCGCGGCGGCCATGGCAGGACACCAGGCCGCCCTGAAGACCATGATGGCGAAAAAAGGCTGAACCCGGTTACCGTCCAATGATGGATTTAAATCCTTCGGAGGGCGACCTCGACGGTGCGATGATTATCGCCCTTTTTGAGGATGAGGCCGGCCCTCTGCCGCGTCGGTAGAATATTCTCCTGAAGGTTCTTCAGGTTGATCGTGCTCCAGATGTGCAGGGCACGAGCCCGCGCCTCGTCGTTGTTGAGGCTGGCGTAGCGATGAAAATACGCAGCCGGATCGCGGAAGGCGGTTTGCCGAAGCCTCATGAACCGCTCGACGTACCACGTCTCGATCATGTTCGGTTCGGCATCGATGTAGATCGAGAAATCGAAGAAGTCCGAGACGAATGGAATGACTTCACCACCCTTCGGGAGCCGCGCCGGCTGCAGCACGTTCAACCCCTCGACGATCAGGATGTCCGGCCGGTCGACCACCACCGACTGCCACGGCATGACGTCGTAATGGAAATGCGAGTAGACCGGAGCGGTCACGTTTTCCTTCCCCGACTTCACGTCATGGAGAAAATTCAAGAGCCGCGTCGTATCGAAACTCTCCGGAAAACCTTTTTTATCCATCAAATTCCTCTCCTCGAGGATTTTGTTTGGATACAGGAACCCGTCTGTCGTCACGAGGTCGACACGGGGATGATCCGTCCAGCGGGCGAGCAGCGCCTTGAGGACACGCGCCGTGGTGCTCTTGCCGACCGCGACCGAGCCGGCAATGCCCAGAACGAAGGGAACGCTCTGGTCGCGCCGCCCGAGAAATCGGTTCGTCACCGTATGCAGTTCCTGCGACGCAGCCACATAAAGATTGAGCAGTCGCGACATCGGAAGATAGATCTGCTCTACCTCCTCGAGCGACAGTTCGTCGATCAACCCCGAAAGCTGCGAAAGATCGCGCTCGACCAGCGTCATCGGGGTATCGGCGCGCAGCTTCGCCCATTCGGCGCGCGAAAAACTTCGATACGGCGAGAACGGCAGGATCGGAATGTTCAGGCTGTCAGGCACGCGATGACCTCGAATTACAAAGCAGACGGACGATGCCGCACGGCGATCAAGACGGCCGCGCCATCTTGCGCGATGCCTTTTCGTCGAGACCCGAAAGTCCCATCCTGGAGGCGAGCAAATCCTCGACCGCACTCCATGGAACGTCCCTCGACGCCAGGAGAACGATCAGGTGATAGACGACATCCGCCGCCTCTGCGGCGAGCGCATCTCCATCTCCTGTCAGTCCGGCAATTACGGTCTCGACTGCTTCCTCGCCGAATTTTCGCGCACACTTCTCTGTCCCGCCGTCCAGGAGCTGCCGCGTATAGGATGCGTCGGACGACGCGCGACGACGCGCTTCGATCGTCTCGACCAGTTTTTTGAGCACGTCGTCTGCCATCTGCTTCCCCTGGCCGGGATCCGAATTCGACTCAAAGCGGGCCCGATCCGCTGCTCGCAATCAAACGAACCGGCCCCAGACGACCAATTGGTACGCGCACGAAATCCGCGCCGCTACCGGCAATTTGGAACGTAGTCAACCCGACCGACAGCCCTCGGCCTGGAGTATGTCAGCCGCTCCCCGTGCCACCACCGAGACGGCCACGGATATAATCGAGCTGGTCGTAGTTCCCGTATTTGATCATCAGAACACCACTCTCTCCGGAACCCCGCTTGATCTCGACCTTCAACCCGAGAAGCTCCGCCAATGCCTGCTCGAACGCCTTGGTGTCGGCATCGTTCTCGCGCGTGCGGCTCACCGGCGGCTTGCCGACATTTGCATCGAGCTTCTGCACCATCGCCTCGACGTCGCGAACCGTCATGTTTCGATCGATGATCTTGAACGCCAGACTTTCGGCGTCCTCCCGCCCGACCAGCGCACGCGCGTGTCCCGCAGTAAGCTTCCCCGCCATCAGCAGACCCTGGACAGGGTCCGGCAGCTTGAGAAGCCGCAGCGTGTTCGCGAGATGGCTCCGGCTCTTGCCGATGACATCCGCCAGCTGCTCCTGCGTATAGTTGAAGCGCTGGATCAACTCGTTGTAGCCCGCCGCCTCCTCGATGACGTTGAGGTCGGCGCGCTGCACGTTCTCGATGATCGCCAGCTCCAGCATGTCCTGGTCACCGAGCTCACGCACGATGACCGGCACCTGATGCAGACCAGCCCGCTGCGACGCCCGCCACCGCCGTTCACCAGCGACGATCTCGTAATTTCCGGCCTGCTGCGGGTCCGGCCGCACGAGAATCGGTTGAACGAGCCCCTTCTGGCGGATCGACTCCGCCAGTTCCATGAGTTCGTCTTCCTTGAATTCCTTGCGCGGATTGAGTTTTCCTCCGCGCAGTAGCTCGATTGGAACGACCTTGTGCTCGCCCTCGTAAGGCAGCCGCGGATTAGTGATCGCCGGCTCCCCGATCAACGATGCCAGACCGCGACCTAGGCGGCTTTTTGGCAATGGCGAATTCATGTCCTTCTCTCCCTCTCGCCCAATCGACGTGCAACCAGTCAGGCAGCACGCATTTCCTTTTCGCGCGCCATAACTTCGGCCGCGAGATCGATGTATGCGCGGCTTCCGATGCATTCGTGGTCATAGACCAGAATCGGCTGCCCGAACGACGGCGCCTCGGCGACACGAATATTACGTGGAATCATAGTTTTGTAGACTTTGGACCCGAAGTACGCACGCACGTTGTCGGCAATCTCGCGCGAAAACGAGGTCCTCTGGTCGTGCATGGTCAGCACCACGCCCTGAATCTCGAGCTTCGGATTGAGCGTCGCGCGGATCTGGTCGATCGATTCCTTGAGTTGCGAGATACCTTCTAGCGCAAAAAACTCGCATTGAACGGGGACGAGCACCGCGTTCGCAGCTGTCATCGCATTCAGCGTCAGCAGACTGAGCGAAGGCGGACAATCTATAATCACGTAACTGAAAGGACGCGCCGTCTGCCCTGCACCGGCGGTATGCTGCCCTTGCGTAGCCCTGAGCGCTGTCACGGCATCGCGCAGCTTGTATGGGCGGTTCTGGTCACCCATCAGCTCAGATTCGAGCCCGACAAGATCAGAATTTGCGGCCACGATGGAGAGATTCGGGATTTTGGTGTCGATTTTCGCCTGAAGCAGCGTCGCCTCACCAGCAAGAACGTCGAACATCGTTCTGGTACGCGCCTCCGGCGGCACGCCGACACCCGTCGACGCATTACCTTGGGGATCGAGATCGAGGATAAGCACGCGCTCCCCGGAAACCGCGAGTGCGGTCCCCAGGTTGATCGCCGTCGTGGTTTTGCCGACACCGCCCTTTTGGTTTGCTATTGCAAGCACCCGTAACGGCGGCCCCGCCAATGGGTTCAATGCGGCGCTGGTCGTCGACATGTTGAAGCTCCTTGGGGACGAAGGCCCCAGAATCGCCAGGCGACGCTAAGCAACGCGATTCGACACGACAGCACCAGACACTACGCCTACCGAGCCTTCTTCCGAAGGTTCCGCACGAGCACGATCCGAGCCGCTTCGTCCGAAAGGCTGGGCTGGAGCTCGACGTCGAACTCCCAGTCGATCCTGGCCTGTGCGAGCTCCTGGTCGACATCTTTCCCTTTGGGAAATACGCCTACCGTGTTGTCCCCGAAGAACCGGAAACCCAGCTGAAGAAGCGCCGACAGGCTGGACAACGCACGCGCTGAGACGACATCTGCTTCGTCGACAATAGTCGAAACTGCAGTGCTTTCGATACGCTCCGCCAGAATATCCACCGTCACTACGGGTCCGAGCGCCATTTTCCGCGCGACCTCCCGCAGAAAAGCGCACTTCTTGGCATCACTGTCGACCAGCACGACCCGCCGCCGGATATTTTTCTCGGCCAGCATTGCGGCAACGACCAGACCCGGAAACCCGGCCCCCGAGCCAAGATCCAACCACGTACCGACCCGGTCTACCGGTACGAACTTGAGGAGCTGCGCGGAATCCGAGAAATGCCGCTGCCAGGCGTCGCCCAATGTGGCCGGAGAGACCAGATTGATCGCCTTTTGCCAGGACATGAGCGTCTCGGCATAGATTTCCAGGCGCTGCATCGTTTCACGTGAAACCCCGTGAAGCGCCTGAAAATCCGAAGCGGTGCGAACTATTTCCATGATTGTACAATTGGATCGCTCGGCGATCCCCCGGCTTCAGGTAAAACACGGACGGCGACCTATGTCAGGCGCTCGCCCGCCCGGGGCCGCCCTTGCGATGCGCATTTTCGAGCTTTTTGAGGGTTGCAAGCACTAGCATCAACGCCGCGGGCGTCATTCCATCGATCTTGCCGGCCTGCGCTAGGGTACCAGGTCGCGCGGTCGCCAGCTTCTGCCGCGTCTCGTTGGAAAGACCAACGATCGCCGAATAATCGAGATCGGCCGGGATCCTGATACCTTCGTCTTTTCGCAGGGACTCCACGTCCGAAATCTGACGGTCGACATAGGCCGCATATCTGGCATCTATGGTCAGCTGCGCAGAAATTTCATCCGGAACGGACGCAAGTTGCGGCCAGACGCGACCGATATCCCGCCATTCCACGCCTGGATGCGCCAGAAGTTCGAACGCGGACCGCTTCCGACCGTCCTTGTTGAGCACAAGTCCATATTCTGCCGCCTGCGTCGGCGATATCTCGAGGCTTTCGAGCGCTTGCCGACCGGTCCGAAGCTGCTCCGCCTTTGATTCAAAGACCCTCTGACGCTCACCCCCGACACAGCCGGCTCCGATACCGACCGGCGTCAGCCGGCTATCCGCATTGTCGGCTCTGAGCCGCAAGCGGAACTCAGCCCGCGAGGTAAACATTCGATAAGGTTCTGAAACTCCACGAGAAACGAGATCATCGATCATAACGCCGAGATACGCGTCCGCCCGTGACAGAACAAAGTCGCTCCTGCCCCCGCCCGCACGAATGGCGGCATTGATTCCTGCCAAAAGGCCCTGGCCTGCCGCTTCCTCGTAGCCCGTCGTGCCATTGATCTGGCCAGCAAGGAAAAGACCTGGCAAGCGCTTCGTTTCCAGCGTCGGATGCAACTCCCTCGGATCGACGTAATCATACTCGATCGCATACCCGTGCCGGATGATCCGCACATGCTCCAGCCCCCGCAGCGTCCTGATAAAGCTCTCCTGAACATCCTTTGGCAGCGATGTCGAAATCCCGTTTGGATAAACGGTGTCGTCGTCGAGCCCTTCCGGTTCGAGAAAGATCTGGTGCCGCGACCGATCCGCGAAACGTACCACCTTGTCCTCGATCGACGGACAGTAACGCGGTCCAACGCCCGAAATCTGGCCGGAATACATTGGGGCACGCGACAGGTTTGCCCGAATGATCGCGTGAGTTTCTTCCGTTGTTTCGGTCACGCCGCACTTGATCTGCGGGTTCGTGATCGCCGAAGTTAGGAAAGAAAAGGGAACCGGTGGAACATCGCCGTCCTGAAGCTCGAGCGCCGACCAGTCGATCGTCCGCCCGTCGAGCCGCGCCGGAGTTCCGGTCTTGAGCCGACCGAGACGGAACCCAACCGACGCCAACCTCTCTGACAAGCCGGTCGCCGGCGCTTCCCCGACCCGACCCGCTGGAATGCGTTCCTCGCCGATATGTATGAGCCCATTCAGAAAGGTGCCGGTCGTAAGCACGACCGCCGCCGAGGTGTATGTACGCCCATTCGTTGTTGTAACACCAACGACTTTTCCATCCTCGATCACGAGGTCGGATATCCCCCCCTCGATGACGATTAGTCCCTTTATTTCCCTCACCGCATCTTGCATCGCGGCTCGATATAATTTCCTGTCCGCTTGCGCTCGCGGACCCTGGACCGCCGGACCTTTAGACCGGTTCAGCAGGCGGAACTGAATTCCGCCCTTGTCCGCGACACGACCCATCAGCCCGTCGAGCGCGTCTATCTCCCGGACCAGATGCCCTTTGCCGAGCCCGCCTATAGCCGGATTGCAGCTCATCTCACCGATCGTCGCAAACCGATGGGTTATGAGCGCCGTAGCAGCTCCGACGCGCGCCGCAGCCGCAGCCGCCTCGACACCGGCGTGCCCGCCACCGACGACGATGACGTCAAAACTTGACGGCGATGAAGTTATCATAGTGAGGGTCGCTTCAGGAGGCTCTGGAGTGTCAACGCCTGGGAGGTTCAACCCAATCCGGTAGCGCCGGCGATCATGTGGCCGGTATAGCGCGAAATCTGCCGGAACTTCAAGAAAAACGCCCTGTCTCGCCGCCTTGAGGCGGACATTTAATCGTCCTGGAAACCCTTGACCGCCCCGAAAAAGAGTCCTGTTTGTCTTCCTGAGAGCGGAAAATTATCCTGCGGATACTCAAAATCATCCTGAAAGAGGAGAGTTTCACGTGAAACGGTCCTGCCGGATTAATTCCTTGAAAGAGAATCGGATTCGATTGCGTGTTCGCGAAGGATTCACGGCATCATTTGCCGATGCAGAAACGGGAAAAAATTGCGCCCAAGACCTCCTCCGCATCAACCCTGCCAGTCAGACGCCCGACCGCAAAAGCTGCACGCCGCGCATGCTCCGCCGCAAGCTCGAGGTATCGATCATCAGCGGATGAAAAGGCCAGAAGTTGATCTCGAGCATCCTGAAGCGCCTCGTGGTGCCGAGCCTGGGAGATTAACGGCAGGCCATTGTCCGTGAGCAGTGCCGACTTCGCACGCTCGGCAAGTTCCGCAACAAGCTCGTCGATCCCCGCTCCGGTGTGGCTGGAGATGAAAATATCCGACCGGCTCCCCGTCATGGATCCCGCAGCGCGCGACGCAGGATTATCATCCTGGAGGTCGATCTTGGTCCGGACCTGGATGACCTTTGAGGTGTCGAGCCGGTTTTCATCCGTCAAAAATGATGGAGGATGCAGGTCCGCCCCCTCCGTAAGCCAGAGCACCAGGTCGGCATTTTTCCCCCAGTCTATGCCGCGTCGAATTCCTTCCCTTTCGACCGCGCCGGTCGTCGCCCTCACCCCCGCTGTATCCGCCATGACCACCCGAATCCCTCCGAGATTCAGATGCAACTCGACGACATCGCGGGTCGTACCGGCTTCTTCGGACACGATGACTGCATCCCGCCCTGCCAGCTTATTGATAAGACTCGATTTCCCGGCATTCGGTAGCCCCATGACGGCCACCTTGAAGCCGTCGCGAAGGATCTCGCCCTTGTTCCGGTCCGCGAGGTGCCGCGACAGCTCATCGGCAAGCGCTTTCGCAAGACGCTTGGCCTGCTCGAATGCGGTCATCGCAACGTCGCCCTCGTCAGAGAAGTCGATCGCCGCCTCGGTCAGACCCTGAATCTCGATAATCCGGTGCCGCCAGCTTTCTGCCCGCTCGCGCAGGGCACCGCGCATCTGGCTGTACGCGAGCTTCCGCTGCCCTTCGGTCTCCGCGTCGATGAGATCGGCGAGCCCTTCGGCCTGCGTCAGATCGATCTTGCCGTTCTCGAAGGCCCGGCGGGTGAATTCCCCGGGCTCGGCAAGTCTCAACCCCGGAAGCTTGCCCAGGACAGAGAGGAACCCCTCGACGACTGACCGGCCACCGTGAACCTGAAGCTCGACGACGTCCTCTCCCGTGAAACTCGCCGGGTTACGGAAAAAGATGGCGATACCGTCGTCCAGGGCTTCACCCGACACAGGTTCTACAAACCTGAGCCTCTGAGCAAACCTCGGGCGGTCGGCCGCGCCCGGCGCCATCGACTTTAGCGCGGCAAACGCTTCAGGTCCCGAAATCCGCACGACGGCAATTCCGGCCCTCCCCGTCGCGGTCGCAGGGGCAAAGATGGTCTCACCGGCAATTGGCACTCGCACGCTACGATCCACGGGAGTCTCTGCAACTCGTAACGACTGGACTTGCGTCGGCCATCGGGGGTCGAGCCCCTGGTCCGATCTCGACGCTATGAAACCTATTACGACCTGATCGACGTCAGACAAGAAAAAAGGCACCTGGACTTGATCCAGGTGCCTCCTGACGCCGCAGTCAGGTGTCTCAGTTCGCCTTGTTCATGGACTGGAAGAATTCCCCGTTGGTTTTCGTCGACTTCAGTTTGTCGATGAGGAACTCGATCGCATCCATCGTGCCCATCGGATTGAGGATGCGCCGCAGGACGTAGACCTTCTTGAGCTGATCGGCCGGCACCAGCAGGTCTTCTTTGCGGGTACCCGACCGCGCCACGTCAATCGCCGGGAACACGCGCTTGTCGGACACCTTCCGGTCGAGGATGATTTCCGAGTTGCCCGTACCCTTGAACTCTTCGAAAATCACTTCGTCCATACGCGATCCGGTATCGATCAGTGCCGTCGCGATGATCGTGAGCGACCCACCCTCTTCGATGTTCCGCGCCGCGCCGAAGAACCGCTTCGGCCGCTGCAAAGCATTCGAATCGACACCACCCGTGAGAACTTTGCCCGAAGACGGCACGACGGTGTTGTAGGCTCGTCCGAGACGGGTGATGGAATCGAGCAGGATCACGACGTCGCGCTTGTGCTCGACGAGACGCTTGGCCTTCTCGATGACCATTTCGGAAACCTGGACGTGCCGGCTCGGCGGTTCGTCGAAGGTCGACGAGATGACCTCGCCCTTCACGCTGCGCTGCATGTCCGTGACTTCTTCCGGCCGCTCGTCGATCAGCAGGACGATGAGGAACACTTCCGGATGATTGGCAGTAATGGAATGGGCGATGTTCTGCAAAAGCACCGTTTTGCCCGTACGCGGCGGCGCGACGATCAGGGCACGCTGCCCCTTGCCGAGAGGAACCACGACGTCGATCACGCGCGCCGAAAGGTCGCGGATCGTCGGATCTTCGATTTCCATCTTCAACCACTTCGTCGGATAGAGCGGCGTCAGGTTGTCGAAGTGGATCTTGTGCTTCTGCTTCTCGGGATCCTCGTCATTGATCGAATTGACCTTGAGCAGCGCGAAATATCTCTCGCCTTCCTTGGGACTGCGGATCGGCCCCTCGACCGTATCACCCGTCCGCAGCGCAAAGCGCCGGATCTGCGAGGGCGAAACGTAGATGTCGTCAGGCCCCGCCAGATAGTTCGCATCGGGCGAACGCAGGAAGCCGAATCCGTCGAGCAGTACCTCGACCACACCGGTACCTATGATCTCCACATCCTGGGTCGCCAGCTGTTTCAGGATCGCGAACATCAGCTCCTGCTTGCGCATGGCGCTGGCGTTCTCGACGCCGACCTCCTCGGCGAAAGCCAGCAGCTCCGTCGGGGTCTTTGATTTGAGATCCTGAAGTTTGATCTCTTTGATGCCGTCTTGCATGAAGGTCGTCTCTAGGAAAATGCGATCGCGTGATTGCGGCTGAAGGGGTCGTGCGCGCAACGATCAGGTCTGAGGAGGGAAGGCACAGCCGGAATGCTTCGGGCTGATCATACGCTTCCTGCGGGCAGAAGCCGGAAAATCCGGAGCCACAGAAACCCGCGGCCATATAATGGTCCAGCGGCGTAGATGTTCTTTTCTATCAGTGTTCAAGCTCGAATGAAAGCGAAAAACCGGCGCGACCGCCGCCAGCGCTCCGTCAGAACGGCTTGACGATCACGAGAATGACGATGCCGATCATGAGCACGGCAGGGATTTCATTCAGTATCCGCCAGTGCCGTGTCGAAATCGTATTCCTGTTCGCCGCGAACATCCGAACCGCTTTGGAGTAATGTCCATGTACGGCACTGAGGAGGATGACGAGCAGCAGTTTGGCATGGAACCAGGGTGCCTTGAACCAGCCAGCCTGCCACGCGAGCCACAGGCCGATCACCCAGGACAGCACCATGGCCGGGTTCATGATGATGCGCAGCAGTCGCCGCTCCATGACCTTGAAGAGCTCGGAAGTCTCCGAACCCGGCGCCACCTGCGAATGGTAGATGAAGAGCCGCGGCAGGTACAACATACCGGCCATCCACGAAATCACGGCAATGACATGAACGGCCTTGAGCCAGTCATAGGCACGCATGCCGAAAACCATTAAAACCGCAGCCGTGAGCGCCGCGGTCACACCTAGTGCGACAAAGGCTCTTGTCGCCGGCGACGCACCCCCGATCTGTTTTTCTCCCTCCTGGGACTCCATTCCTTAATTCTCCGTCACCGGCCAAAATTCCGGACCCGTTCTACGAGCCGGCCGACGTTCTCCGGCGGCGTCTGCGGAACAATGCCATGCCCGAGGTTGAAGATGTACGGGTTCGGCGACAGAGCTGCCAAAAGTTCGTCGACCCGCTGATCGAGCGCACGCCCTCCCGAAACCAGTAGTAACGGATCCAGATTCCCCTGCACGACCGTCTTGCCGGAGAGCGACGCCTTGATCTCGCCGATCGGCATCGCGGTATCACAACCGACTGCGTCGACACCCGTCTCACGGACGTACGTGAAAGTCCGGCTTCCTGCGCCTCTCGGAAACCCGATGACCTTCAAGCCCGGATGTAGTTTGCGGAGGTCGGCCACCAGCCGCCTGGTCGGCGCTGTAACCCATGCTTCGAACTCGCCATCCGGCAGTGTGCCTGACCAGCTGTCGAAAATCTGCACGACATCGGCGCCGGCCTTTACCTGCAGATCCAGATACGCAACCGACGCTTCGACCAGAATATCCGTCAAGCGCCGGAAACCCTCCGGGTCGCGATACGCGAAAAGTCGCGCCGCCGCCTGATCCGACGAGCCCTGCCCCGCGATCATGTAGGTCGCGACGGTCCACGGCGCGCCGCAGAAACCGATAAGCGCCGTCTCCTTGGGTAGATCCTGACGAAGCCGCTGCACGGTCTCTGCTACAATGCCGAACTTGCCCATTGCATCCCGGATCGACAGCCTGGCGAAACCCTCACTCGACTGGATGGGTTCGAGCCTCGGTCCCTCCCCTTCGGCGAACCTTACCGGCTGACCGAGCGCATCCGGCACGACCAGGATGTCCGAGAAGAGGATCGCCGCATCGAACCCATAGCGTCTGATGGGCTGCAAGGTCACTTCTGCCGCCATCGCCGGCGAGTAGCAGAGATCGAGAAACCCGCCAGCCTTCGCGCGGGTCGCGCGGTACTCCGGAAGATAACGTCCCGCCTGTCGCATGAGCCAGATCGGAGGCGGCACAAGTGCCTCCCCGTCGAAAACCCTCATGAACCTTCGTTGACCCATGTCTGCTCCACTCGCGTCCACACAGTTCGGGGCGCCCCGTACTTCAAAAATACAAGATTACTGAATGTTATGGTTATGACTCTTAGGCCGTCGATTTTGGTGATACCCAATTATCGACAGCTCCGTCCACATCATGGCACATGCCGCATCCGGCTCTCGCGATATCTGGTAGGCCTGTCCCGGATCTATCACAAGAAGCTTTTTCAGATTGCTATCATGATGTTACAGGCGTGCAGGCGTCACAGCTCGACTGATATCCTGTAGAAAACCGGCGCAGAGTACGGCAAAACTCGTGGCGCCCAGTCTAGTGCACCAAGTCCCGCAAAACTGGTTCGATCGTGTTGGCGTGTGAGCCAATGTGTCGATAAACGTGTTGAGGCTCCGTATGGTACCGGCAAGGCGAAAGCGCCGTTGCTGCTGTCGAGGATAACCGAGGCTGCTATCCACAAATGCCCAACACCCTGCCGAGCTACTTCCACCTTCACCTCATTTCGGATTCGACCGGTGAAACTCTGACCACGATCGCGAAGGCAGCGGTGGTGCAGTATTCGCGCATTCGGCCGATCGAGCACATCCATCCGCTGATCCGGTCGAAACGTCAGCTGACGCGAGTTCTCCAGGAGATCGAGCAGACGCCTGGTATCGTTCTCTATACGATCGTGAACAGCGAGCTGTCGGACGAGATCGAACGCGAATGTCGCCGGCTCAAGGTACCCTGCCTGCACGTGCTTCAGCCGATCATGAAGGTGTTCGAGTCCTATCTCGGCGCTCCCCATTCTGCCGTTGTCGCCGGCCAGCACGTCGTCGATGCCGATTATTTCAAGCGCATCGATGCCCTCAATTTCACGATGGCGCACGATGACGGAAAACTTCCCGACGATCTCAATCAGGCCGACATTGTTCTCCTTGGAATTTCCCGCACCTCGAAAACACCGACGAGCATCTATCTGGCGCAGCGCGGCTACAAGACGACCAATTTGCCTTTGGTACCCGGGATTGATTTACCTCCGCAGATGACCAGTCCCCATGGCGCTTTTGTCGTCGGCCTGGTGGCCAGTGCCGACCGGATTGCCGAGATCCGGCGCAATCGCGTGCAATTACTCTCCGACAGGCAACTCGGCGGATATGTGGATCGGACAGAAATTGCCAATGAAATCAATTACTCAAGGAAACTCTGCGCTCGACACGGTTGGCCGGTGATAGACGTGACGCGTCGCTCCATCGAAGAAACTGCAGCGACCATCATCAAGATGCTCCATGATCGTGACGCCCGCGCCGCCGACGCTACGGAACCCGGTGACGGATTTTAATCTCCTCCGTACGGCGACGTGACTGAACACTCGGGAGTGCGAAACACGGATGCAATATAAATCTCCGATACTCGCGTCCGGTAGCCCCTTCCGGCGTGCTATCCTCGTCGCGGCTGGTGTTGTCGTGGAGATCGTCGTCCCTCAAATCGACGAGTCCTTCCACAAGGCGGATCTGGAGCGTGCATCGCCGCGTCCCTCCCCCGGCTCCATCGCACTGAAGCTTGCGGAGTTGAAAGCTCTCGACGTGCTGGAGCGACATCCCGGGCGATGTGTGATCGGCTCCGATCAGGTCCTCGCGTTCGACGGAGAAATATTCTCGAAGCCGCAGTCCATCGCCGCGGCGCGCCAGCAGCTGAGGCGCCTGCGGGGGCGCTCTCACGAATTGCTGACCGCCGTCGTTGTGGCTGAAGACGGAAAGACACTCTGGACGCATATGTCCCGGGCGCGCCTCACGATGCGCGATTTCTCCGATGCTTTCCTCGAGGATTACCTCGAACGACAAGGAGACAGGGTCACTGCAACCGTTGGTGCTTACGAGATAGAAGGGCTTGGCAGCCAGTTGTTCGGGAGCATCGAGGGCGATCACTTCACAATTGTCGGGCTTCCGCTTTTGCCGTTGATGGACGAACTGCGGAACCGGAGATTTCTGAAAACATGAACGGGCAGACCAAAGAGCGAGCGAAGTTCCCTCTCCGTGCCGCCGTCGTCGGCTGGCCGATAAAGCACTCCAGATCACCGCTGATCCATAACTACTGGCTGGAGCGTCACGGCATTTCCGAACGCTACGACAAGCTCGCGATCGAACCGGATCGGTTTCCCGACTTCGTCCGTAACCTCGCGCAAAGCGGGTTGCGAGGCTGTAACGTGACGATCCCACACAAGCAGATGGCGTTTGCCATGGCTGATGTGCGTCATCCCGACGCCGAGGCCGTGAAAGCTGCCAACACGCTCTGGCTGGAAAACGGCCGCCTTCACGCGACGAATACCGACACTTATGGCTTCATGACGCACCTCGCCACTTCGTCTCCGAACTGGCAGGACGGAAACGGACAGGTTGCGCTTCTCGGTGCTGGCGGTGCGACGCGCGCAATAATCTTCGGTCTACTCGCATCCGGCGTCGATCGTATTCACTTGACCAATCGTACACGCGCAAGCGCCGAGATATTGGCATCCGAGTTCGGCCCGAAGATCCGTGTGTTCGACTGGTCGGACAGGTCAAAGGCAATCGAAGGTGCGAAGTGCCTCATCAATACCACGTCGCTTGGAATGGACGGCTACCCACCGCTCGATCTCGACATTTCGTGTCTCTCCGGCAGCGCCACCGTCGCCGATATCGTCTACGTACCACTGGAAACGCCGCTTTTGGCGAATGCCCGTCGCTACGGGTTCACAGCGGTCGATGGGCTTGGCATGCTGCTCCACCAGGCCGCCCCGGCATTTGAGAACTGGTACGGATTTCGCCCGGAGGTGACCGCCGAATTGCGTGCCTTGGTTGTTGCTGACCTGGAGTCGTGAACATGTTGATCATCGGTCTCACGGGTTCGATCGGTATGGGAAAATCCGCCGCCGCAAAGCGGTTCCGCGAGCGCGACGTCCCAGTGTTCGATGCTGATGCTGCCGTTCATGACATCTATGTCCGTGATGCGGTCGCCGCAATCGAGGCTGCGTTTCCAGGCACGACTACATCAGCTGGCGTCGATCGGCAGGCATTGGCCAAGCGACTGCTTGCCGATGCGTCCGGCTACAAGGTTCTCGAAAACATCGTCCATCCCCTCGTCCGTTCTGCACAGCGACGTTTCCTTGCCGATTGTCACGCAGCAAAAAATCCACTCGTGGTCCTAGAGATACCGCTCCTGTTCGAGACCGGTGGCCATAACCGTGTGGACGTCACCGTGGTCGTAAGCGCCACTGCGGAGCAGCAGAAAAAGCGGGTTTTGGCGCGCCCGGGAATGACGGAAGACAAGTTCCTTCAGATCCTGTCACGCCAGATGCCGGACGCGGAAAAAAGACGGCTCGCCGACTTTGTTGTGGATACCTCCGGAACGATTCCCGAAACCGAGGTCCAGATCGATAGGATTATCGAAACGCTTGGGACGAGAACCGGCTCCGCATACGACAAGCACTGGAGCTGACCGCGCACGATCGCGGCGGTGTGTGGTGTCATCCGTCACTGCGCAAGCGGGCGTATTCCCGAACACGACTGCACTTCGGAGAACTGTCATGCTTCGGGAAATCGTGCTGGACACCGAAACGACCGGGCTCGACGCCTTAAAGGGCGATCGCCTGATCGAACTCGGCTGTGTCGAGATCGTCAATCGCGTGCCGACGGGCCGCGAATTCCATCGCTTCATCAATCCCGAGACCCGTGACGTTCACCCGGACGCGGAACGGATACACGGTATTTCAACCGCGTTTCTGAAGGACAAGCCGTTGTTTCGCGACGTCTACGCGGATTTCCTGGACTTCATTTCCGATGCGCCGCTCGTTATTCACAACGCGCCGTTCGACATCGGCTTCATCAACATGGAGCTGGAAAAGGTCGGGCAGAAGTCGATCGATATGGCGCGCGTCACCGACACGCTGCAGCTTGCTCGGAGAAAGCACCCCGCTGGACCGAATACTCTGGATGCTCTCTGCAAACGATACGGGATCGATAATTCGAAACGCACCAAGCACGGTGCGATCATGGACTCCCTTCTGCTCGCCGAAGTGTACGTCGAATTGCTCGGAGAGCGTCAGGCAAGCCTCGGTCTGACGACCGCCCGCCCCACCTCCGCCGGCAAGGCCCGCTCGACGGCAGCGCCGGCACTTTCCGTGTCGAGCCTGCGACGACCATCACCCTTGCCGTCGCGTTTGACCGACAGTGTCGTCGACGCGCACGCGAAAGCCGTCCAGGGTCTGGGCGATAAAGCCGTCTGGCTGAAGTACCGGAAACAATGACTACGTCGGTTGACGCACGCAGGCTTAAGCGGTTCCCATCGGGGCTCCGCTGGCTCCGGTCTGCTGGCGACGCTGCATGTAGAGCGCGCCGAAATCGATCGGGTCGAGAAGCAGCGGCGGGAAACCACCTTCCCGTGTCACGTCGGCCACGAGGCGACGGACGAACGGAAACGTCAGCGCGGGACAGTTGATCAGAAGGAATGGCTCGAGCGCGCTATCGGGTATTCCCTCGATCTGGAACATGGCTCCGTAAACGATCTCGAGATCGTAAAGAACCCCGGCCTTGACGCCGCAGTTGGCCTTCATCTCGATAAGGCTCTCGTAGATGTTCGGGCCGACCTTCTGCGCATTGACGTTGACTTCGATGCGAATGGCGGGCTGTTCGTCCTGGGCCACCTGGATGCGCCCGACGTTGGGGCTCTCGAATGAAAGGTCTCGGATGAACTGACCCAGGACCCGTACTTGTGCGCCCTGATCCGCCGAAGGGGGCTGACCGGAGTTCGAGGTGCCGTTGGTAGGTGTCTGCGCCATTAGTTTTTTCCCGGCGATTCGCATCACAAGTAGCTGGCCCAGCGACCATTCGCTGTGAGCCCGTCCGCGACCGCATTACACGTCATTTAGCTGTGTCGCAACCGGACCGGCGCTGGAGCCTCGGTGTTTGCTCAGTCTTTGCGGCTCCGCTTCGGATCGACCGTGCGTTCGCTGATCCGCTCGTACTCGCCTTCGATGACTTGCCCCGGCTCGCTCTCGCCGTCCCGTCGGTCAGCCGGTTCCGCCTTCTGACCGGTCCTGAAGGCTCCGCTTCCGCCCGCCCCGCGACGCACCTCGACCGGGTCCTCACCGAAGATCACGATGCGGACTGATTTTGACTTCAGCAGCCGCCGCAAGCCATTGATGGCGATCCATCGCCGGGCGGGAGGAAAAATCAGGAGAAGACCCAGGACGTCGGTCATCAGGCCAGGAGTCACGAGCAATAGCCCGGCGACGATCAGCAGGAACCCCTCCACCACGGATGCGACTGGAGCGCGCCCGCCCTGAACGGCATCCATCGCCTTCTGCATCACCGAAAAGCTCTGCCGGTTGATGACGTAGGTGCCGATCACGGCAGTCCCGGCAATCACGGCGAGCGTCAGCCAAAATCCAATCGCCTGTCCCAGACGTATGAGTAGGGCCAGTTCGATGAACGGTATAGCGGCAACGACGAGAAGGATGCCTAGTCTCATGGATTGCCATCGATGCCCGGTCGGGTTGGGTTTTGAGCGTCCGGGGCACCAAAGGCATACCAGAAATTACCCTCGAGGCGAATGATGGGATCCGGGCGAGATTTCGGGTAAGGTCAGCGTCTCCGGGCGGCGGCAGGGTAAATCTGGCACGAGCGGATCACGTCGAAACCTCCGCTCGTTTCCTGTTCTGCAATTCCGAACCGCGCAAACGGCTTCACGTCGGTACTGGATAAATTGCTGACGGCACACTAAGTTGCAGATATCACGAAAAACTCGGGTACCCGATACGGGTGGCCCCTTGCTTCGGAACCTCCCGCATGAACGGCCGTATCGACCTGACGACCCTTTTGTTCTTGGGTGCAGCCGTTGTCATCTTCCTGATGCTACGGAACGTGCTCGGCCGCCGCACCGGCGATGAATCCGGCAGATACGAGCGCTACAAGCAGGAGCGCGCCGCCCAGGAAGCACGCATTGAGGCCGCGGCCAAGGAGAAAGTGGTCAAATTGCCGCGCCGCGACCGGGAACCCGGTCCTGCGCCGGCAGCTGCACCGAACGATACGGAGCGCGCGCAGCGGATGACCCGGTTCGCAGCCGGCAATGCCGATCTTGCCAAGAACCTGATCGAGGTCTCTTCCGCCGATCCGGAATTCGATCCGGAAGGCTTCATGTCGGGTGCCGCTTCCGCCTACGAAATGATTGTCATGGCCTTCGCCGAGGGCAACAAGTCACTCCTCGACGATTTGTTGAGTCGTGAAGTGTTCGAGGGATTTGTTTCCGTCATCGACGACAGGGCGTCGCGCAGCGAAACGATTGAACAGAGCTTCGTAGGCATAAAGGCTGCGGAAATGCTCGATGCCGAAATGAAAGGGCGCTGGGCTCAGGTGACGGTTCGCTTCGTCTCCGAACTCATTTCCGCGACCCGCTCGGCCACGGGTGATATTGTCGCTGGCGATCCAAAGCGCATCAAGGAAGTCACCGACGTTTGGACCTTCGCGCGTGACACGTCCTCCGACGATCCGAACTGGAAATTGATCGCTACCCAGGGCGCTGCCTGATCGGCGGACAATACCGGAGCCGTTCGGTCGCGCGAGGGAGCATCACGTGACGATCGAACGACTGACCTGGGCTGACCTGGACGGCTGGTCCGACGACGATCACGAAGCGGCACTTCTGGCATTCCTTTCGGCGTCAGTAGCGCTGGATTCATCCGGCTTTCGTGGTCTGGTGGAATCTGCCTCTGCCGCGTCGGGGCGTGCGCGGGCGTTCTTCGAGAAATATTTCGAACCGCACCGCGTCGCGATAGATGCGAACACGCCTTTGTTGACCGGCTATTTCGAGCCGGAAGTTCTGGCGAGCCGGACCCGGATCAGCGGCTTCGACGTCCCGCTGCACGCCCGTCCCGCAAACCTAGTCACGATCGTTTCCGAGGCCGATCGCGGATCCGTACCGGTAAATACCAGAACCCACATGCTCGAGACGCCCTCGGGTCTCCGGGTCGTACCCACGCGACGGGAAATCGATCAGGGTGCACTCAGGGGCCAGTGCCGGGAGCTCTTTTATGTCGCGGACGAAATCGATCGCTTCATCATGCAGGTGCAAGGCTCTGCGGCACTGCGGCTTCAGGACGGTACGCTGACCCGCGTGACCTACGACGGCAAGAACGGCCATCCCTACACCTCGCTCGGTCGCCTTCTCGTCGAACGCGGTGAAATAGCGTCTCACGAGATGACTCTGGCGCGTCTCGTCGCCTGGCTCAAGTCCGATCCGGAGCGCGCCCGCCACACGATATGGGCGAATGAAAGCTACGTCTTCTTCCGTGAGCTTCCCTCTGAAGTAGCTTCAGCACCCATCGGCGTTATGGGTACTCCGCTCGTCCCCGGACGAAGTCTCGCGGTCGATCCGGCGCACAATCCTCTCGGACTGCCGGTATACGTCGAGGCTCCGGATCTGATTTCCATGACCGGCGCACCGTTCCGGCGCCTAATGATTGCACACGATGTCGGTTCGGCGATAAAGGGCCCCGTTCGCGGAGATCTGTTCGTCGGCACGGGTGCGGAGGCGGGGCGTATCGCAGGCGCCATCAAGCATCCGGTACGCTTCACGCGACTGCATCCACGAAGCGCTCTTCGCTGATCGGGCGCGCGCCATGACCAAAGCACCGAAGTCCCGGTCCTCGAAGACCCCGACCCCGCGAGACCAGCTCTCCGACGAAGACGCCGAACTCTGGCGCTTCGTCACGCGCTCCATTACCCCACTGCAGGCACCGCGAACCGAGCCGCAAAAGGAACCCTCGCGCGCAAAACACCCGTCAGCGTCCCCGGTAAATCCGGCAACCGACGCCGGCCGCGCCCGCACGCCTGCAACTGCGCCGTCGATCCCGCGATCGACGACAGCACGGAGTGGCATTCCGGAGTTCGATCGACGGGAAGCACGCAATCTGTCGCGCGGCCGGATCGAAATCGAAGCCAGAATCGACCTTCACGGCATGCGACAGGCCGCAGCACATCGCCGGCTTGTTTCTTTTCTGCGGCGCGCTCAAGACGATGGTTTGAAGCACGTCCTGGTGATCACGGGAAAGGGGCGCTTCGACGAAGACGATCACGCGCTGCCGTTTCATGAGACGCTGGATCGCGCACCGCGCGGTGTATTGCGCCGCATCGTGCCTATCTGGCTGGAGGAGCCGGCGCTCAGTGACGTGGTCCTGAGCTATCGCGAGGCGGCTGCACATCATGGCGGCACCGGCGCGCTTTACGTTCGGCTCCGCGCGTCCCACCGCATGCGCTGAGTATTCTTTACCCCGCGATCGTTGGCCCGGCTTCCTTGACAGTGATACGCCAGAGCGTGCGCGGCCTGTTGGGGTCGATCAGCGGCGCGGAATGCAGCAACGAGCAGTTGTCCCAGATGACGACATCTCCAGCTTTGTACGTTGGAGTATAGCAGTATCTTTCGCTCGTGCTGTGCGCCTTCAGATTGTCCAGCAATGCCACACCGGCCGTGTCGTCCATTCCCTCGACGCCGTACGACGATCCCGAAACGGCATAGAGCGATTTGTGCCCGACATGCGGATGCGATCGGACGAGCGGGTGCCGCACCCAGTTGACCCGCGCCTTCTGGTCGTCCGAAAGCCGCGAAGCGGCAGTCCGCGAGTCCTCGTCTTTAACGTCGCGGTTGCCGTAGTGATGCCTGCAGACGAGACCTTCGATCCGATCCTGCATCGCCTTTGGCAGGTCTTCGTAAGCCTTGCGCTGATTGGCGAAAGTCGTGCCGGCATCGGCACCCGGAATTTCGATCGCAAACAGCATGGTGCAGCGCGCGGGCACGTCGAGATAGGAGTAATCACAATGAAAATAGGTGCCGCCGTCCGCCAGTCCTAGCGGCTTTCCTTCCGCGTCCTTTCGGTTGGAGAGAATGAGAATGTTCGGATCGGCCTTGTGATGGAATTGGTCGATGACATGTGGCTCCGGTTTTCCGAAGCGCCGGGAAAAGGCGACAAAGTTCTCGGGTGTGACGGATTGCCCCGGAATCTTCACGACAAGGTGCGAGTGCAGCGCATCCTCGATCGTCTTGAAGTCCGCATCGGTTAGCGCGTTGAGATCGACACCCGTGATCTCGGCGCCGAGAATGCTCGAAAGTGTTTTGACTGAAGCCATGTCCTGACCTCTGCTGGGACGCCGAGTTTAGCGTATGAGTGGCGTCTGGACGCCCTTCTCACTCCACAAGCTCGGGAAACGGTACGATCGTCGATTTCACGGTTTTCATCGCCATCGCCTGTGCAACGGCATCCTCGACACCTTCGAGAGTGAACGGGAACAGCGTCTGCATCTTGCGCCAGGGATACTTGTTTCGTGCGCGATAGAGCATGTCGACGCCGAGCGGCAGATCGTTGGCGGTAAAGGCCCACGAGCCGAGAAGCGTGACATCCTTCGTGCAGATGCGATGCCAGTTCGTCATGATCGATCCGGCATCCGTGAACTGACCCATTTCGATGTAGGTCCCGCAATCCCGCAGGAACTCGATACCCTCCGGGCCGGCAGTCGGATGTCCCGAGCAATCCATGACGACGTCGGCGCCATAACCGCCGACGATGTCGCGGACAGCCTTTATGCGGGCCTCAGCCGTCTTGTGTTCTTCGATATTGACGGTCGCTTCCGCGCCGAATTCACGCGCGAGTTTCAACCGCGGCGACTCCGGAGCGCCGACCGCGATGACACGTCCGGCACCCATTTCCTGCGCCGCCGCAACCGCCAGAATTCCGATCGGACCTGTTCCCTGGATCACGACCGTGTCACCCCACTTGAACCCGCCCGCACGGATGGCGCGGTTGAAGCCGCGAATACAGCTCGTCAGCGGCTCCGACAGCGAACCGAGCAGCAGGCTCATGTCGTCTGGCAGTTTATAGATTTTCGTGCCCGGCAGCTCGTCGTAGTCTACGAACACATATTCGGACCATCCACCCCAGAGATGCGGCGGCTTGTCGAAGCCGAGATAGCGGCCGTAGTACACCGGTGTCAGGCACTTGTTCGCCTGGTCGGGGTAGCGCCTGCACCAGTCGCAGAAGCCACATGGCATCAGCGGCGGCAACATCAGCTTCGATCCGACTCCGATCGGGTTGCCCGAGTGGTCTGTTTTGAGTTCGGACCCGATTTCGACGACGACGCCAGCCAGCTCGTGACCGAGCGTGAACGGCCACGGCAATGGCTTCGGCCAGTGGCCCTTCAGGATATGCTGATCGGTACCGCAGACGCCGCACGCGCCGATCTTGATGAGCGCGCCCTTCTTCGGCACCTTCGGCCACGGCACCTCGTTCATGACAGGTTTTGCTCCGGGCCCAGCGTATGTCGTAACCCGGATCTTGTCCGCTCTCGTGATGTTGGCCATGCCTGTGATCTGCCGGTCTGATTATTGTCGACGTTTCGAGACAGTGACGGAGGAAGCTGCTTCTGTGACTACGTCGTCCCGAATGGCTGCCCTGCGTAGAGTTTGGCGCTGACGCTCGCCTGCATTTCACATCGTGCGCGGCTTGAAGCGAACGCCCGGCCGCACATTCTGGAACGGAAACACGCTCGAATCCGCGACTACAGGTCCGGGCGACGCCGCCACGATGACTTTTTCCGCGATCGGCTGGAAGTCGGCGCGAAAATGCACGCTCGATTTCAATACCAGGATTTTGCAGTCTGCCGGCTCGATGCCGACGTGCCGGAACAGCGCCTGATCATAAGCCTGCGCCTTCTTGCTGACGACGATCACCCGAATGCCAGGCCCGACCTCGATCAATGCGGTCGGCCCGTGGCTGCCCGGGTTGCCCTTGGCCATCGGTCCGGTGCAGATGAAGTTTCCGTCCGTGAGCTTGAGAACCTTCGCCGTCACGTCGATCGGCATTCCATTCGACCTGCCGCCGAGCGCCAGCGAAATCGTCGCGCCTTCGCCGGCCTTATGGCACGCTGCGGCACTCTCGGCATCGTTCATTATGGCGAAAACCGCGCCCTGGGCGCCCTGATCTATGGCTTCCCGCAGCAGGCCGGTCGTGTCCCCGTGGCCTCCCCCGCCGGGGTTGTCCTGAGTATCGGCAATGACGACCGGCCGCTTCGCCGAATTCGACAACCGGATGGCTTCCGAAACCGCTGCGGCCGCCGGCACGACGTCGAGCGCGAACGTCGGCTCCCTCTCGATGAGGTCGACCATCAGATGATCCGTCGCCGACAGTGCCTCTGCTTCAGTCTCGGCGTAGGCCGCGACCGCGACCCCGCAATCGGCAAAATCGGCGTAGGGAAACCCGAAGCAGAAGGCGAGTTCCGCGACACCCTGCCGCGATCCGATCTGGTCTCTGAGATCCATGACAGGCTTCATGGGCGCCATCATCGTGCACTGGCTCGTGATCGGAATCCAGTAGTCGAGTTGACGGAAGGCACGTGCCCAGGGCTTTCCACGCTTGATCCGGGCCAGCAACAGCTCCATCGCGCGAGCGCCGGCCGCCGGCATGTCGATGTGCGGGTAAGTCCGGAAGGGTGCAACGGCGTCGGCGCGTTCGACCATCGCACGCGTCAGGTTGCAATGCGGATCGACACTGATCGTGAGCGGAGTATTCCCGATGACCGCACGGACACGTCGCAGGAGTTCACCCTCCGCGTCGCCGTAGCTGTCGGCTACCATCGCACCGTGCAGGTCGAGATAGACGCCGTCGAGCTTCCCCGCATCCAATGCGTTTGAGAGGCGGCCGATGATCAGTGCAGAAATCCGCTCGAACGCCTCATCATGGACCGGTCCGGCCGGGTTGGCGAAACACCAGGCAAGCGGAACGATATCGACGTTCGCTTGCTCGGCGACCGCGATCGCACCGGCAGCCGGAACCGATGTGCCGCGAAGCGCCGGCAGCATGGCATCGCCGGAGGTGAGCGGCACCCACCCGCCGGGATTGACGAAGTCACGATAGGTCGTTGGCCGTGGCGCGAACGAATGGCTCTCGTGAAGAAATCCGCCGATGGCGATACGAAGGCTCATGCCGGGATCCTTGCAATGGCTGATGCCACATCAAATCGCCGGCTAGGGGCGGATGCAAGTCCGTCCCGGGCTCAGTCGGTATGCGTGAAGGCCGGCATCTCCGGCCAGAACACTCGTGCCGCAGAACTGATCTGCCGAGGCTCACCGGTCGTGAGCAACTCGGGTGTCCGATCCACCGCGTCACTCTTGAAATAGCCGGGCCGGCGCGCGCGATAGTCCTCCAGACTGTCTGCGACGATTTCCGGTTGTGAGAGAAGCCGCGTGAATGGTGCCAGGTGTTTTCGGAACAAATGCTCGACGATCGGGTAATGCGTGCAGCCGAGGATTGCGCGGTGCGGCGGCATTCCGCCCGTCTGCGCCATCAGCCCGTCGACGGCGAGCTTGACGATGCGGTCCAGCTCGCCCTCCGGCGCTGCCGCCTCAATCGCCCCTGCGAGCTCCGCCGCGATCTGCTGCACGACCACGACCCGGGGGCATCGTTTCCGGATTTCTTCCGGGTAGACGTACGATGTGATCGTGCGCGTCGTGCCAAAAACCGCAATGACGTCGGTATTGTTCTTCTGCGGGTACTGCGGCGTCGTGACGGCCCATGGCGTTTGTGTCGCAGCCTCGACCGTCGGCGCGACGATCCCGAGCACGTTGCGGCCGGTCCATCCGGATTGCGGCAGCCAGTCCTGCTGCAGCGTGCGGGCCGCAACACAGGTCGCGGTATTGCAGCCGAGGAGTACGAGCAGTGCACCACGCCTGAAGAGGCGCTCCACGCCGGCGCGCGTGAGATCGACCACCTCTTCACTCGGCCGGTTTCCATACGGCGCATTCGCGTGATCGCCGAGATACACGAACTTGACGTCCGGAAACCGCGCTACGAGAGAGCGAAATACCGTAAGCCCGCCATGTCCTGAGTCGAAGACGCCTATCATGCCGAGACCGATGCCACGCTTTGCATCGGCTGACAATCGGACTGCGCGTTGTACGCGAGCTCAAAAGGGTGGGAGCGATACGGCGGCTTCGCTGCCACCCTCGATCGGGACGATCACGGCCGTTACACCATGAGCCCGCCTTTCGAGCCTGAAATCACCGGCAGCTCTTCCGGGCAAAGCAACTCTGTCCAACTCCTTCACACCGCCCTTGAAGGACAACACTCGAACCGATTTCCGATCGAGCGTTGGTACGGCAAGATCTGCGGCGCCATCCCGATTGAAGTCGGAAACCGCTGACAGCCCGAGCCGCTTCGATCCGATCTGATGGTTGGACACACCTTCGGCTCTGGCGATCTCTTCAAGACGGCCCTGACGTAGCGTAACGACCCTGAGCAGGCCGAGGACATGCGGCATCTGGACATATGCGACGTCGAGACGGCCATCTCCGTCGAAGTCTGCGATACCTGCCGGATTGAGCCATGTGTTGGGCCGTCCAGTAGGCGGTGTCTCGGCCAGGATCCTGAGCTGACCGTCACGAAGCCCCACGACGGTCAGAGCGGCACCGCTGTCGAGATAGGCTTTGACGATGACGATTTCGTCCGTACCGTCGCCGTCGAGGTCGGCGAGCCGGGGCTGTCGGTCCTCGAACACCGCATCCGCGCCAGCAGCGAGTGTCAGCTTCACTCCCGACCTGAGTACCACCACGAGTGTCGACGGTTCATAACGCGATCCCAGCACGAAATGCCGATAGCGGTCTGTCGCGTCGGCGAGATACGCCTCTGCGACGATCCCGGAACCGCGTGCCACCCTGAGATCGTCGATCGGTTTCGGCGACGACTGGCTGTTCGCGCCGGCCGCCGCGAGCCCGATCGCCATCAATGCGCCGGCGAGTTTTGCGGTTGGATACTTCGGCGTCATGTCCTCGCTCGCACGTTTTCTGGTCGAACAAGGTACGAAAAGAGCGGCGGAGGCATTACACCCGCGCCGCTCGAAACATGCCGGTGAAGGAGGCCGTCGAAGTGCTTATTTCTTTCTCGCCGCTTCGAGCGCCTCGTCCTGCGCCTTGAGCGCTTCGAGTGTCGGCATCGAGATGATGTTGTAGCCACAGTCGACGAAATGCGTCTCTCCGGTCGTTCCGCCACCGAGGTCGGAAATCAGATAGAGAGCCGCACCCGCCACTTCGTCGAGATGCGGCGTCCGGCGAAGCGGTGCATGCGCCGCCTGGAAGTTGAAAATGACGCGGGCGTCCGAGATGGCCGAGCCCGCGAGCGTGCGCATCGGGCCGGCGGAAAGTGCGTTCACGCGAACACCCTGCGGTCCGAGGTCGGCGGCGAGGTAGCGGACGCTTGCCTCCAGCGCGGCCTTCGCGACACCCATGACGTTGTACGACGGGACGACCCGCGTCGATCCACCATACGTAAGCGTCAACAGCGACCCGCCATTCTTCATCAGAGGCGCAGCACGCTTTGCGATCTCGGTGAATGAGAAACACGAGATCACCATCGACTGAACGAAGTTCTCACGGCTCGTGTCCGAATACCGGCCACCGAGTTCCTTGCGATCTGAATAGGCAAGGGCGTGAACGACGAAATCGAGTTCGCCCCACTTCTTCTCGATGACCTTGAAGACGTTGTCGACCGATGCGAGGTCCTGAACGTCGCAGCTTTCGATGATCTCGGAATTGACCGATTCCGCCAGCGGCACCGCCCGCCGACCGAATGCGTCGCCCTGATACGTGAACGCCAGCTTGGCGCCCTGACCCGCGAGGACCCTAGCAATACCCCAGGCGATCGAGCGGTCGTTGGCCACACCCATGATCAGCCCGCGTTTTCCAGCCATAAGTGGCCCAGGCTGGGCGATGTCGTTTGCTCTGCTCATACCCTGCATTTTCCTTTTGCGGCTGAACCGGGCCATCCGGCGCCACGCGTGATGGTCTACAAGACCTTGAAACGCTTCCAGTTTGAGTTGCTCGCCCATATCGAATCGTGCCCACGCGGCAGGATTCGGAGGCGACTGCCACCCGTGATCTTGTTAACTATCCAGCCGTTTGATCACCAACGTCGCATTTGTTCCACCAAAACCGAAGCTGTTCGACATGACACAGTTAAGGCCGGCGTTGTCCTTCCGGCTGCGCATGATCTGCATGTCCGCAAAAGCTGGGTCGAGTTCTTCTATGTTCGCGCTTTCACAGACGAAATCGTTGTTCAGCATCAGCAGGGAGAAGATCGCCTCCTGAACTCCGATGGCGCCGAGCGAGTGCCCCGAAAGCGACTTCGTCGACGAGATCATGGGGCTTCGCGATGCGCCGAAAACCTCCCGGATAGCCGCGATTTCGCGTTCGTCACCCACTGGCGTGCCCGTCCCGTGCGGATTGATGTAATCGATCTTCGGTACACCTTTGCCATTGAAGCCCGCAAGCGCGAGCTTCATGCAGCGGACCGCCCCCTCGCCCGACGGTGCCACCATGTCGAACCCGTCAGACGTCGCGCCGTAGCCTGCAATTTCTCCGTAGATCTTCGCGCCACGCGCTTTGGCATGCTCGAGCTCCTCGAGAACGAGCATGCCAGCGCCACCGGCGATCACGAAACCGTCGCGATCCTTGTCGTAGGCGCGGCTGGCCCGCGCAGGCGTTTCATTGAACTTCGTGCTCATCGCTCCCATGGCGTCGAACAAGGCCGACAGCGACCACTCCAGTTCTTCGCAACCGCCGGCGAACATCACGTCCTGCTTGCCGTACTGGATCATCTCGGTCGCATTGCCGATGCAGTGGGCGCTCGTCGCGCAGGCCGACGAGATCGAATAGTTCACGCCCTTGATCTGGAACGATGTCGCCAGAACCGCGGAGGGACCCGAGCACATGGCCTTCGGCACCTCGAACGGACCGATTTTCTTGGGGCTCTTGTTGGCGCGCGTGGTGTCCGCCGCTGAAACGATCGCCAGTGTCGACGGTCCACCCGAGCCCACGATGATGCCGGTACGCTCGTTGACGACGTCCTTGGCGTCGAGCCCCGCATCCCGGATCGCTTGATCCATCGCGATGTAGTTCCAGGCCACGCCTTCTTCCATGAAACGCTTCGGCTTGCGCGGTACGATCGCCTGCCAGTCGATCGACGGGGCGCCATGAACCTGGCATTTGAAGCCGAGGTCCGCGTACTTCTCCGAGCGTGATATGCCGGACTTCGCCTCTCGCAAGGATGCCACGACTTCCTGGGCCGTGTTGCCGATGGAGGAAACGATCCCCATACCCGTCACCACTACACGTCTCATGGTCTGGCACCTCGAATGATATCGTATCGTGCTGCGTCACGTCTGCGCGCACCAGGGTGGCGCCGACACTCGGGTATGCTGACGTTCGACCCTACGTCACCGGCTCCAGGAAGACCTTGAGATCGGCGGCATGATAGTATGGCTCTCCGTCGGCGATCATTGTTCCATCTGCCACGGCGAGCTTCAGCTTGCGAAGCGTGACGTTCTTGATGTCGACCACGTATTCGATCCGCTTGATTTTGGGCGTCACCATGCCGGTAAATTTCACTTCCCCCACGCCGCGGGCGCGTCCACGCCCGGGAGCACCGAGCCAGCCGAGGTAGAAGCCCGTCAGCTGCCACAGCGCATCAAGTCCGAGGCAGCCGGGCATGACCGGGTCGTTGTTGAAATGGCACGAGAAGAACCAGTCACAGGCCGGATTGCCGGCGATATCGAACTCCGCACGCATCTGGCCTTTGCCGTGCGCACCCCCGGTCTCGGAAATGAGATTTATGCGTTCGAACATGAGCATCGGCGGCAACGGCAGCTGCGCGTTCCCCGGACCGAATAGTTCGCCGCGTCCACATTTCAGAAGGTCGTCGTAACTGTAGCTCGATT
>ERZ761609.800-NODE-800-length-33258-cov-73.499895_pt1 | contig 33258 bp, 19 predicted proteins | sample MGYA00511163_ERZ761609 | MGnify/ENA primary metagenome ERZ761609 (study PRJEB28899, sample SAMN02445070) | bioreactor sludge metagenome | biome: EBPR sludge | place: Australia: Brisbane, Thorneside Wastewater Treatment Plant | collected 2011-12-16 ...
TTGCAGGCGCTTCTGCTTTCGGTTGTGCCGGGCGACCGCGCTTGCCTTTCGGTGCAGCCGGAGCCGGGGCCGTTGCCCGTTTTTCTCCTGGCTTCCAGCCCCTCGAACGTTTTTTGGGAGCGGCAGTTGTTTCTGCCGTTTCGGATGTGTTGTTCACCTGCTGTTTTTGAGCATCTTCCGATGCTTCAGACTTTTTTTTCATTTTAAAAAATGATTTGAAAAGTAATTATTTAAAAATGTTTTGATTCTTTAGCCGTATTCTATTTGTAGCGGACTGTATCTAATCAATTATTTGTCAGGAACTTAAACAAAAAAAGAAACCTGCCCGCAAACGTCATGTACCGGGGTTTTTATTGAAAAAACAAAAAATAAAACGAGAAAAAATGAGATCGACACCTGCTTGATCTTAATGAAAGATAAGATACAACAGCCTGAAACGCCTATTGTTGGCGCGAAATTATCAATTATTAAATAATAGCGGCGGTTTTAAGGAAATAATTTAGGATTAATTTATAAAATGCTGCCCGCTTTTTCCTGCGTTCTGAGTATGTCATGCACTACGCCCTTTGTACATCAGGCAATAATGAGCGGACAACATACCTCTTATGAAGACAGGGTTGCCGATAAAAATCATCAAAATAAAATACATCCGTCACCCCTTGATGTATTCAAAAGACTTTAACTTGAGCAGGTGAAAATCCATGCGATCATTTTGTAACGGTCATTTAAATGAAAAGCAAAATGAAAAACTCAATGTATGCGCTCCTATCCGGCAGGAGTATGATCTTAAGCGCTGCTTTTTTGCTGGCTTTTGTGTTGGTTTTATCCAATTGCAACACCTCTGAAAAGAAGGTGGCAAGCGGCGAAGAATTATTTCAATCCTATTGCGCTATTTGCCACGGCACAAACGGAGCCGGCAATGGCGCCATGACCGAACACCTGAAATTGCCGCCGGCCGATTTAACGAAAATTGCTGCGCGCCGGGGCGGCAACTTCCCCGACGAGCAAATCTACCAGATCATTGACGGGCGCGTTCCGGTAGCAGGCCACGGCACCGGCGATATGCCGATTTGGGGGCAAACGCTCAAAGAATCGGAACAACTGAAAAATGAAAAGCAGGTACGCCAAAGCATCAATAATCTGGTAGGCTACCTCAAGTCCATCCAGCAACAATAAATGGAGCGGCTTGAACCGTAGCGCCGATTTTGCCGTTTCCGCGTGGTACCTAATTGTGTGCCACATGAAAAAGAGTTTTTTCCTTGCCGGGCTGTTGTTGCCTGCTACCTTCCTTTTTGTTTCCTGGCTGCTGCCCGACAACGAGACCTGGCGAGATAAAGTGGACGCCGATGTGTTGCTGGCTGCAGAATCCGGCAGAGACCTTGAGTTTTTGGTAGTGCTTCAGAATCAGACCGATGTATCGGCTGCTAAATTATTGACAACCAAGGAAGCCAAAGGAGAATACGTCTTTAGAAAATTAAGAGAAACGGCGCAAAATACCCAGGCGCCCTTGATTCGGTTGGTACAACAATCGGGCGCGCCTTATCAAAGTTTTTTCATCGTCAATGCCCTGTTGGTAAAGGGAAATGCCGCGTTGTTGCAACAATTGGCGCAGCACCCGGCCACGGCCCGCATCGAACCCAATCCCCGCACCCGGATGCAGGAACCCGTCATAGACGACACATCTGAATCGGTACAATGGCGAAACGCCGTGGAGTGGGGCATAGAGCGCATCGGCGCCGACCGCGTATGGGAATCAGGCTACACCGGCCAGGGCGTTGTCATAGGTGGTGCGGATACCGGCTATGAATGGAACCACCCCGCCATACGGGATACCTACCGGGGCTGGAACGGCGATACCGTTGACCACAACTACCACTGGCACGATGCCATTCACGAAATTGACACCTCCAACGGCGCCACTACAAATCCTTGCGGTTTGAGCACTCTCGAACCCTGCGACGACAACAATCACGGCACCCACACCATGGGTACCATGACAGGAGGCGAGGACAATATGGGCAGCAAGATAGGCGTGGCGCCCGGTGCGCGTTGGGTGGCTTGTCGCAATATGGAACGCGGTGATGGCACGCCGGCCACTTACATCGAATGTTTCGAGTGGTTTTTGGCCCCCACCGACCTCGGCGGCAATAATCCGTTGCCCGCGCTGGCGCCGCATGTGATCAACAATTCTTGGGGTTGCCCCGATTCGGAAGGCTGCAACGAATCCAATTGGGCAACCATGCAAATGGTGGTGGCCAACCTCAAAGCAGCCGGTATTGTGGTGGTGGTTTCCGCCGGCAACAGCGGCCCATCGTGCAGTTCCGTCAACACGCCGGCAGCCATGTTTGAGGAGAGCTTCAGCATTGGCGCCACGCGCAACAATGATACCATCGTATCGTTCAGCAGTCGCGGACCTGTTTTGATTGACGGCAGCGGGCGCATGAAACCCAATGTTTCGGCGCCCGGAGTAGGTGTGCGCTCCTCCATTCGCAATGGCGGCTATGCGTCCTTCAGCGGCACCAGCATGGCCGGGCCGCATGTGGCCGGCCTGGTAGCCTTGCTCATTTCGGCCAACCCGGAACTGGCCGGGCAGGTAGAAACCATTGAAACCATTATTGAAGAAACGGCGCTGCCGATGTTGTCGGACCAAAATTGTGGAGACTTTTCCGGCCTCCAAATACCCAATCCTGTGTATGGCTATGGCCGGGTGGATGCTTTTGCCGCCGTGCAACGGGCATTGGAATTGGTGAGCAGTACCCAAACAGCCGCAGCGCCTCAGCAGATTGAGGTGTTTCCCAATCCGTTCGGCGCCGAAATCAACCTGAGAAGCCATGCAAAGGAGCAGCCGCTTCGCTTGGACATGTACAATGCCACAGGACTGCTGGTTTTCAGTCGCGCCTGGCCGCAGGGATTGGCGTTTGAAACCATATCTTTGCACGGCTTGCCCTCCGGCATATACCTTTACCGGCTTCACAGCGCAGCCGGGGTGCAAAGCGGCAAGTTGCTGAAGCGGTAGCGCTTTTCGGCTGCCCCCTTACTTAACAGATGAAAACACCAAGCGATTATATCTTCCAGCTTATCAAGGCCATGACGCCCGCCGAGAAACGATATTTCAGGCGGCACTATGCGCCCGAAGAAGGACAGTTGATTCATCTGTTTGAGGTTGTCAATCATTTGGAAACCTATGACGAAGAGCATCTGAAAAGCCGTTTGGAGCCGAGTGTAGCCAAGCATCTCAAGGTTCATAAGCAACAACTGCACGAGCTTTTACTCAAAAGCCTTACCTCTTACCACAGCAAGCGCGGCCCGCTCAGCAAGATCAGAATGTGGCTGGAGGAAGCCGATATTCTGGCTGAAAAACAACTTTTCCAACAGGCATTTGATCGTTTGGCGAAAGCCCGTTCGTTGTGTTTGGAATACGAGGAATACACCTATCTTTTGGAGGTCAGCGCCCGCGAATTTTATCTCAAACACGTCTCCAACGACCGCATCGGCATCAGCCGGCACCCTTATTTTGAAGAAACTCAAAAAGCCATCTCCTGCCTGAATGCCGGCATCGAATATTACAGAGAGGGCACCCGCTGGGTCGAAATACTGGCCCAGTACTACTACCGCCCGCCCAGCCCGGAAGAAATAGAAAACGCCCTGGCCCTGCTCGAAAGAGAGGGGCAGGTCAATGCCGGAGTTTTGCCGTTTCGAGCCCGATTGTCCCGCAATTCCTTGCTCATGAGCGCCTACGGTCTCACCAAAAACCAAGAGATGGAAGGGCGCATCCGCAAAGACAATCTGGCTTTGTTTGAGCAGTCTCCTCAGTTTCAGGAAACCATGCCGTTTCAGTACATCGGGGCCTTGCGCAATTTGATGAATTACTGTTTGAGCCGCCAGGATTTTGAGCAGGCCCGTCACTGCGCCCAAACGGGGCTGTCGTTTATTGGCCGCAAGCCGGCGTTTGCCTCGCAGACTATTTATTTTCAATATGGCCTGCTCGATATTGCCTTCCAATCGGGCGACTGGTGCGGCATCACCGGAAAATTGGAGCAGGAACTGTTGCGCACCGTTGAGGCACAGGCATTGGAAAAAGAACGAATTGCCATGTTATGCTACCTCAGTCTGGCCATGACGTATCAGGTTTTAAACAAACCTGCCGTAGTGCAGGCCTATTTGCGGCGAGCTGCCGAATGTCGAAACGATGTAAAGGAGTATTTTGAAGAATTGCTGCTCCTCTTGGACCTCGTTTGCCATTTCGAGTCCGGCGATCATTTTTTAGTGACCCGGCGCATCAAAAGCATCCGAAAAAAACAGGAAAACAAAGAACATCCTCACAGTGCCTTGCTTTTTGATTTTGTCGGCATTTTTACAGCCGCCTCCGTGGAGCAACGAAGTCGCATCGCCCAAGACCTGCGCTCAAAAATGCCCGAATGGCAAGGGACGAAATTGGGTTTCCACATCATCAGTTATCGCGTTTTGTTATGGTTGGAGGCAGTGGCCGAGGGCAGCACATTGGCTGCGTATATAGAAACGCACAACGCGGGGGATCGCGGGGAGTAGCAACCCTGTGCCGGGAGCTCTACCTGCTCAAAACAAGTCTGCATTTAAAATTTTTTGTTTTAAAAACAAATCCCTACCTTTGCCTCTCAAAGCAAAAGTTCCATGTCTCAGGTTTCTTATACAGAGGAAAACATCCGTTCATTAGACTGGCGCGAACACATTCGTATGCGCCCGGGTATGTACATCGGCAAGTTGGGCGACGGCTCCGCTTCCGACGACGGCATCTATGTACTGATCAAAGAAGTGATTGACAACTCCATAGACGAGTTTGTCATGGGTTTCGGCAAGCAGATAGAGGTCAGCGTGGATGAAGAATCCGTGCGCGTGCGCGATTTCGGGCGGGGCATTCCGCTGGGCAAAGTGATTGATTGCGTGTCGCAGATCAACACCGGCGGCAAGTACGATTCCAAAGCCTTCAAAAAATCGGTGGGTCTCAACGGGGTAGGCACCAAGGCCGTCAATGCGCTGTCGGAATATTTCAAAGTGAAAGCCGTGCGCGAAGGGCAGTGCAAAACCGCCGAGTTTGAATGCGGCGAACTGAAACAGGATCACAAACTCCAAAAAACCTCGGAGCCGAATGGTACGGAAGTCGTGTTTCGGCCCGACAACAACATCTTCCGCAAATACCGCTTCCGGCAGGAATACCTCGAAAACCAGCTTTGGAACTACGCCTACCTCAATGCGGGGCTGAAAATTCAGTTCAACGGCCAAACGTATGTTTCCAAAAACGGCCTGCTCGACCTGCTGACCAACAAAACCAAAGCCGACCACCTGCGCTACTCCATCATCCACCTGCGCGGCGAAGACATCGAAATTTCCATGTCGCACGGCGATCATTATGGCGAGCAATATTACTCTTTCGTCAACGGCCAGCACACCACCCAGGGCGGCACCCACCTCAACGCCTTCAAAGAGGCCGTGGTAGAAACCATCAACAAGCACTACGGCCGCAATTTCGACCGCAAAGACATCCTCGGCTCCATCATGGCTGCCGTGAGCGTGCGCATAGAAGAACCGGTGTTTGAGTCGCAAACAAAAACCAAACTCGGCTCTACCGAAATAGCGCCCGGCGGCCTCGGTATCCGCACTTTTGTGGGCAATTTTATCAAAGAAAAATTAGACAATTTCCTGCACAAAAATACGGAGATAAAAGCCGACCTGCTCAAGCGCATCCTGCAATCGGAGCGCGAGCGCAAGGAAATTGCCGACATCAAAAAATTGGCCAATCAGCGCGCCAAAAAAGCCAATCTGCACAACAAAAAACTCCGCGACTGCCGCCTGCACTTCAACGATCCGGCCAAAAAAACGGACGAAGACCTGCGCCTCGCCACCACCGTTTTTATCACCGAGGGCGACTCTGCTTCCGGCTCCATCACCAAAGCCCGCGACGTACAAACGCAGGCCGTGTTCAGCCTCCGGGGCAAGCCGCTCAACTGCTACGGCCTCACCAAAAAAGTGGTGTACGAAAACGAGGAGTTCAACCTGCTGCAACATGCTTTAGACATCGAAGACACCCTTGACGACCTGCGCTACAACCGCGTGGTCATTGCCACCGATGCCGACGTGGACGGTATGCACATCCGCCTGTTGTTGCTCACTTTTTTCCTCCAGTTTTTCCCCGACCTGGTGCGCAGCGGGCATTTGTACATCCTCGAAACGCCGCTGTTCCGCGTCCGCGATAAAAAGCAGGCCTTCTATTGCTACTCCGAGGCGGAAAAGCAGGCCGCCATTCGCAAGTTGCGCGGCAAGGCGGAGATCACCCGATTCAAGGGTTTGGGTGAGATTTCGCCCGGCGAATTCGGCGATTTTATCGGCCCCAACATCCGTTTGGAGCCTGTGGTACTTCAGGATGACACCGGCATTGACGCCATCCTGGCCTACTACATGGGCAAAAATACACCTGAACGCCAGGAGTTTATCATCGGCAATCTGCGCATAGAAAAGGACGAGGTGGAAGCAGAGGAGGAAGTGTTGGAGTTGGCGGCTGAGGAGTAGCGGTTTTTTTCAAAACACCAGATTTGCTTTGGCCAGTTGGCGCAGGGGCGTCATTGCCAAGATCACAGCCCTGCGGTCACTCCTTCACTACGCATACGCCATACTAAGCAGTGCGTTAAAAATCGAGCAAAAAGGCGCCCGCTTTGGCCGGGAAATCCTACTTTTATGCCGATTAACGAATTGCTTACAATTATGAAACCACTTTGGGGAATAGACTTGGGCGGCACTAAAATTGAGGGTGTCGTCATAGAAAGCGCCGAGCATCCGAACGTGCTGGCGCGCCTGCGCGTACCAACAGAACAGAGCGGCGGCTATCAACACATCATCGGCCAGATTCAAAAGTTGATCGGTATGCTGGAATCGGCTACCGGGCTGAAGCCTGAACGCATCGGCATCGGCACGCCCGGTTCCATTGATCCGCCGACACAACTCCTGAAAAATTGCAACACCACGGCCCTCAACGGGCAGCCGCTGAACAGAGACTTAGAGGCTGCATTGGGCATTCCGGTGCTGATGGCCAACGACGCCAATTGTTTTGCCGTGGCGGAAGCCCGCTTCGGAGCGGTGCGTCGCAAAGTGCCCAATGCCCAGGTGGTATTCGGCGTCATTCTCGGTACCGGCGTGGGCGGCGGCGTTGTCGTCAATGGCAAGGTTATCAACGGATTGCAGGGCATCGGCGGCGAATGGGGGCACAATTTCCTGCACGAATCGGGCGGGATGTGCTACTGCGGTCGTATTGGCTGCGTGGAGACGGTCATTTCCGGTCCGGCTTTGGAGCGGTATTATGCCAAGCAGGCCGGCGCTAAGGTCAAATTGGCCGAGATCGTAGCCCGCGATTATGCCGGCGAAGACCCTGTGGCAGCCCAAACGCTGAGCCGCCTGCTCGAATACTGGGGCAAGGCCATTGCTTACGTCATCAATATCCTCGACCCGGACGCCATCGTCATCGGCGGCGGCGTGGGCAATATTGACCTGCTCTATTCGGAAGAAGGGCTGGCGCAGGTGAAAAAACATGTCTTCAATCCACGATTGGACACGCCTTTCCTCAAGCCCGAATTAGGCGACAGCGCCGGGGTATTCGGCGCGGCATTGCTGGCGGAGTAAACACTTGCAAATGCCGATGAGTATAGAAACGCTGCTGTACTATTTGTTTTTGGCGGTCATGGCGCTGAGTATGGCACAGGGGCTGCTCATCGGGAGTTTGTTTTTTCTCAAAAAATCGGGCGACCGGCGGGCCAATGCCTTTTACGGCTTGTTGTTGCTGGCCTTTGGCTGTACCCTGGCGCACAACATCCTCACGCTCACCGGCATGTATCCGCGTCATCCGCAGTGGTACTTTTTGCCCATTTATTTCACGCTGGCTTTTCCGCCGCTGTTGTTTTACCACGTCAAATTTTCGGTGTATCCCGCCTATCAGTTCCGGTGGACGGACCTGAAGCATTTTGTGCTGCCCGCAGCGCAATGGCTGTTTTTTGGGGTTATGTTTTTTACCGATGTGGAGTATAAAAGCGAGTACGGGCGGCGGTTTTTTAATCCCTTTTTCGGGGCGGCCGAACAGGCGCTCTACCTCGGCACCTTCATAGCGTATTGGTACTTCGCCCGGCGCTATGTGCGGCAAAGAGCGCAGCAAACTATGCAGCGCGGCGAGGCCCGATTGGTGGCTTATTTGCGCAATTTCCTCAATATCCTGTTTGTGCTCTTCGCCATTCATCTGATATTTGTGGTGGCCGATTTCGTGTATTACGAGTTTTTCGACATCAACCTGCGGGTGGCCAAGCCTTATGCGGCGCTGGGCGCGCTTTCTTTTGCCGCGCTGCTCGACTGGCTGGGCGTGTATGGATTTCAGGTGCTGCTGTGGGGCAGGAAGGTGTTTCGGAATTGATGTGTGGTGCTCCGCTGGAGTGATTCCGCTCGTGCGTGAGGGGGCCGAGGGTAGTGACGACGCAGGAGGAGCGACCGAGGCACCCGACCCCGCGCCCTGATTGCTCCCTCCTCTGGAGGGTCGGGGAGGTGGTAGAGCGGGGGCACGCCCCAAATATGACTTACTCCTTGAACCCCGGCCCTTTGACAAACCGCCCCGGAAACTTGCCCGTGTGTTCGCCGTCTTTGAGTACCTGCACGCCGTTGACCAACACATGGTGTACGCCCACCGCGTACTGGTGCGGCTGTTCGTAGGTGGCCTTGTCGGCGATGGTGGCGGGGTCGAAGATGACGATGTCGGCGTAGTAGCCCGGGTAGAGGAAACCGCGTTTTTTTATTTTGAGATTGAAGGCCGGCAGTGCAGTGAGGCGGCGTACGGCTTCCTCCAGCGTGATGATTTTTGCATCGCGGACGTAAGCGCCCAGCAGGCGCGCGAAATTGCCGTAAGCTCTGGGATGCGTGTTCGATTTGAGGAAATCGCCCTCGGCGGTGGGTGCGCCGGCATCGGAGCCGAAACTCATAAAGGGCAGGGCAATTTGTGAGCGCACATTGTTTTCAGACATAAGGAAATACACCACGCCTACCCGGCTGCCGTCTTGAATGACGAGGTCCATGGCGGTGTCTTCGGGCGATGCGCCGCGCAGTTTGGCCACGTCGGCTAAAGTTTTGCCCGTGTATTTTTTGAGCGTATCGTTGACAAACTCCACCAACAGCAGGTTGTCGGCAGAGCCGGCGGAAGCGTAGAGATTTTCCCAGTCATCGGCATCTCGCTTCATTTCTTCCCGCACGCGGTCGCGGGTGGCCGGATCGCGGAGGCGCTTGGCCCATGCATCGTAGCCGCCCTCCTGCACCCAGGGCGGCATGGCGGCATCCAATCCGGTGGCGCCGGCCGTGTAGGTGTACATATTGGCGCTGACGGGAATGCCCCGTTCGCGGGCGGCCATGAGTTTGATGGCGGCGTCTTTCATCTTCGGCCAGTTTTTGGAGCCGGCCGCTTTGAGGTGGTAAATTTCTGTGGGAATGCGCGCTTTGAGCGAGATGTCTATCACTTCGTCAATGGATTCGAGCAGGCGGTTGCCCTCGCTGCGCATGTGCGTGACATACATGCCCTGATGCTCGGACGCGGCCTGGCAAAGCGCGATGAGTTCGTCCTGTTGGGCATACAGTCCCGGCGTGTAGATGAGCGCCGAGCCTAAGCCGAGCGCGCCTTCGCGCATGGCCTGGCGTACCAATTCCTGCATGCGGGCCAATTCTTCGGGCGTGGGCGGGCGGTTTTCGTAGCCTATTTCGTGGATGCGGGCCGTGGTGGCGCCCATGAACGAAGCCACATTGGGCGACACGCCTTTTTTCTCCAAGTGCTGCAAATACTCGCCCAGCGTTGTCCACTCGATGTCGAATTTGAGATCGCCCTGCGCTTTTTTCATTTCGGATTTCATGCGCTCGTTGAGCGGCCCCATGCTCCAGCCTTCGCCCATCACTTCGAGGGTGACGCCCTGTTTGAGGTCGCTCATGCCGCGGCCGTCCACGAGGAGGCTTTCGGTGGCCCAGCTCAGCATATTGATGAAGCCCGGAGAGACGGCCATGCCTTTGGCGTCTATTTCGGTTTTGCCTTTTTTGGCGCCTATATCGCCCAATGCGGCGATGGTATCGGCATTGACGGCGACCGATCCTTCGTAGGGCGGATTGCCGCTGCCGTCGTAAATGAGGGCATTGCGGATGACGAGGTCGTAGTCGGCCTGTTTGGCAGGACCGGAACAACTGAACGATGCGAGCGCGAGCAGCGCGATGGCGGCGAAGGTGATGTTTTTCATGGCAGCTTTGATGTAGAGGGGCAAAGATACAAAAAGCGCGGTGTTGGGAAAGATGGGGCGGGGCGCGATTTTTAGGGTAGTGAAGGGAGGACTCAGTAAGTTTCAGCCTGGTAGTCACCCCTTCACTAAGCCGGCGAAAACCGCCTTTCTGACGCTGAAAGACGCAGATTTTTATGATCATTATGTGCTGTGCGGGCAACGGGAACCATACAAATCATAAAAAATCAGCATCAAAAAAAATCAGACGAGGTTCATGGATTTCCATTTTCAGAATGACAGCGCAGGTTTTGTTTTGTGCCATGTGTTTTGCGCACGAAAATGAAGAAGCGAAAATTTGACAAATCTCGAAGATTTGTCAAATTGTGTACTGCCTGAAAACTGTGCCTGATTTTGTGCAATCGGTCATGTACACAATGGCGTTTCGATTTGCAACGGGTTCATAAATTTCTATATATTTGCAACGGATTGTTCTTCTTTCAGCTATAAAAATTCAGGTATCGCCATGTCAGACCAGCAAATACTCCTGCAACTTCAACAACTGCCCGAAGACCTTCGGAAGGAGGTAGCGGATTTTATAGGATACTTGCCGGCCAAGTACAAAAAGAATACACTCCCCCAGCAACAACCTGAAAAAAAACGCTTCAGCCAATACCGTGGCAGTCTGAAAAGCGGGCTTTCGGTAGAGGAAATAGATGCCCAACTCAGTAAGTAGTGGGGCTGAAAAAAAGTTGTTATTTTTGTACGGGCGCAGCGGGCCTGTTCACACTCAATCTTTACAACTATGAGCGTAGAAACCCAAAAATTGGAACTCATCTCCTGGATTGCCGACCTTGACGATCCGGCAGATGTGAACAAAGTATATGAGCAGTTCAGAAAAATACTCCGACAAACGGATGATCTGGGAGACCTGCCCGACGATGTACTCGCCGAGTTGGAGGCTGCCGATTCCGTTGCAGACCCCGGTGATACGATTTCTCAGGAGGAGGCTTTTACAATGTTCCGGTCATGGCGAAAAGTGTAATTTGGAAACGCAAAGCTGCCTTACAGGTACTCGAAATTCAAAACTACCTTTCGGATCATTTCTCTCATCGGGAAGTCAATCGCTTTATTGATAAGTTATACCAACAATTGGACACACTCCGGCAATATCCTGAAATTGGACAACGTACCCGTTTCAAAACCATTCGCAGATTGCGGATAAATCGCATAGTCAGCTTATTTTACAGGATAAGTGGAGCCAATATTTTGATTGTCTTCGTTTGGAACAACAAACAGGAGTCCAAGAGAAATCCTTACCTTTAATTTACAGCAAACCGCTGTTATTTGCTGATCTGCACATTAGCACCGCGCCGCGACAAGCATCAGCACATTAGCACATTGACTCATTAACACATTCAAACCATGTCCGACCTCGCTCGCCGGCTCATCCGCGAAAACATTGAAAAACACCAACGGGGAGAAGATGCCCGCGATCTCGACCTCGGCAACTGCGGCATGACCGAAATACCGGAGGAGATTGGGGAGTGCGTGTGGTTGGAGGAGTTGAGGCTGGGTCATTACTGGCAATATTTCAACCACAACATATACGATTGGAGAATACGAGCAACTATAAATAGAGGTGGGGCTAATAAAATTATCAAACTCCCTTCAACAATTAAACGGCTCTTGAATCTGAGGAAAATCTCGATTACACAATTGCCGATCACAGATATTCAACCACTATCAGCCTTGGTGAATTTACAGTGGATTGATTGCTCACAAACACAAATTTCTGATCTTAGTCCGTTATCACAACTATTACAATTACAGTTACTTGACTGCTCTGGAACAAGTGTTTACGATCTAAGCCCTCTATCTAAATTAAGTAACCTACAAATACTTAGTACCCACTTAACAAATGTATCGGATTTATACCCCTTATCTACATTGACCAATTTACAATCACTTCATATCTCCGACACTCCCATATCGGAAATCGACCCAATTATGTCTCTTAGGAATTTACGATCACTATTCTTAGCCTATACAAACATCTTGGAGATTAGTTGTTTGGAAAAACTATCCAAATTGCAATGGTTTGATTGCTCTGGCTTGCAAATATCAAATATTGACGTTTTATCAAAACTAACCAGTTTGAAATGGGTTGACTGCTCTTATACAATCGTTTCTAACCTTGCCCCTTTATCAAAATTGGAGCAATTACAGTGGCTTGATTGTTCCGGAACTGAAGTTTCTGACCTTACTCCAGTTTTGCCCTTAATTCATAAAGGAATTGAAGTTAAATGGCAGGATCAATACACAGGACATCAAGAGCACCCCGCCATCCTCGTCCGCGACTGCCCCCTCATCATCCCCCCCGTCGAATTCGCCATGGAATCCCCCCAGGCCGTGCGCGACTACTTCGAAGAACTCGGCGAAGACGGGCGCAAGCTCAACGAGGTCAAGGTCGTTTTTCTCGGCGAGGCATCGGCGGGGAAAACCTCTTTGGTGAAGCAGCTCATGGGCGAGCAATTCGACGACAAAGAGAGCCAGACCCACGGCATCCGCATCCGAAAAATGGACTTCGGCATGAGCGACGGCGACACCGTGACCGCCCACCTCTGGGACTTCGGCGGGCAGGAGGTGATGCACGCCACCCACCAGTTTTTCCTCTCGCAGCGCAGCGTGTATGTGCTGCTGCTCAACAGCCGCAACGATGACCAAGCCGAAAAATGGCTCAAATACGCCGAGAGCTTCGGCGGCCGCTCGCCCGTACTCGTGGTGCTCAACAAAATAGACGAAAACCCCTCCTTCGAGGTGAACCGGAAAACCCTGCGCGAAAAGTATCCGCAGATCCGCGAGTTCTACCGGCTGTCTTGCCAAAACAAATCAGGCATTGACGACTTCCGGGAGGCCCTGCGCCGCGAAATAGAAAATGCCGACACCCGCCGCACGCCCTTCCCCGCGCATTGGCTGGCCGTGAAGGAGCATTTTTCCAACATGCAGGCCGACTACATCGAATCGGAGGAGTTTCGGCGCGAGTGTGAAAAAGCCGGCGTGGTCAGGGAGTTCAGTCAGGACGTGCTGCTCAAATTTTTGCACGACCTCGGCGTGGTCATCAACTTCCGCAACCTCAAAAACTTCGACACCCAAATCCTCAATCCGCTCTGGCTCACCAACGGCGTGTATCGCATCATCAACTCCGGGCGCGTGGCCGAAACCGGCGGCCTGCTGCACGAAGACGAGTTCAACGCCGTCATCAACGACCCGCGCTACCGCGCCGAAAACACCACCGACAAGCCCTTCCACTATCCCAAAAACAAGCTCCAGTACATCGTGCGGGTGATGCAGGAGTTCGAGTTGTGCTTCCAGTTGGACCCGTGGACGTATGTGGTACCCCAACTGCTGCCCGTGCAGGAACCCGATGTGCCGATGGAGGGCGCCGTGCTGCGCTTCGTCATCCATTTCCCCGACTTCCTGCCCGACAGCCTCTTCCCCCGCCTGATGGTGAAACTGCATACTTACATAGAGGATAAGGAAGTGCTTGGTGAAACGTTTAGTGACCGGGTGACTCGCAGTCACCCGGTCACTAAACCCGCCCACTCATCTCACACCAAGCTGGCCTGGCGCACGGGTATGGTGCTGCACAAGCCCAATATTTTCAAGGCATCGGCGCGGGTGCGCTGGGATAAGGAAGACCGCAAAATCCTCGTGGACGTATGCGGCGAGGAGCGGCGGCGTTTCCTCAGTTTCATCCGCGAAACGGTGAAGGAGATCGTGGCAACCTTCAGCAGTCTGTCGTACAGCGAATTAGTGCCGATACCGGACAGCACGGATACGGAGGAATATGAATACCTCGTGGAAGCTGAAAAGGCAGGCGAAAAAGAGGTATTTGTTAAATCCCTCAAGAAGCGCGTTTCCATCGCCGACCTGCTCGACGGCGTGGAAGAACCCGCCATGCGCGACGAGGTGGAGCAGTTGCCGGTGAAGGCGTTTGTGTCGTATGCGCACAAGGATTTGGAGTACCTCAAAGAGATGCGCAGCGCCCTGGCCCCGCTCATTCGCCTGCAAAAACTGCAACTCTGGCACGACCGCGACATCAGCGCCGGCGATGAATGGCGGGAGGTTTTATTCCAACGATTGGACGAGGCCGACATCGTGTTGTGTTTGGTGAGCGCCGATTTTGTGGCCTCCGATTTTTGCTACCAAAAAGAATTCGGCGCAGCGCTGGAAGCCCACCGTCGCGGCGAAAAAACCATCGTACCTGTGAAGCTGCGCAAAACCGACTGGCAGGATTTGCCGATAGCCGAGTTTCAGGGCGTTCCCGGCGAGTGGATCACCTCGGCCCAAAACAAAGACGAAGCCTGGGCGCAGGTTTCCGCATCTTTGCGCCCGGCTTTGGACAAGGCCAAGCAACGCAAAAAAAAGGTGCTGGACGAGCGCCGCATGGGCGGAGGCAGGTGAGGGCTGCCGGGCTGCTACCTGATTAGTGTCACATCGCCCTTCTCGTTCAATTGTAGGGTGCGCCCGCAGTGGAGTACTGTTGCACGCAAATGCCAGACCAGCACACCCGGTTCCATTTTCCGACCTCTGAATTGGCCATCCCAGCCCTCCTCCATACGGCGGGTATGAAAAAGGAGGTTGCCCCAGCGGTCGAATATCATCAAATCATAATCCTGTACCGATACTTCATCTGAAGCATAACCCCGGAAATAGTCATTGACGCCGTCATCGTTCGGACTGAATGCGTTCGGGATATAAACCGGCGCCAGATCGGGAGTGTCGGCATAACGCACTTCAAGGGTTTGCGTCAGCGTGTCGCAGCCGTTGATTGCCGTGATCCGGTAGGCGCCGGGTTCCGTTACCATGCGTTGAGCAGAAGAAGAGCCGTCGTCCCATTGCAGTTGCATACTTTGATCGTGGCCGGAGAGTACGAGGGCTTCTATCATTACCGGCTCGCCGTTGCAGGGCAGCACGGCATCCGGAACAACAAGCTGAAGCGCCGCCAACTCCTCCAACACAACGCGGGTTTCCGCCGAGCAGCCGTTTCCGTCCTCCGTCAAGAGGTGGAAAGTACCGGCACGCAGGTTGGAAAAAACAGCTCCATTTTGCCATTCGCCGCCATTTATTCTGTACCGAAAAGGCCCCTGCCCCGTTGCTGAAACTGAAATGCTTCCCGTAGGCTGCCCCGGACAACTTTCCTCGGACATGGTTTGCACCAGCATCGAAGGATATGCCGTCACGGTTACAGTCACGATGGAATCGCAACCCGCCGCATTCGTCAGGGTGAAATCCGTCGTAGTTCCGGGCGTGAGCATGTTACCGTTGTAATCAACCGGACTGCCGGGACAGGCTTGCAGCGCAACGGAGGAAGCGCTTGTGGGCAATGCCGCCACGGTTACGGTCACGATGGAATCGCACCCCGCCGCATTCGTCAGGGTGAAATCCGTTGTGGTTCCAGACAGGAGCATGGCGCCGTTGTAATTAACCGTACTGTCGGGACAGGCTTGCAGCGCAACGGAGGAAGCGCTTGTGGGCAATGCCGTCACGGTTACGGTCACGATGGAATCGCAACCCGCCGCATTCGTCAGGGTGAAATCTGTCGTAGTTCCGGACAGAAGCATGTTACCGTTGTAATCAACCGTACTGCCGGGACAGGCTTGCAACGCAACGGAGGAAGCGCTTGTGGGCAATGCCGTCACCGTTACGGTCACGATGGAATCGCAACCCGCCGCATTCGTCAGGGTGAAATCTGTTGTGGTTCCGGTCAGGAGCATGTTACCGTTGTAATCAACCGTACTGCCGGGACAGGCTTGCAGCGCAACGGAGGAAGCGCTTGTGGGCAACGCCGTCACCGTTACGGTCACAATGGAATCGCAACCCGCCACATTCGTCAGGGTGAAATCCGTTGTAGTTCCGGGCGGGAGCATGTTGCCGTTGTAATCAACCGGACTACCGGGACAGGCTTGCAGCCCAACGGAGGAAGCGCTTGTGGGCAACGCCGTCACCGTTACGGTCACAATGGAATCGCAACCCGCCGCATTCGTCAGGGTGAAATCCGTTGTGGTTCCTGGCGGGAGCATGTTGCCGTTGTAATCAATCGTACTGCCGGGACAGGCTTGCAGCGCAACGGAGGAAGCAGTTTGAGGGCAGATCACCCGCCAGTAAAGCAATACCTCTACATCGCAGCCCGCCAGAATGGTATCTATGCGAGTCAGATCGGGCAGGAGGCCATCAGGCAAGGCTGCGGCGTCTAACTGAATACTGTAAGAGGCTTGCGGCATATTGACAAAACTATACTGTCCGTCATTTTGAGACAAGATCGTATCTAATGGCATATTGCCGGAGAGGAGCATGAAAGGGATATTGCTCAGCAAGGAATCTGTGGGGTCGAGTACCCCGTTGTTGTTTCTGTCCCAATATACAAAGCCCCGCAAGTCTCCTGATCCGTCAAAGAGGTCGAGCGTGAGCGGGTGCGAATCCGACGTGCAACCCTGTAAAGTAGTCATTCGCATGGAGTATTGGCCACTTTCTGTAATAACGATCTGTGGCACGGAAGCGGAAGCCGGACCTTGTTCGTTGCCGTTGAACATCCATTGATAAGAAACGATATCCGGCACGGGAGGGAAACAAAGCGTATCGGGACGGCAACGAATGTGGCAGCCGGAAGGAATAAGATTGATGGCCGGGCTGGGGAGGATATGATGCACGCTGCCCGTACTCACGCAGCCCCACTCGTTGGCGGCTCTGACCTGCCAGGCGCCCGCGCGCGAGGTGGTCCATGTGGCTCCCGATGCTCCTGAAGACCAATCATACATGACGCCCGGCTGTATATTGGTTACGGCAAAATGAACGGGAGTGCCTTCGCAAATGGGGCCGGACGGGGAAGCGGTTGTTGCGGGCATAAGCGGCAAGGGCCTGACGATGACGCGAAAATGTTCCGTGTAAGCGCAGCCAGTAGCCGTTTCCGTCACACTTAACCAAACGTCGTGTTCTCCTTCGGGCAGGCGATTGTCGCGGCTGTCCGAAAATTCTATATACGGCCCCGGGAGGTCGGTGAACCAGCGATAAGTGTGTCCGGATTGCGCGCCGACCTCTAAAAACACATTTTCGCCGACGCACACCGATAATGAATCGTAGGTATAAGTTCTTGGAAAACCTTCCTCGTTGTACTCTATGGCTCGTATGGGCGCTCGCGGCGCCGGATTCACTTGTATGGCGGCCGGAGGCGGCTCGTAAGCGCACCCTGTTGCGCCGGTCAGATTTACTTTATAAACCCCGGATTGATGCGCCCAAATGCTTTCCGAAATTTCTCCGTTGCTCCAAAGCCATTGCGCTCCGCCCGGAGGCGCGGAGAGCAGGGTGCTGTCGCCTTCGCAGATGGGCGATTGGAAGGCGATATCGCCGCTGAGGTCGTTCACCTCAACCGTGATATTGCGTTGGAAGGAACGGGTACAGCCGTAAATGTTGACCGCATCCAAAGTTATGGAATGCAATCCCGGAGACTCATAGCGATGAAAAGGCTGTAAAGCTTGCGAAGCATTTGCATTGCCGGAAGCAGGGTCGCCGAAATTCCAGTAAAAATTCACCACATCATTACTGAGTTGGGCATCGAAAGGCAGCGCAGTTGCTGCGCAAAGCGTCGTCGGCTCATCGAAAAAGGCCATTGCGGGCGGGCCGAATACCTCTACCGTATCGGCAAATGTAGAAACGCATCCGCTCTCGGCGGTCACGGTCAGCGTTACGACGAAGTTGCCCGGAGAGGAAAAGACGTGCTCTGTATTGGCGCTGTCGTCGGTATTGGCCGGTCCGGAGGCGGGGTCGCCGAAGTTCCAGTGGTAAGCAACAATGGTTTGCCCGGGAAGGAATGTACTCGCATCCGTCAGTAATACGGGTTCGCCGGCGCAGGCAGATTCATAAAAAAATCGGGCAGCCAACGGCACTGTGTCCACGCGGACGGCATAGCAAATTACAGGGGCGGGCGTCTCTACAATCCCCGCCAGGTATATGCCGAAATAGCCTGCCCTGCTAAAGGAGTGAGTAGGGTTTTCAAGTTCGGAAATATTGTTGCCACCTGATCCGGGGTCTCCAAAATTCCATTGCAATGAACCTGGAATCACATTTGTTGATTGGTTGGTATAATGGAAGGTATTGCAACTTGATGAAGGCTGTGAACCAATATTTATCAATGTATTGATGGGGCAATTTAGTCCCGGGTTGCCGCATGACCCGCCCGGGCATCCACCGGGAAAGCCGCCGCCACCGCTGATCGGATCGCAATAATGAAATAAGGTCAGCGTGTTGGAGAAGGCGCTGCAACCTGCGCCATCGGTTGCTTTTACAAAATATAAGCCGGTTTCTGTGGTGGGATATGTAGAGCCGACAGCGCCCGCTATGGGGTTTCCGTTGCGAAACCAGGCATAGGTCAATGTTATACCCGACTCTGTGGTATGCAAAATGGTGGGCGGATCGCCGGGGCAAATGCCTGTATTATTGGGGGTAGAGAGCGACACCTCCGGCACAGGGCGATTTCTTATGTCAAAAAGAGCGGTACTCCGGCAGTTGAAATCGTTTTTAACCTCTACCTGATAGTATCCTGCCGTCACTACTGCACGGGCGGAGTCGGAAACCAGGTGGTCGGCTGCGTCTTTCCAGATATAAGAGGCAAAAGGGGCCGTAGTTTGCACCGTTATGGTTTCGCCGGCGCAGAGGAAGGCAGGAACATTGACATGAGGTTCGGGTTTGGGGCGAATAAGGACCGGCACAGACAGATTTTGGCCACAAACCGACAAGTGTACTTCCGCAAGCCCCTCGGTGTGCCAATGTATCTCTATCTCGTGCGCATTGCCTACCCGATACACTGTGCCGGCTCCTGCCGGAGAAACCGACCAATTGTACTCCACTTGCTCCAACGCATCGGTGGCATACAGTGAACGCTCATCGGCACAAGCTTCGCCGACGCCGGACAGCGACAACTCCGGCAGTGCAGATATCGGCAAGGCAATTGCAGGAGAGATACAACCACGGGCGCTTACCTGCCTGACCTGCACGCTGTGGCTCAACGGTTGTGTATCGCTCCATACGGCATTCACCGGATTGCCTCGCGCCGGCGCGCTGCCGCTGATACCGCTCCAAGACCATGCTGCCGTGTGGCCAGGCAACAGCCCCAGCGCCTGATATGTATAAGGAAGTTCCGGGCACACCTCGCTTGCTCCTGCTATGCCGGAGAGCGCCGGAGGCAGTTCCAATACATGCACCGTCACCTCGTATGCGGGGATGCAATAATCATTGGGCGAGGCCGGCCGGGCAATCAGTCTGAAATAGCCCGTACCGAAATTCCATGCCACCAAAGTTGTTGCTACGGCTGTACTGGAGGCCCAAACAACCGACCCGTCGGCAGCTACTGCTTCCCAATTGCACAACACATTGTTGCCGAAAATGACGCGCCGCGCCGCGTAGGTGCCGGACTCATTCAGGCACAGCTCTATTCTTCCGGAGACAAAAAATTCCGGATGTATGTCCACCCATATTGTATCCCTGCCGCCGCAGCCTAAATAACAGTTTTCATACTCCACCGCTACCCATTGTGGCTGAGAGCTGAACTGCCCGGCCCAAACCACATTGATTTCGTTAGTACCCTGCCCTGATTGTATATTGCCCAATGACGAAACAGACCAGGTAAAGGAACTTCCGCCGAATGGCGTGATGACATAGCGGGCAGATTGACCCCGGCATACCTGCTCCGGGCCGCTTATGGGCGCGCCCTCGCTGATGATGGGAACGCGCATGATATTGGGTTCGGGACAGTAGTCGGCGGTAGTGCAATTATCCACCTGCAACTGGATGCTCCCTTCCGGGCCGCTGTGCCAGTCTATGGAGATAAAATTGTCTGTCGGGCCGCCACCGGCAGAGATCGTACCATTGGGGCTTACATCCCACAGAAAAGTGCCACAATCGGCGTCGGTGGTGTAAGTCACGGCAGTACCTTCGCATACTGTACCCCGGCAAGTCACGGTGGGTGCGATGGTCGGCGACACTATCACCGTTACAAATGCGGTGTCGGGGCAATAGCATTCGTTCCAGACAATGAGCGCTGCCCGGAAAATACCTGCCTCGGCAAAAGTGTGCGTCGGATGTAGCATGGTGGAGGAGTTGCCGTCGCCAAAATGCCATTCAAAACCGGCTTCATCCGATGTGGTATTAGCAAAGCTCACGGTTTGCCCCCTGCATACGCGCAGGGTTTCGCCGTCCGGGGGAGGGCTTGTGTGGAACTCCGCTTCCGGCACCTCCAGAATATTGACACACCGGTTAAGTGTCGAAGTGCCCACAGTTGCCCGCACCACTCCCATGCCTGCATTGCCCCACACCACCTCCACGCCGTAGCCGTTATGGTTGAGGGTGTAACGATCTGCCCCCGTTACCAACCAAGAGGGCGCAGTAGGGGATATGTCCTCGCTCACTTGGTATTGAACGGTGGCGCCTTTGCACACTTTTTCACAACATGCCGGAGCGGTTCCTGACGTACCCATTTCAAGCGTGACGCGCCCCGAGCGGGTGTGGTATGAAAGAGGTTGTCCTTCGATGTTGAGTATCTCTATGGCCATAGGAGTATTACTGAAAACAATTTCTGAGGAGCAGTCTCCAGACAAAATAGTAAAGCACAAATTGAATAGGGACGTTGCATCAAAAAACGTTATGCCCTCTACATGGGAACTGACCCACTCGAAGGTAATGAAGCCGGGAGTAACCGTGCCCTGTGGTTGCGGCAGGCCCCAAGCTGAGGGTTCCAAAAGCTGAGACCCAACACTTAAAAAGCGCAGTTGTGTCGTGTCATACTGAATACTGAAACGCAGGCTCCTGATATTCGTAAAGTTTTGAACAGAGACATTGGTGCATATATGCTGGCCGGGGATGACATTCGTCAGGTGAGCGATGCGCAGACGGGGTTCTGGTTGGGCCGTAGCGCCAAAACGCACCTCGCCCGGCTCGCTGTTGAAGGGCACATTTTGTGCGTTTGAATTGACCACCTCAATGGGGGACGGTGTGCCGCTGAATACTACCTGTGTGGAGTTGGCGCCGGCCAGTGCTGTAAAGCAAAGTGTAAAGAGCGTTGTCCCGTCAGGTAGCGATTCGCCGCTCAGGTCGAGGTCTGTCCAGCCTGCAACGATCTGTCCGGGCGCGGTCATTCCCGCCCCGCCGGTAGTAGGAAGCACAAAATTGCCGGGTATGGAAAATCCTGGTAAATCGGCCAGATGGCTTATTGAGTGGAATTGCAACATCTGAGGGTTGTAGTTGATGCTGAAACCGAGGCCTGCAATGTCTCTGAAATTTTGTGTTGTTACATCAAGGCATACTTGTTCGCTGGCAGTTGCATCTGCATCTTCCATAAGGAGGGTAAAGTCGTCAAACGGCGCTGGCCGGGAGTCTTCCGGGGCGCACAATGCCTGTGCATCGGAAGTAATTTCAAAGGATTCTTCGCAAGAACGCACTATGATGGTGACAGGGCGGATAGTAATAGATCCTATAGATGCATGAATAGTCAATGCCCCGCTATATGACGCAGGCAGATAAAACCATTTACAGTTCTCGTGTTCAAACTGAGCAGATGACAATCCCCACCAGCTAATCGGGGGGAGTGGAGAGGGGAGTGGATAGTCGGGATTCGCCGTCCGAATGCACAATTGAATCTCTTCACCTGCACATATCTCAGCCGGCGCTTCGATGTAATAGTATGGGTGTATGGGGGGGAATAGCTGGGCATGGGAAAAGCTAAGGGAAACAGCTAAGAGCATTCCGGAAAGGAGCAGGCGTTTTTGAGAGATCATGATGGCAGAGGTTTTTGTACAAATGCAAATATACCAGATAGTCAGTGATTTGCGAATTTATTTTTTTGCAAACCACAGGCTATCAGTTAGTAGTGGGGCAAAAATAAAGTGTTCATTTTCTTTAGGCCAAAGGATTAGATAAGACACTTAAAATGAAACGTTTACTTATCTAATCCTTTGGCGAAAATGATCACTTTATTTTTTTATCGCCCCTTATCCCGATGAAAAATGGTTTATATTTTTTCGCAAACCATTTTTCATCGGGTATAACCGAATTTTTTGTCGCCCTTTTACAGAAGTTTGAAAAAAAATGAGTTGATTCGCAGCTTTCGCGACGACAGGCGTGATTTTTTATCAGAACAAAGTTGAATTACCACTGCAACCACACCATGACACCATTCATCAGCGAACTCATCGGCACGGCCGTCCTTATTTTGTTGGGCAACGGCGTAGTGGCCAACGTCCTTTTACCGCAATCCAAGGGTAACGGCGGCGGCTGGATCGTCATCACCTTCGGCTGGGCCATCGCCGTATTCACTGGCGTGTTCATTGCCGCCGAGGGCAGCGGCGCGCACCTCAACCCCGCGGTGAGCGTGGCCCTGGCCATCACCGGCAAATTCCCCTGGGCCGATGTGCCTGCTTATGTGGCTGCGCAAGTGCTGGGCGCCATGCTCGGCTCCACTTGCGTGTGGTTGGCCTACAAAAAACACTACGACGCTGCCGAAGACGCCGGCCACATACAGGCCACCTTTTGCACCGCGCCCGCCATTCCGCACCGGTTTTACAATTTCCTCACCGAAGCCATCGGCACCTTTGCGCTGGTTTTCGGCGTACTGTTCATCGCCGCACCCGATGCCAGTCTGGGCGCCCTCGACGCCCTGCCCGTCGCCCTGCTCGTGTTGGGCCTCGGTCTCAGTCTGGGCGGCCCCACGGGTTACGCCATCAACCCTGCCAGAGACCTGGGGCCGCGCATCATGCACGCACTGCTGCCCATCGGGCGCAAAGCGGGCAGCAACTGGAGCTACAGTTGGACGCCCATCGCAGGGCCGCTCGCCGGGGGCGCTTTGGCAGCCTGGGTCTTCGGGTTGCTTTCATGAACCATTTCCACTGCGCTGCGTTGCAATGCCCTGAAAATACTACCTTTGCAGCATGGCATTCCAAGAGCAGAACGGGCCTGAACGGTCGCAAATGAGTCCTGTCGGAGACGAGGACCCTACCGCCGCATCGCGCAAACGCGACCACATCGAATTGGCGTTCCGCTCCAAAGTGGAGGCCGCGCAACTCGATGCCCGCTTTTATTACGAACCACTGTTGGCCGCACACCCGCAGCCGGGCAGCCTGCCGGAGTTTCCCTTTTTGGGCAAAACCATGCGCGCTCCGCTCTGGGTGTCGAGCATGACCGGTGGCACCGACTGGGCGGGCACCATCAACACCAATCTGGCGAAAGCCTGCCGCGAATTCGGCATGGGCATGGGCCTCGGTTCCTGCCGCTCGCTCTTGTACAGCAACGAAACCCTGCCCGATTTCGACGTGCGCGACCTCATCGGGGAGGAACAGCCGCTGTATGCCAACCTCGGCATCGCACAGTTGGAACAACTCATCGCCCGCGACGAACTGCAACGCGCCGCCGATATGGTGGCCAAACTGCGCGCCGACGGCCTCATCATCCACGTCAATCCTTTGCAGGAATGGCTGCAACCCGAAGGCGACCGCTTTGCCCGTCCGCCGATAGAAACCATCACGGAGGTGTTGGAACGGCTGCCTATCAAGTTGATTGTCAAGGAAGTGGGACAGGGCATGGGGCCGGAAAGCCTGCGCGCACTGATGCAATTGCCATTGGAAGCCATAGATTTTGCTGCCGGCGGCGGGGTCAATTTTGCCCTTTTGGAATTGCTCCGCAGCGATGCCGAACAATTGGAAGCCTACCTGCCATTGGCTCAGGTGGGGCATACCGCCGCTGAAATGGTGGAGATGACCAACGGCATCGCCACGGAATTGGGCGACCGGATGCAGTGCCGCCAATTCATCATTTCGGGGGGCATCCGCGATTTTTTGGACGGCTACCACCTCATTCATACAATTCGTTTTCCGGCGGTATATGGTCAGGCTTCCGGCTTTTTGCGCCATGCCCGCGGCGACTACGAGGAATTGCGCCGCTATGTGGAAAAAGTGGTGCGCGGCTTGGAAGTGGCCCATTCGTTTCTGGTTCCGAAAGGGTAAACCTACTTCCATCAGGCTTGCAGCTTGCAGCTAATGGCTTGCAGCTTTTCACAACAGACAGACTTTCAAAAAACATGCAGGACAAACAAATCAACGGCTTTTCAAAAAAATCAAAACCGGGCAAGTTGGACTGGGTCACGGGCGTATTTTGCGAAAATCCCGCCGAAGCGCAGGCCGAATTCAGCAGCTTTTGGCACCCCGACGAACGCCTCCAGAAAATCATAGACGGATTCAGCGAAAACACCATTTCCAATTTTGTGCTGCCCTACGGCATCGCTCCCAATTTTCTCATCAACGGCAAAACCTACGCCGTGCCGATGGTCATCGAAGAAAGCTCGGTGGTGGCTGCCGCATCGAGCGCCGCGAAATACTGGATGGACCGGGGCGGCTTTCATGTGCAGGTGCGCGACACCGTAAAACTCGGGCAGGTGCACTTCCTCTGGTCCGGCGAGGCAGCCCGTTTGCGCGCCGTGTTTCCACAAATGGAGCAACAATTGCGCACCGATGCCGCCTACCTCACCGCCAACATGGAGAAACGGGGCGGCGGCATCACGGGCATCGAACTGCTCGACCTCAGCGCTCAGGAACCGCAGCTTTTCCAACTCAAAGCGAGCTTTGAAACCTGCGATTCGATGGGCGCCAATTTTATCAATTCGGTGCTGGAGGAGTTCGCCTCTTCTTTGGAACGCTTTGTGGAAAACTGCGCCGAACTGCCTGAAAACGAGCGCCGTGTGGAGGTCGTTATGGCCATTTTATCCAACTACACGCCGGACTGCTTGGTCAGCGCCTGGGTGGAATGTCCCGTGGATGCGCTGGGCGATCCGGGCAAGGCCGAAGAAGGCCGCGACATGGCCGAGCGATTCCGCCGGGCCGTGCGCATTGCACAGATTGATCCCTGGCGCGCTACCACCCACAACAAAGGCATTATGAACGGCATAGACGCCGTGGTGCTGGCCACCGCCAACGACTTCCGCGCGGTAGAAGCCTGCGCCCACACCTACGCCGCCCGCGACGGCCAATACCGCAGCCTGAGCGATTGCCGCATCGAAAACGGCATTTTCCATTTTCGTTTGGACATACCGCTGGCGTTGGGTTCGGTAGGCGGTCTGACCAAACTGCACCCGCTGGCGGCCCGATCGCTCGAAATACTGGGCCATCCCTCGGCAGAGGAACTGATGATGATAACGGCGGCAGTGGGGCTGGCGCAAAATTTTGCAGCAGTGCGCTCATTGGTCACCACCGGCATCCAGAAAGGGCACATGCGCATGCACCTGATGAACATTCTCAATCACATCGGGGCTGCCGAAGCGGAGGTGGAAGCCGCCGCCGCGCATTTCGCCGATCAGACCGTGTCGTTCTCTGCCGTGCGCGATTTTATAGACCAACTCAGAGCCGTGCAGCCCGCATGAGTACCTATCGCGCCAAGGGCAAACTGCTCCTCACGGGAGAATACGTCGTGCTCGACGGCGTGCCGGCGCTGGCGCTGCCCACTCGCTTAGGGCAGACTTTGGAAACCAGCATCAACGTGGGCGACCACACGCTGCGCTGGAGCAGTTGGGATGCCGACGGCAGTTTGTGGTTGGAACTTGAACTGAACCCCGATACCTGGCAGGTTTTGCACAGCACCGACGAGGCCGCAGCCGCCCGTCTGGTACAAATATTGCGCACGGCTGCCCATTGGAATCCGGCGTTCCGCCCGCTGGGGCAAGTGCATACCCGCTTAGAATTTTTGCGGCATTGGGGGCTTGGCTCCAGTTCTACCCTGATGGCCAATATGGCGGCATGGGCCGGGGTGGATGCTTTCGATTTGCTGGCGGCTACCTGGGGCGGTTCGGGCTACGATGTGGCTTGTGCGCAGGCGGGCCGGCCCATTGTTTACCAACGCCTGCACGGTCGTTCGCAGTGGGTGGAGATTCCGTTCCGCCCGGACTTTGCAGAGCAGTTGTGGTTCGTTTACCTGGGGCAAAAACAGGACAGCCGGGAGGGCATCCGGCGCTACCGGGAACGCTCGGAGCAGATAAGTTCCGGCTTGCTCGACGAGATCGGCGCGCTGACATTGGCTGCTGCATCTGCTGTACAATTGTCTGATTTTGAAAAAATAATGGCGGAACACGAGCGCATCATCGGCTCTTTGCTGGGCTTGGAACCGGTGCAGCAAAGCCGGTTTTCGGATCATCCGGGCGTGGTGAAATCGCTGGGCGCCTGGGGCGGCGATTTTGTACTGGCTACCGGCCCCGCCGAGGCAACAAAGGCTTATTTTGCCGGCAAAGGATTGGACACGGTGCTGGGCTATGGGGAGTTGATGGGGTGAGGTCGTAACGGCCAGGGTTGGTTTCGTCGCGTTTGGTCGCGTGAGGGGGCTGAAGGTAGCGACGTCAGGAGCGACTGAGGCGCCCGACGGGGCGGCCTGTTCTTCTGGAGGGTCGGGGAGAAGCCTGTGCCCCGGCACGCCAGAATGAAACTTCTTAGGAGTGAGGTCTGAATGCTTTGGCTATCAAGTAGTTATTTTTTCTTTTTCTTCGCATCTTCGACAAACAAGCCCGCAGTATATTGCTCATACAATCCAAAGAGAAACTCAATCCGACTCAATTCTCCTGCAAAGGGTTTCGGGCGGTAGCACTGATCTACGGCTTTGTCCAATGCCTGATGCGCTTTTACCAGATCGGGCGGCATGGAGGCGGGGTCGTACAAATCGGCAAGGCTGCTGTCGGGGTATCGGGCGCGCGCATCGAGTACGGCTTGCGCGGCTTCTTCTACTTTTTTCTTTTGGGCATCGGTGGGGGAGAGCGGGAAGGGGAAGTTGTTGTAAACGTTATCTTTGGTGAACCGCCAATCGCTTTTTAAACGACCGCCAATGGACTTAATCCATGTCATCATCATTTCCGAACTCAAGACTCCAAATGTATAGAGAGTAGCATTAGGAATGATATTTACCAAGTTGGAAGCGATTACCTCTTTAGACATTATCGCAATGGGGATGAATGCGCGTTTCTCGGAAGAAACAACGGGAGCTATTAAGTAATCGCAGTCAGGTTGTCTTATTTCACCGAATAAACCTGGAAAGGCTGCAAGTTTTCGCGTTGTTTCTCTGGTGCTGTTGCTTCTGAATGTTCTAACCTTCTGTATTCGCTTGAGTACCTGCGGATATTGCCGTAATTCATTCGGATGAACATCTTTTAGCCACAAACACCAACGTTGTTTATTGTTGAGAAACTCAATAGCGCCCACAAATTGTCTGATATGTTGCGCGAGTGCGGGGTACATAGAGAGTAAAGAGTCCTTTTCTTTAGTAGATAGCAGTAAATTACCATCATCGTTAGGCATACTTCCATTTGTCATTTCCTGAACAGGGCAAAGGGGCTTTTTTAGAGACCTTATAAAAATATTTTGAGCCTCGATAAGATACGGATTAATGAATTTAACCTTTCTCATTTGCGGCTCTCCCTTTATGTTCTCATAATCAAACAGGTATTTATCCACAACATCGTATGCGCCGAACCCGATAATGACCACATGTACGGCGGCATTTCCTCTCGCCTCGTTGCTCCAACTGAATGTGCGGTGGGCAAAGTGAATTTTGATTTTGTAAAAATTAAAAAGTACGCTCCACAAAATCCCGGTTTGTTCTCCCTGTGATATGCTGTTGGTACTCACAAAAGCTACTCTGGTGATGGTGTTTTGGACGTACTGTGCAGCTTTGAGGTACCATGCCGCCACATAATCAAGCACGCCGGCGCCTTGTACCCCTTTAAAAACCAGCTCCATATCCGCTTTTTGTTGTTCATTTTGCAGTTGCTTGCCCACAAACGGCGGATTGCCCAATATATAATCAAAAAACGCGCCTCCGCCGGTGCTGCCCATTGTCTGAGCCGGACTGTTTTCAGGGCTGAACAGGTTGACGTTTCGGGTAAAAACGTTCACGGTGTGGTACTGTGCCGGAGGCTCTTGCACCTGTATAATGTTCACATTTTCAGTGTGTATGTCGTAAGTGCTTCTATGAAATACCTCCCGCCAGTCCATGCGCAGAGCATTACCATGCACAATGTTGGCCGCTTTGGAGAGGGGCAGGCGAACGAAATACTGCCCGAAAGCCTCCGACACCTTCATGTTCATTTGGTGGTCTATCAGCCACATGGCCACTTCGGCAATGAGGGCCGGGAACTCGTCGTATTCGATGCCTGCAAACTGATCCACATCCACTTTGATGAGTTCCCGTACATCCAGCACGCCCTGGCCGCTTTTGTTCAACTCCTTGAGAATCAGTAATTCCAATTGCCGCAGCTCCCTGTAAGAGATGATGAGGAAATTGCCGCAACCGCAGGCCGGATCGAGGAAGTGAAGCGATGCAATTTTTTGGTGCAGCGCCCGGAGCCGATTGGTATTGCCTTTAGCTTTTTCAAATTCGGCATACAGATCATCCAGAAAGAGCGGCTTGATGACCTTTTGGATGTTTTTCTCCGAGGTGTAGTGCGCGCCGAGGTTGCGACGTTCTTGAGGGTTCATGACCGATTGGAACATGGAGCCGAAAATAGCCGGGGAAATACTGCCCCAGTCCAAGCCACAGGCCGCCAATAACATCTCGCGCATTTTGCCGTCAAATGCGGCCGGTCTCAGCGTCTCTTCAAACAGTTTGCCGTTTACAAACGGAAACGCCAGGAGGTTCTCGTCGAGGGTCTTGAGTCGCTTTTCCGGCGGGGTGTTCAACGCATCGAAGATCAACGACAAATGAGCGGCCAGGTCGCTGCCGTCGGGCTTGGTGTGCAGGTCGAGGTATTGCTGGAAAGTACCTTTTTCAAATATTCCGGTGTCGTCGGCAAAGAGGCAGAAGAGCAGCCGCACCAGATATAGTTCGAGCGGGTGGCCCGTGTAGCCGATTTCCTCCAGCCGGTCGTGCAGCCGCCCCATCAGTTCGGCGGCTTTGATATTGACCGGGTCTTCTTCTTTGTAGCTGCGCTTTTCGTATCCGGCCATGAAGCCGAACATATTGACCTTTTCAGGCAAGTCTTTGAGATCGAACTCATGCCGCTCGCCGGAATCCAGATCGTACAACCGGAAGCGCTGGAAATCAGAAACGAGGATATACCTGGGGAGTTCGTGTTCTTTGAGACCCGGGAAGTAATCTTTGGCCTGTTGTACGGCCTTGTCCAAGTCTTTGCCTCTCGACTTGTGTTCTACCAAAATATGGCCTTTCCAAAGCAAGTCAATAAAGCCGGTTTTGTCGTCGGCTTTCTTTACAGGAGTCTCGAAGGTGGCTACCCTGCGGCGTGAAATGCCGAACACCTCGAAGAAGCCATCCCAAAAGGATTTTGCTTCGGCGTCTTCGTCGCTTTCGTGCTCCCATTCTTTGGCAAAAGTATAGGCGCGGGTTTTGATTTCGTTCCAACTCAGTGTGGGCATGGGCCTTGCGTTAAGTTCGGTCAAATATAGGGTAAATGTGGCAAATGAGTGGAGCGGGGAGAGGAAATGAGCCGGTTTTTGTAGTAAAGAGGGGCGCTTAGATCAGTCTTTTTTGTGCAAAAGCCCTGCCGGAACCGGATTTGAGGTATTTTTCAAAATCAAAGGCTTTGTATTTGTCTTGAAATACAACGCAGGTGATCAGTTCCACCGGCAAACGGGTGCAGCTGTAATGTACTGCTCCTTTGCCATGGCGTTCCATACGAGCTTGCAGATTGGAAGTACAGCCTGTGTAAAGCGTACCATCGGCACATCTCAGCAGATAAACGGACCATGTAGTCTGGGAAGTTGGAAATAAGTCCATTGCAGTCAGGGTTTAAATATTGGTTGTCTAATAAGATTAGGGTTCAAAGCGGACTGCGTCCGCCGAAGCTCGCCGAAGCGACTGTGATTTAGGCGAAGCTCGCCTGCGCTAAAGCTTCGGCGAGCGAACATATCGTTGGAAACACGCGGACTGCGTCCGCCGAAGCTCGCCGAAGCGACTGTGATTTAGGCGAAGCTCGCCTGCGCTAAAGCTTCGGCGAGCGAAGGCGGAGAAGGAGGGATTCGAACCCCCGGTACCCTTGCGAGTACACCGCATTTCGAGTGCGGCCCGATCAACCACTCTGGCACTTCTCCTCAAAACTGTTTGAGCGGCAGACGAGAATCGAACTCGCGACCCTCAGCTTGGGAAGCTGATGCTCTACCATCTGAGCTACTGCCGCATACAACGGGCTGCAAAGTTACAGCGCATTTGTCAACCATGCAAGCATTGGAATAATTCTGTTGAGACTAAACCGAAAGTCGAAATGCCGGGCTTTGGAGCGCCCTTCAATTTTTCAAAATAACCAAGGCTCAGACTTCGCGTTATCAGCCGGAAATGCCATTTTTGCCGTCCGAAATTTGGCAGTACGATTCCATCAACCGATCAGCCGCCCCCTCTATGTTTGCAGAGAAGCACCATCCGGATCACTTGTTGCCCGAAGATTTGGACCTGTACCTGTCCAAAGGGTGGTACCGCATGGGGCAAACGATTTTTACCACGCATTTCCTGAGTTTCGACGCCCGGTTTTATTCTGCCGTCTGGGTGCGCCTGCCCTTAGAGGACTATGAGTTCAGCAAAAGTTTGCGGAAGATCATGCGCCGCAACAGCACGCATTTCAGAACCTGTGTTGCACCCGGCTCGCTGAACAAAGAAAAAGAAACGCTGTACCAAAAGTATCGGGGCGTCTTTCCCGGAATTTTGTCGGCCTCTTTGCAGGATTCTCTGTTGGATGGCGGAAAACGCAACATTTACAACACCTACGAAATCACCGTTTACGAGGGGCGCAAATTGGTGGCATGCAGTTATTTTGACCTCGGTGTGACCAGTGCCGCCAGTATTCTCGGCTTTTACGACCCCGAATACAGCGCGCACAGTCTGGGCTTATACACCATGCTGGCCGAAATCAATTTCTGTATGCAGCAGGGCATGTCTTGGTTTTACCCCGGCTATGTGGTGCCCGGCTATCATCGGTTCGACTACAAACTGCGCATCGGAGAGGTAGAATACTTTGATCTGCGCAGCGACGGCTGGCTGCCTTATGCCGGCATGTCTGAAACGCCCCTGCAAACGATGGAGCGGCAGTCGGAGCGCCTGCACCAGTTGCTGAAATCCGTCCGGCTTCCATCCCGGATGATGCACTACCCTTTGTTTGAAGCCAATTTGTTCGGCTTTTGGGATGCGCCGTATTTGGAATATCCGGCCTTTGTATTATGCGCCGCGCCCCCCCGCGACAACGGCTACATCATTGCCGTGTACGACGTGAGGGATGCACAGTTCAAATTGCTCCGTTGCTCGCCTTTCGACGATGCGGGGTTTTATCTCAGCGATGCCTTTTTGAAAAATTTCAGCCCCGAACACTTCTTTGTCGAACTCCTCGTCGTACAGGAAACCCTGCTTCAGAGCAGCAATCCGGAGTTCATTGCGCTGGGATTGCACAAGCTGCGCGCCTTGAAATAGAGCACGCTTATTTCAGCTTCTCCAAAAAAGTCGCCGCCTTTTCGGCCCAGGCGGGGTCTTTGGCCGTAGCCAACTCGCGCATCAATTCGGTACATTCCGCTTTATTGCCCTGTTGCCACTGAGCCAGCGCCAGATACCATGTAGCTTCTCCGTACAAAGCCGGATCGTTGAATCGCACGGCTTCCAGCCATTCGACGGCCTGGGCGGTTTGCTCCGCTTCGATGGCTGCAATGCCTGCTGCCAGCGTGGTCATAAAATCATCGGGGCGGTCAGACAAATAATTCTTGAAATGGGGTAAAGCCTCTTCGGCTGACCCCGATTGGTAGAGTTGCATCGCCAGAGCTTGTTCCGGCGGAGCATCTTCCTCCCCTCTCAAAATGATTACACCGGCCTCATCGGGCTGAAAAGCCGAAGCAAAAAGCCGTTCGTCGGCGCTGTGGTTCCAATACATCCATGCTGCCGTACAGGCAATGAGCACCACAACTGCCGCTGCCAAGCGATTGAACCAAATCGGGCGCACATTGACCGGAGTTTCCTCTCTCGTTTCCATTATCCTCATTTTCAATTGTTCCAACTCCTGTTGTACCTGCTCCTGACCCGGATTTCCTTTGGAGGCATACCCTTCCAGGGCTGCTTCGCACAGCGGGCAGTCTAAAATATGTTCCTCTACCCGAAACCGGAGCACTTCGTCGGCCCGGCCATCGGAGTAGTGTTGTAGCTCCTCTGCGCTGAGGCAGGGAGATGTTTGGTTTAGCATGTTTTGGTTATGTTTGCTGTCTGCGTTACTTATTTCGGATTCCCGATTCCCGATTTCGGATTCCCGATTTCGGATTCCCGATTTCGGATTCCCGATTTCGGATTCCCGATTTCGGATTCCCGATTTCGGATTCCCGATTTCGGATTCCCGATTTCGGATTCCCGATTTCGGATTTCGGATTTTCGATTCCCGATTCCCGATTTCGGATTCCCGATTTCGGATTCCCGATTTCGGATTTTCGATTCCCGATTCCCGATTTCGGATTCCCGATTTCGGATTCCCGATTCCCGATTTCGGATTCCCGATTTATTTATATTTTGAGCCTCTGAGCTCAGAGCGTTTTAGGTACTCAATAAATCCACCGAGTTGTTTAGAAATAACGGCTGTGCGTTGACACAAATCATCAATATATCCAAAATCGAATGCCCTGTAAGATTGAGACCGGGTTTCCCCACAAGACCCTTTGGCGATGTGAAGGAATTGTGTAAATTCTTTGTTCCCGTTTCTATCAAAACCCTCGGCAATATTGTCCATAATACTTCCCGATGAAGCCCTGATTTGAGCTTTGAACCTAAAATCCTGCTCAAAACCATTTTTCGACGTAACTCTAAAAACAACGCGGCACAGTTCTCTTGCCAATTTCCAAACTTCCAAATCTTCAAACTTTTCGATAGCCATGGTAGATGTGTTTGATTTCCGATTTCGGATTCCCGATTAAGAATCAGGAATTAAGAATCAGGAATTAAGAATCAGGAATTAAGAATCAGG
>ERZ761609.801-NODE-801-length-33252-cov-82.270657_pt1 | contig 33252 bp, 32 predicted proteins | sample MGYA00511163_ERZ761609 | MGnify/ENA primary metagenome ERZ761609 (study PRJEB28899, sample SAMN02445070) | bioreactor sludge metagenome | biome: EBPR sludge | place: Australia: Brisbane, Thorneside Wastewater Treatment Plant | collected 2011-12-16 ...
AGAACTGAGGTCTAGGCACCCGTCAAACGGTCCGACTCCGTGTGGCCTGGTGGGCTCCCACTCGAATTGCGGCCCGAGGTTGAGTCAGGAGCGAACTGCGGGACGCTGTGAGCGGCGCGGCGGGGAAGTCCGATCCCCCGATCCCCCGAACTCCCGAACTCCCGAACCCCCGAACTCCCGAATCGGGGTCACTTGATGTCGGCCCTACAGGCCTGATAGATTTAGGGCGGCTCGTTTCCCGGCCTCACGGCCTTCACTAGGTGATCTCGGCCCTTCAGGCCTCCCGGACCCCCGGACTCCCGAACTCACGCCCGCATCATGGCGGGAGGAAGCGGTCACGCGCCCAAGGTCCGACAAGAAGCTCCTGCCACAATGGAAGTCCAATGAAGCGGTGGATTTTCTGGGGATGCTTGCTCGCGATCTGGTTGACGACGGCCCAAGCTTGGGCTCAGCCCTATCAGATCGATCAGATGGACGTCCAGATCAATTGGAAGTCCAACGGCGAAATGGAGGTCCAAGAGGCCCTTCGCGTCACGTTCAACGAATCGCGTCGGGGGATTTTTCGGGTGATCCCGATTCACTTGGCGTCCGGCAAGGGCACCACGAGGTCGATCCAGATCTCCAAGATTCAAGTGACCGACGCGGGCAACCAATCCCTGGAGACCAAGATCACCTATGAACGAGCCAACTTGCGGATTCGAGTCGGAAACCCGGATGTTTGGCTCCCCGCCGGGACCCAGCAGACCTATGTGTTTCGATACACGGTCCTGGGCGCCGTCAACTGGTTCGACGCTCAAAAGGACTGGACTCCCAGCGCCGAGCTTTATTGGAACGCCACCGGCCAAGAATGGGACGCGCCGGTGAACTCCGCCACGGTTCAAGTCACGTTCCCGAAGTCGCCGGGAGGCAAAGGTGTCCGTGCGCGGGTCTTCGCTGGCCCTTACGGATCGCGGGCGAGTCAGGTGCAAGATTCGCTCGGCAAGAAGCCCGCCGACGCTGAGACAAGAACCTCAGTCGCGCTGCGCGAAGACCGGCTCCTGCTCAGCCGGGGCGTCCCGATGGAGCCCGGCGAAGGCATCACCTTCGGCTTAGGTGTCCCGAAGGACTTGATTGCTCAGCCGAGCACCCAGCAGAAGATCCGAATGTTCATTCTGCCCAACCTGGGATTTTCGATTCCGATTTTCGTGTTCCTAGGAATGTTCTTGGTGTGGCTTTTCAAAGGGCGCGACCCGAAAGGGGGGCCGATGGTCGTCCAGTACGAGCCGCCCGACGGTCTCGGGCCCGCCGAATGTGGGACGCTGTTGGATGAGACCGTCGATCAACGCGATTTGGCGGCGGGGATTCTGTCATTGGCGGTCAAGGGGTGCCTGACAATCTCGCCCAAGGAAACTGGGCTGGTCTTCAAGCGGCAAGGCGCCGACCTGACTCTGACTCGCCAGCCGCCCAAAGAGCCCCTCACGGCTTTTGAGGAAACTTTGTTGGAGCTTCTTGATTTTTGTGGCCCAGACATCACCGAAGAAGACCTCTCTCAGTTCGTCGCGCCGAAGAGGGACCGACTTACGGCGGCGGCCTATGGCGAATTGGTCGCGCGACACTACTATTTGGCTCGACCGGATCAAGCCCGGGTGGGGTGGTTTATCTTTGGCATTTTCGTTGTTGTGATTCTGGCCGTCGCTTTTACTGCACTGTCCCCGACACGACAGGTTTTGCCTTCGATCGTCGGCGGGCTGATCGGGCTGATCATCGTTGGCTTTTTCAGCATGCTCATGAGTCGCCGAACCCAGGAGGGGGCTCGGGCCCGGATGCGCGTGGTTGGGCTCGAAGAGTTCATTCGCCGAGCACAACGAGACGAACTGGAGTACATCACCCGAGTCGATCGACCCGCGGCCCTGTTCGAGCAGATGCTTCCTTACGCCGTGGCTTTTGGGATGACAAAGCAGTGGGCGGCCGCTTTTGAGGGCATTGTCCAAGAAATGCCTCGCTGGTACAACGTCCCGCCGGGGACGCCGTTTCATCCCATCTATTTTGCCAATGATCTCACCTCGATCAATTCGGCCCTCGGCTCGGCGGCGGCGACTCCGCCCCGCTCGGACGGAGCCAGCGGGGGGAGCAGTGGGTTTAGCAGTGGCGGCGGATTTTCGGGTGGCGGCTTTGGTGGCGGCGGCGGGGGCAGTTGGTAGAGCCCTAAATACTCAGGCTCCGAACTCCGACACTTTCGGTGTTGTCCAACGGACAGCACGAGGAATTTCATGGGCACTTTTTGGGCGATGATCGGCTTTGCCATCGGCATGATGCAGTCGGAACCGGCTTGGTTCTTGGTTCCTCCGGGGAGGGAAGCGAGCATCGCCGCAGCGATGCAGGAGACCCCTCCAGTTCGCCCTCTCGGACAGAGCATCACCGTGTGCCTGAAGACTCAAATGCTGCGTGCCTTTGAGGGCGAAGAGCTGATCTTCGAATTCCCTTGCAGTACGGGCAAGAACAATGGCACTCCGGCGGGCGATTTTCGAATCCGCGAAAAGGCCCGATACAATCGGGCCCTGCCAGAATATGGCAGCGTCCCGATCCCGTTCTCGCTTCGGCTAGATGTTGTGGTTCAGGGGCGCCGCAAGCGGATCGCGATCCACGCCCACTCCAGCGTGCCCCGACGTCCGGCCTCGCACGGATGCATCCGACTCAGCCACGCGAATGCCCAGAAGCTGTTTAACTGGGCTCGAGTCGGGACAACGGTGTCGATTGTCCGCCAGGCTCCTGAGGGTCCGGCGATTTCAGCGGCTGCGAACCCCTGATCCAGCGCACGTTCGCCTGGTTGAGCAGGTTTTGGGCCGCAAGTTTAAGTTGGTCGAGCTCGACACTCTGGAGGGAAGAGATCAGGAGTTCGGGCGTGGACCACGGGCTCCCGGTGAGCGACTGATACGCGGCCCACGCCACGGCGAAGTCTCCGCGATCCACCTCGGGGCCATACGCACTCAGCCAGAATGGGCTGAGGATCATGCCTCGTAATAGACTCGCCTCGGCCATCGCCATCGACCGCTCCAGTTGAGCGTCGGTCCAAGTCTCGACATCTTTCAAGAGCGCTTCGCGAACCCGCCCCGGCAACTGAATTTCATCTTCGCGAGTTTGTCGGAGCATCAAGAGCCGGGGCTGCCACCCGGAGCTCGTCGGCCAAAGGATGGCGTCTTGCCGATAGCTGAGCTTCATCTGGGAGCGGACCACGCGAAACAGCGACCCCTCTTTTCCGACGCCCAGCGCGAAAACGGCCAACATCGTCGCCGGAGTGCTCGGGTCGGCGGGTCGGAGAACGGGGCCCGCCAATTCAAAGCTGCTGATCGAACCCGATCGAACCTGGGTCGGCTTGGTGTCGGTCCACGGGGTCCGGTTCACCGGGCGCGGCTTCCACCCGGCGAATCGCGACTGAAGAGCCGTGGTCGCCGCGCCAGCTTCAAACTCGCCCGCCAGAACAAGCCGGACGTTTTCGGGCCGGAAGATTCGGCCGTAGAGTTCACGTACGTCTCGGTTGCGCAGGATCGTGAAGCGGGGTTGACTCGGCTGAAGGGCCTCCCGCCAGGGGTCCAGGACCCGTGCTTGGAGCCCGGAGCGGACTCGGTTGAGGGACTCATCACTCAGATCGGCCCGGACCAAAATTGACTCGATCATCTGGCCGAGAAGGCCGATTTCGCCAGCCGGGACCGTCAGTCGGATGCTCATCCAGTCGTCCATCGCCTGGATGCTTGGGGACCGTCCGGTCAGCGAGCCGTATCCCCAGAGTTGTTCGGTCGTAAGCTCGCGCGTGCCTTGCAAAAGAGATCTTTCAAGAACTTTCCATCCCACTTCCTCTCGCTCGTTGAGCCGATCTGGACTCCGGATCACGGCCTCGACCGAAAGGTAGCCCGCCTTTTCAATCGGCATCTCAATCACGGTCAGCGGAGCCGGCGTTGCCGGACGCACATGGCCTAACGCCCATCCCAAACTCAAAACGCAACTGATCATCCGTTCACCCGCACGGCCCGATCTCGCAGGAATCGCTCGCGAGCAGTCTTAAAGTCATCGAGCGTCATCCCTTCGAGGGATTGGATCAGATCCTCCAAGCGCAAGGGGCGACGAATCAACATCAAAAGGCCGCGGATTTTGGCGTTTCGAGACGCATCTTGGGTCGCTCCCCGAAGCCAACCCAGGGCGAGGCTCTGGCCGAGGGGATACAAGCTGGCGACTTGATCTTCGGTCAGGCCGTCGATCGCTTCATCGAGACGGGGTGAAGAAGCTGCGGTCAGAACGACGAGGCCGGACCGGAGCGATGGGGTGTAAAGGACCTCGACGCCGGGATCGGTTTGGGCAACGGCCAGCGCAAAGGCGATTGAGTAAAGGGTTTCCCGAGCCGAGAGGGGAGGAACGCCCGCCCCACGAGCCGCCCCCGAGAGGGGGACCGTCAGGGTCCCCGGCTGGAACGGCACGAGCGCGGCGTCGAAGGGCTGATTGAGAGGCTTGCGGAGCCCCTCCAAGAGGCCTCGAACTTTGTCCATTGTCGGTTGCAGCGCGAACGGGCCGCTGATGGAAATGACTCGATTGCCCTCTTGAAAGAGGGCTTGATGCAGAGCCGCCAAGGCCTCAGGAGACGCTTTTCGCATGACGCTCAAAGAGCCCAAAGGATCGGGCATTTGGCCGCCATAGGCTTGTTGCCAAGCCGCCGAAGCAAGCTTCGAATTTTGGGGTTCTAAGGCCAGTTCCTCGGCCATGATCTCGATCTCGCCCAGGATCATTTCTGCGGTCAATCGCGGCGGACTCATGAGCTGGCGGACTGACTCCAGCGCCAGATCAAGCTCTTTGGGGTCGCCGGTGATTTCAAAGCTCAGCACGTCGCGAGTCGTCTCGGCAAGCAGCAGAAGCCCTTTGCGCTCCAAGCGAGCATCCAGATCGCCTTCGGGCCCCCGCGCCATCAAATGCTCCAGAAGATGTCGCAGGCCGTGCGTCTTCGAGTTCTCAAAAGTGAGCGGCGAAGTCGCCAGAAGGTGCACCGAGATTTGGCGCGCTTCGGGCATTCGCTCGACCAAGATCCCGATTCCGTTGGGCAAAGTGGCTCGTAGGCGAGGAGGCTGGGCGATTGGAGGCTGGGCCCAGCACAGGGCGGCAAGAACAGCCGAAATCATCAACTCATCGTACCTGGGACCAGGTCTTTAGAGAATTTTTGACACAAGGTCGCGAAGACTGTCGCCCAAGGCCCGCATCGGTGGAAATCCCTGGGCAAGGAGTCGATCGGAGGAGAGCGCCGAGTACATCGGGCGAGTCACTTGGCTGGGCCACTCAGAGGCGGGGACGGGAGTGACCTCGGGCGAGAGGTCGAGCCCGTGCCCGAGTTCTTGGGCGGCACGAAGGGTGGCCGAGGCGAGTTCGTGCCAACTGAGAACTTCGGGGCCGGCCGCATGATAGAGCCCAGGCTCCAAGCCGGACTCAAGCGCGTGGCGAATCCACTTCGCGAGTTCGAGGGTTGAAGTCGGTGAGCCGAATTGGTCATCCACCACCCGAAGCGATTTCCCCGCGAGCCAGGCTTGGAGAATCGTCCTTGGGAAGCACTTGCCGTGGGGGCCAAAGAGCCATGCCGTTCGAAAGACCCAACCCGAAGTCGCCAGTTGCAAGACCGAGCGCTCGCCCTGGAGCTTGCTCTCCCCATAGACGCCGAGCGGGGAAGGGGCCGCCTCCTCCGAAATCGGCCGCGAGTGGCCGTGCCCAAAGACGAAGTCGGTACTGATGTGCATCAGGCGGGCTCCGCTCGCTTGGCAGGCTTGGGCCAAATAGCTCGGGCCCAGAGCGTTCACGGCGAAGGCGGCGTCAACGTTCGTTTCGGCGCCTTCAACGTCGGTGTACGCAGCGGCATTGATCACCACATCGCCGGGGCGAAGGTGATCGAGGGCCCACTCCGCCGCGGCCGTCGGATCGGTGAGGTCGAAATCTGTTCGGCGCAAAGAGAGGACCGCGAATCCCGCCTTGCTCATCTCTTGACTCACCGCCGAGCCCAAAAGCCCGTGACCCCCCGCGACAAATATCCGCACGATCGCCAGTTTATCGGTCCGGACCTGGTCCGTGTGGGATCAACTGACCGCGGGCAGGGCTTTTGATTGATGAATCACTTCGACCGCGTAGTCCTTGGTGCCGGCTTTGCCGCCGAGATCAACGGTCAGGCACTTGCCGTCGCTGCACACCCGCAAGACCGAGTTGGTGATGCGGTCGGCTTGTTCGTGCCGCCCCAGATGCCGAAGCATCATGACCGCGCTCATCAGCAGAGCGGTTGGGTTGGCGACGCCTTTGCCCGCGATGTCGGGCGCCGAGCCATGGACCGCCTCGAAAACAGCGCAATCCACGCCGATGTTGGCCCCCGGTGCGAGCCCCAATCCACCAACGAGACCTGCGCAAAGGTCGCTGACAATATCGCCATACAGGTTCTCCGTGACGAGCACGTCGAACTTCTCGGGCCGAGTGACCAGCTGCATGCAGCAGTTATCAACGATGATGTCGTCTGCGATGAGGTCGGGGTAGTTCTTGGCTTCCTCATAAAATTCGTGCAAGAACATGCCGTCGGTGAGCTTCATGATGTTGGCTTTGTGGACGGCGGTGACCCGCTTGCGCCCTTGCTCTTGGGCCATTTTGAAGCCGTATTTCACCAGTCGCCGACAACCGGGGCGGGTGATGACCTTGATGGCTTGGGCAACGTCGGGGTGGGCTTGATATTCGATCCCGGCATAAAGGTCCTCGGTGTTCTCGCGGACGATGATCATGTCGAGGTTCGCGTTGGCGAACGGACCTTGGAGCCCGGGCAGCGTCTTCGCGGGTCGGATGTTGGCAAAAAGATCAAGCGCCTTTCGAATCGCCACATTAGCGCTGCTGTGACCGCCGCCGCTCGGGGTCGTTGTGGGTCCTTTGAGCGCGACGCCGATCTCGCGGATGGTCTCGATGGTCTCCGGCGGAACCGGCGGCTTGCCCTTTTCCATCGCCGCCATGCCCGCGTCGCAATAGACGAATTCGGCATCCAGGCCGGTGGCGGTCAAAATACTGAGGGTCGCCTCCATGATTTCGGGTCCGATGCCGTCGCCGGGCAAGATCGCGATTCGCTGTTTGCTCATACTCACAGATTATCGGTCAGAAGCGGGGTGCTTTGCACAGGGACCCATCCGCCGGGCATACTGAGATGCAAGCCTCTATGTCGAGAATGCCTCACGAACGGATCTTTGGCGTCGAAACCGAGTTCGGATGCCTAGTGGCCGACGACGAGGTCGGCACGCCGGAGCAAGTCGTCGAACGAATCAAGGACCACCTCTTCTATGAAATGAAGATCGGGGCGATTGATCGTCACGCTCGGGATGAAGTCTTCGAGCCTCCTCTGAGCGGCGGATTCCTGATCAACGGCGGGCGAATGTATATCGATGCGGTCGGCTCGCACCTCGAATACGCGACCGCCGAATGTCGATCCTTAAAGGACCTTGTGGCAAACGATCGCGCGGGGCAACGGCTCATTGTCCGCGCCTTGCACGAACTCGGGCTGAGCGACTCTGTCAGCGTCTACAACAACTCCGTGGACCATTTTGGCGGGCACACCTTCGGCTGTCACGAAAACTTCTTGGCCAAAGTCGACGAGGACTTTTTTGCCCGCACCATCACTCAGTTCTATCCTTTTTTGGTGACTCGCCAGATCTTTGCCGGAGTCGGGCGAGTGGGGGGGCACCAGTTGTATGCCGAAAACGCTGGCCCGAGCTACGAAGACGTGAGCCGGAATCCGATCGACTATATCTGGGTGAGCCAGGTTTATGGGGTGCGTCCCGACGACTCCGTCGAGTTTCAGCTCAGTCAACGCGCCGACCACATCCTGAAGACCGTTGCCAGCCGCGTGCGGTTTAATCGAGCGCTCATCAATCCCAAATGGGAGCACTTCTATTCGCATGAGGCGATGCAGAGGTTGCACTTGCTCTTCGGCGAATCCAACCCGAATGAGCACGCCTACGCCCTCAAAATCGGCACGTCGCTCCTGGTCTTGCGCTTGCTCGAAGATCGACTCGTGCCCGAAGACCTCAAGCTCGCCCAGCCGCTCATCGCTCTGCGTGAGATCAGCCGCGACCCGACCTATCAATGGCCGGTCGTCATGGCCGATGGCTCCAAGAGCTCGGCCCTCGAAGTGCAGCGACGCTACTTAGAGCTCTGCCAGCCCTATCGCGAGGAGTCCGAACAGAACGCTTGGATTTGGGACGAATGGTCTTCGATTCTCGATGGGTTGGAAAAAGATCCGCTGTCGCTGGGTGACCGGGTGGATTGGGTCGCGAAAAAGCTCATGGTCGAGCAGTATCGCGACTCCGAAGGGCTGTCGGCTCAAGATGACGCCCTTCACAGCATCGACTTGGAGTACCACAATATCGACCCCGGCAAGGGGCTCTATTACGCCCTGAGCGAAATGGGGCAAACCCGGCGCTTTGTGTCTGACCTTGACATTTTAGACGCGGCCATCGAACCGCCCTCGGACACCCGCGCGAAGGGCCGAGCCGCCTTAGTGGCCCAGGTCATCGCCCGCAAAGGGAACAAGCCGTATCTCTTTGATTGGAACGCAGTGGCCCTCGATCGTTATCAAGTCGTTGATCTCTCTGACCCGTTTGAGACCTACGAAGGAGCCACGGGCGACAGGCCGACACATTCGCCCGAACGCTAATGAGCGAGGCTCGCTAGTCGCGCCGCTTGGTGCATGACGAAGGAGTACTCCTTCCTTCCCAATTCCTTTGCCGAGGGCTCGATGTATCGAAGGATTTCCATCGCCACATGGGTCGGTTGCATCGCCGAGAGCCAGCCTTGAGGATCTTTCGATCGACGATTGATCTCGGCTTTCCGGCTTCGGATCGTCGCGCGGATCTTACCGATCTCGCGCTTCACATCTTGAACGGTCGTCGCGGGCACCAGAGGGATTCGAGCGGGCTCTAAGAGTGCTCGATACAAATCAGCGACATCGGCACTGGTGGAAGCACCCGTCAGCAACCACACCGAGCCCCCGCCCGAAAGAATCGAGCCGACCTCCATCATCTTTTCGCGATAAACCTGAAGCCAATGGTGCACCCATCTGGCATCACTCCGTCGCTCAGACGGGTCGACTTGAAACCGCTCATGACAATGTTGAATGACAACCCAGGCCCAAGTTTCTTCGGCGAGGGCCATGTTCTGGTTACTAGAGTTGGTCCTGGTCGCAAAGTCGAACCACTTCTTTCTCCCCATCGCCAAGATCTGCTCTGGGGTTTGGCCCTTCAGGTCATCCGGATCGAATCCGAGGGATTCTTGCCCGCCGGTCCCAACGACGACCCCTGCCCCTCGGAGCGAATGGACGGCGGGCGCAGCCCAATGGCCCGCCGGCACGTCGATAAACGGCTCTGCCTGTTGAACCCACAAACTCAACGAAGCCACCAGCCAATGCATGTTTTCATTATGCGCTCATGGCCCAGGATTGACTCAGAGGGCATGAAGAACCTTTCGGGCTAGACCGATGGTCTTGAGCAAATTCACGTAGGCGCGCCGTCAAGGCTCAGAAGGAGGACCTGATTGCGTTGAATTTTACTTCCCGCTTCGCTGTGTCTTTGAAGAACAGCCCGATTCTTCGAAGAATTCCCGGCGATGGGGGGGCGGCTGATCTGGTTGCCCGGAAAGGGCCCTCATTCGTCGGCCTGAGATGCCTTCCTAGGGCGGTGGGGGAACCGATCCGCGAACAGCAAATCGGGGCGCAGATCTGGAGAAGATCTACGCCCCGATAAGACTCGGCGAAGAGTCAATTTAAGTCTTGATCTGGATATCCACACCGCTCGGCAGGTCGAGTCGCATCAGCGCGTCGATCGTTTTGTTCGTCGGCTCGTGGATGTCGATCAGTCGGTTATGGGTGCGGATTTCGAAGTGCTCCATCGACTCTTTGTCGATGTGGGGACCTCGAATCACGCAGAACCGGCGGATGTTGGTCGGAAGAGGGATCGGGCCGCCAATTCGGGCCCCGGTGCGCCGGGCCGTCTCCACAATTTTCTCGGCCGATTGGTCGAGAATGCGGTGATCGTAGGCGCGCAGTCGAATGCGTACTTTCATTGCTGTTGTTTCCTTGATCTCTGAAACTGAATTTCCGACATCCCGCAATCGGATGCCGCCACCTCAGCACAGAGCACCAAGGATACCCGATCCCCCGGGTTTGAGTCTATTGAGGTTCGGCGAAGAACACTTCGCGGACGATTTTGCCGTCCTCGACTGTGTAAAGCGCGATCTCTTCGATCTCCATCTCTTGGCCCGATTCGCGATGCTTCACTTTCATCTCGAACTTGACGGCGAATTGGTTGCCGTTGATCCAAGGACCGTCGGCTTCGGCGTCGAGCACTTCGAACGTGGTCATCCACCATTCGCCCTTTTTGGCGACCGCTTCAAGGCCGACACACTCATGAAAATCTCCGGGCGTCGATTCGATGCTCACAATGTTGGGGCTGTAGTATTTGCCGTACGGGGCTTCGTAGTCCCCTTTCTGGCAATCTGCAACAAGACCTTTGGCAATTTCTTCAACTGTCATCAGGTCTCCAGTATAACCAAGCTCAGCCTGTCTGGAATGAAGAAAAGGGAAATTTTAAGGCCCCTGGGTCGGGCTTGGGCTCGGGCTAGGAACGGGTCCAGGAGTTTGTGATGGGTTGATCAGCTTTTGGTATTCCGGCTGGCCAAGGGTCTCAACGAGCTTGTTCATCCGGACTCCGACCGTTTCGACGCCTTCGGCAAAGATCACAAAGCTGGGGGTGGAGTCGACTCTCATTTTTCGAGCGTTCGCAATGTCGGTCTCAATCGGCTGAAGCAAACTCTTGTCTTCGGACTCGATCTTGGCGGCCAGCTCCTTCTCGTTGAGGCCGATCTTCTTCGCGAGGGCCAGGAGTTTGGGGTACGTGTTGATCGATTCGAGCGGAGCCGTAAAGACGGCTTCAATCCAGTCCCAGTATTTCCCCTGGGTTGCGGCATATTCGGCGATGACGGCGGCCGTCAACGCCTGTTCGTGGCCTGCCTTTTCGAAAAAGGGAAGGTGGCGGTATGCGATCCGGATATAGCCACGCCCTTGGTCATAGATGGACTTCATCGTGAGGTACATCTCGCGGCAGGCTGGGCAGTAAAAATCAGCGTATTCGACGATCGTGATGGGGGCTTCGGGGGGACCCAGGAAGTACTCGGGACGTGGAGCCAAAGTTTCAACGGTGAGCGCCACTGCTGGGGTGATCTGGCCGGGTTGATCGGCCGCCTTTTTCATTTCAGCACCTTGCAGACCTACTCCGGCCAGAGCCAGAAAAACGCCGGCGCCCAAAACTGTGAGGCCCCAAGGATGTCGCTTTTCTGGCTTGGACTTCTGAAGGCACAAGACGCCATAGCCGACGAAGGTCAAGGTCATGATCGCCGCCGAGGCCAAGCACCAGTCGCACCGAGCCTTGATCACGCTCAACGCGGTGTAAGTGAGCCACGCACTCGTGCCGACGCCGAACCCAGACATCGCCAGTCCGACTTTGCGCAGCCGGATCGCGTGAGTCGGCTGGGTCGCCAAAAGCGCCGCCAAGACCGTCAAAGCGAGGTAGCCGGCCAGACCAAAATATGCGACCGGGACGCCAAACCAAAACGCACTCGAATGTTGGGAGACAACGTCGCACCCGCTCTGGGGTCCGCAAGGCACCTTCAGGTTCAGCGCGTGGCCCACCGAGAGGACCCCCGCCACAAAGACACCGGCTGGGCCTAAAATCATCAACAGTGCTTCAATCCAGCGACCTTTCACGACCCAAGTATACGGCGAGCGCTGGCTCTGCGTGCGGTATCCTGAACTTTCGAAAGTTTCCAGATTCAATCGATGGCTACTTCACTTCTTCGACCCCAAGATCTCTTGCGACCCAGCGCGGATTCCACCGTGCGCGGCACGTACTTTATCCAGACTTGGGGTTGCCAAATGAACGAGGAAGACAGCGAGCAGATGGGTCTGTATCTGGAGCAGCTCGGATTTCGCCCAAGCTCAGGGCTAGAAGAGGCGCATGTGGTCCTGTTGAACACCTGCAGCGTCCGCAAGAAGCCTGAAGATAAGGCCTTTTCCTTACTCGGCGAACTGGTTCCTTTGAAACGTCGCCGACCCGAGATGGTCATCGGGGTCTGCGGTTGCATGGCCCAAATCCGGGCGGACGAAATCAAGCAACGAGCCCCGCATGTCGATTTCGTCGTGGGGACCGCCCAGATCAGCGAGATCCCTGGCCTGGTCGAAGAGGCTTTTCAAAAAAGGAAGTTCGCCAAGCGGCTCGCGCTGCCCGAGCGAAAAGGGGCGGTCGTCACCGATATCCCCCAGCGCAAAGTCGATCGGCAGACCAAGCTGAAGGCGTTTGTGCCGATCCAGTACGGATGCGATAAGTTTTGCACGTACTGCATCGTCCCGGCGACCCGCGGACGAGAGCGATCCCGGGCGACCCAGGACATTCTCGCTGAAGTCCAGATGCTCGTCGAGCGAGGGACTCGTGAGGTCACCCTCCTCGGTCAGACGGTGAACAGCTACGGAAAAAATCTGGCTGAAGGCCGAGTCCCGTTTAGCCAACTACTCTGGCGGCTCAGCGAGATCGAAGGGCTCCGGCGAATTCGATACACCAGCCCCTACCCTCGCGACTTTAAGTCCGACCTGATCGAGACCATTCGAGATTGCCCGGCGGTGATGGAGCATGTTCATTTGCCTCTTCAGTCCGGCAACAACGAGATGCTTCAGGCGATGAAGCGGGTCTACACTCAGGAGAGCTTCCGCGAGATCGTTCATCAGCTTCGGGCCGCGGTTCCGGGCATCGGCCTTACGACCGATATCATCGTCGGCTTTCCCGGCGAGTCGGAGGAGCAGTTCGAAGAGACGCTGGCGTTTGTCGAAGAGATCGAGTTTGACGGGGCGTACATGTTCATCTATTCCCCCCGTCCGGGCACTCCGGCGGCCGACCTGCCCCAACTCCCGTATCCGGTGAAGCAGGCACGTCTGTCCCGGCTCGCGGCCGCGCAGGATGAAATCTCGTGTCGGCATAACTCAGAACAAGCGGGCAAGATTCTCGAGGTCTTGGTGGAAGGGCGCTCTCCAAAAGATCGGACCATGGCCAAGGGTTACAGCCGCGATTTTCGAATGGTCCACTTCCTGGCCCCGGACGATCTTGAGGATCGAACCGGTCGCCTCGCGGCCGTGCGAGCCGAGCGCGGCTTTCGGTGGGGCGTCCAAGGTCAGTTCTTAGACTGGCTCGAATAAAAAAACCACCCCCGAGACACGCATCTCGGAGGTGGCAATTTTTGGGGAGACCCCGGAGTTATCGAGCCGCCGCGACGATCACGGCGCGCGGTCGCGGCATTCGCATGGCCGTATTCTTCGAGAGCTCTGACTGGAGATCGTTCATTGACTTCGGATCGACCTCGTAGACTTGGATCGGAGGAGCGGTGGCGCGATGGATATTCGCAAATCCGCCTTCCACCACGAGGGCGAGTCGCCCTTTGTCGTTCGTGTAGAACGTCGCAGGCCAGGTCTTGATGATTTCGACTTCGAGATTGCCTTGCTTCTTGGCGTCAGCGATCTGCTTGTCGGCTTCTTCGCGCATGACCGGCCCGTAGTAGACCACTTGCTCTTGCTTTTGGGGTGGCGGAGCTGGCTTGCCCTTTTCGGCAGGCGGTGCAGGCATCGTTTGGATGATCTTGAGCTGCAGCAACTCCATCTTCTTGCCTTCGTACATGGTCTTAAAGTCCACATATGTCGGCGTTTGCGGACCGCCTTGTGGGTTCGGGTCCGGCATCTTCATGATCGAGAAATTGAGAGCCTTACTGTTTTTGTCGTTGAAGTCGAGCTTCTTGAACCCTCGCAGGTTCGGCAAGGGCGGCATCGACTCAAAATCGGCGTCGACGGCCATATTCAGCCGGCTGTCGATCTGATTCTTCTCAAAGCCCATCTTTTCGATTCGGGGGTCGGCCTTGATCTGGTCGATCGAGACTTTGTACTCGGGAACTTTGTTCTTGGCCGCCAGCTCTTTGGCGACGGTTTGAATCGTTCGCATCTCGACGCGGTCCGCTTCTTCTCGACTCAGAAGAGGTCCGCCTGCGCCTGAGAAGGCGACGCCTTCGGATTCGAGGGCTCCGCCCGAGTTGCAGCCAACTCCGGCAAGACTCAGGGCCGAAATCGCCATCGCCATGGCGAGGCCCCATTTAAGGTTCTTTGAATTCTTCATGTTTGACGATCACTCCTACGCAATGCGCTCATGGGGATGTGCGCATTAAGCTAACAAGATACCCGGAACGTAGAGTTCCAGAGCCAGTGACCCAGGCCCAGAAATCCGGTTGAACTCCGGGGTGGCGGTTAGACCGGTTCGGCGACTTCCTCGGTCTGGGGGGCCTCTTCGGCGACGGCTTCTTTCTCCGCGGCCTTCTTCGTGGCTCGCTTTTTCGGGGCTTGAGTGCCCATCTCGACGCCGACTGAGCCGTTTTGGAACACCGCTTTGAGCTTCACCCGTCGCATCAATTCACCATGGCTCAGGACCGACCAGTTCGCTCGTTCGAGCGCCCATTGCCAGCCCACGTCGGTCGTTGAATAAACATATTCGACGCCTGCCTGAAGGATGTCGGCCAAAAGCGTCTTGAGGTCCTCGCGGTCGCCCAAGGCTCGCTCGCCCATCGCCAAATTCGGCAAGAGCTCGACCTTCACCTCGACGATCTCTTCGGTTTCGCCAGCCTTCTTTTTCTTTTCTGCCTCCAGGGCTTGGGTGATCATCTGGAGCTCGGGCATCATGGCCGATTCAAGCTTCGACGAGTCCTCGGGCCAGGTGTATTGAGAGCCGTCATAAACCGCCATCGCATAGCGTCCGCTCAGCACCAGTCCCGTCGCGATCATCGCCGCATCGGTCGGCTTGAGCTTGGCGTACGCCTTTTTCACTTGGTCGAGAGTTGTTTCGGGTTTGGTTAGGTTGCAGGTGATCAAAGCGAGTATCCTTTTCGCAGCCAGCGGTCCCCGCAAAAGTGGGGGAGATTGCCACCGTAAAGAGGTAGTATACCCGGCTGGAGAACTGGACTTAGCATATGAAAATTCGAACCCTTATGACGGGTTTGGTCGCACTCTCAAGCCTCTGGCTGATCGGGTGTGGCAAACCTCAAGAAGCATCGACCTCAAGCACGGGCGACGCGCCCCGAGGCAACGTCCAAGCGGCGAGCGAGCCGCTGACCATCGGCATCGTTTTTGATCGCGGGGGGCGAGGCGACAAGTCGTTTAATGACAGCGCCTGGACCGGGCTTGAGCGGGCGAAAAAGGATTTAGGCGTCCAAGACAAAGCCGTGGAGAGTAAAGAGGTCAAGGACTACGAACTCAATCTCACGGCCTTGGCCGAGCAGAAATGCGATTTGGTCATCGCGGTCGGGGTCGGCATGAGCGACGCAGTGACCAAGGTGGCCAAGGAGTTTCCGGATGTGAAGTTCGCCATCGTCGATTCCACCGTCGAACTGCCGAACGTTCGAAGTCTGCTCTTTAAGGAAGAAGAAGGCAGCTTTTTGGCCGGCTATCTCGCCGGGCTGATGACCAAATCCAAGAAGCTCGGCTTCATCGGGGGCAAGGAGCTCGACCTGATCAAGAAGTTTGAAGCCGGATTCATTGCCGGGGCAAAAACCGTCGATCCGACGATCACCGTCGATGTGAAATACACCGGCAGTTGGGACAACACTGACATCGCTAAGGCGATTGCCACTTCGCTTTACAACGGCGGAGCCGACATCATCTATCATGCGGCGGGCCGGGCTGGGCTGGGCCTCTTTGCCGCCGCCAAAGAGCAGGGCAAGTTCGCCATCGGCGTGGACAGTGACCAAGACTATCTCGAGCAGGGCGTCATCCTGACGTCGATGATCAAGCGGGTGGATGAGGCGGTCTATCAGACCGTCAAGGACCTCCAAGAAGGGAAGTGGGACGCCACTGCAAAGACGTATGACCTCGCTGCGGGAGGGGTCGGCCTGAGCCCGATGACCTACACCAAGGACAAGATCGGGGCCGACAACATCAAGAAGATCGACGCGCAAATCGAGCGGATCAAGAACCGCGAATTGACCGTTCCGGCGAACGCCAGCGCCCTGGAGAACTATCTCAAGAGTTTGGCGGCGATCCCGCCTCCAAGCCCGGGTTCCCAATAGGAAGTCGGGGCTCGATCCAAAGAACGAGGGTCCTTGGGCGATGCCCGAGGACCCTCTCTTTTGCTCAAAGCGAGCTTACGATCCGCCCTGTCCGAGATACTGCTTCACTGAGCGTTCGAATTGCGGTTGGTTGACCGTGACTTTTGCTTTCTGCCGGGCTTCTCGCATCCATTGGTCGAGGTTATTGCGAACTCGTCCCCGATCCATCATCAGTTTCCGGCGGGTGGCGGTTCGAGTCGGCGGATCGAGCGCTTGCTTGCGCTCGGGGGTGATGTCTTCGATTTTGAACTTGACCCAATTGATCTCGCCTTTGATCCAGGCTGTGGCAGAGCCGATCTTCGTCTTCTCAAGTTCCTTGATCACGAGGTCACTGAGAGCGTTCGCTGGAAGGCTTCCGAGGAGCCCGTTGTTCAATCGACTGGCGTCAACGCTCAAATCCTTCGCAACCTCAGCAAAGGCGCGGCCCGCCCCCAGTTGGGCGTCTACTTGTGCTTTCGCTGCCTCATCACGGACGGAGATCACGCTCAGCTTGAACATCTTCGGAGTCGTAAAGAGCGCGGGATTGTCATTGTAAAACTTCTCGACCTCTTGGTCAGTCACGTTGATCCCCATGGTCACGAGCTTGAACTCAGCGATTTCGAGGCTGATCTGGTATTCAACGTCCTCCTTGGGTATCCCGACCCGCGCCAGGTTCTCCAGGAACTTGGGGTCTTCGTCGAGCCTCTCCTTCAGCAAGGCGTCGATCTCGGGTTTGGTCGGGGCGACGCTCTTCTCTTTGGCGATCTGCAGCAACAACCGTTCGTCCAAGAGCCGCTGCATCGTCAAGAATCCCGGGGCGGCATCGAGAAATCGACCGTTGATCATCCGGCCAACCCCGGTCAAAAACTCCATCCGGCGATAGTATTCGGCGCCCGAAATCGACTCTCCATTCACCGTCAGGACCGGTTTGTCCAGCGGGAGCTGAGCCGAAGCCCAGCAAGACAAGGCCGCGATCGCGGCAAGGAACCATTGCTTCAAATTCTGTGACCTCCGTGACGTCTTAGGCCCGAGCCCAAGATGTTCCTAAAGAATGAGACGGGCGAGCCTTCGGAATTCTTCGGAGTTCTTAAGCGAGTTTTAAGCTGGTATACTGGACCGCTATTCGAAGCGGTCGAAAGGAATCGGTCCGCTCTAGGAGTCAATCGTTTTGCAGTCAAAGAGCCAAGGTTATCTCTTCTTGTTGGTGGTGCTCGGCCTGGCTGGGCTTTCAGCGTGGGGATTCCTCGCCAGAAAGCCTCAGTTCGGTCTGGACATCAAAGGTGGTGTCCGAATCGAGTACCGGATGAAGTCAGAAGAGCTCTCGCCTGCCGAGCGTGAGAACTTCCAAATGATCCGCTCGAACATGCAGACGATCTTGGGGAACCGGGTCGGATCGGCACTCGGCGTCGTCGAGGGTACGGTGGTCCCGAAGGGCGAAGAGAGCTTTGTCGTCGAGATCCCGGGATTCAAGGACGCCGACAAGGCCCGCCAAATCCTGAGCACGACCGCTAGCATCGAGATGTACCACGCCAAGACCGTGGTCACCGACAAACCTCTTGGGCAGCTTCGAACCTACGTTCCCGGCCTCGACCGGGGCGAAGGTGGTCGCCCGGCAGTGAGCTTTTCATTCCGAACCGGAGATCGCAAAGCCATCGAGCCGGGGACGCCGGAATATGCTCAGATGATCAAGTCTTGGGACTTGATCTTGAAGGGAAGTGAACTCCAAGATGCCTTTCCGATCGCGCAAGGGAACTCTGTGATTCCGGGTTTGAAATTTAATGCCGACGGGGCCCGGAAGATGGAGCAATGGAGCCGGCGATACCTGAACCAAGGTGAGATGCTGGCCTCAGTCCTCGATGGCGTTGTCCTGAATATCGCGCCGTTGGCCGACGGCGCGATCATCAAAGATCAAGCAGAGATTCGCGGCCAGTTCGACGCTGCTTATGTCCGCCAACTCTCCGACCTTCTCAAAGCCGGATCGTTGCCCGTCGGTTTGGAAGAGCAGTCGGTTGAAACGGTCGACCCGACGATCGGCGAAAAGTCGCTCGACGCAATTTACTTCGCCGGGGCGATTAGCTTCGCCATCATCGTCATCTTCCTGATCGTTTACTACGCCTTTCCCGGCGTCGTGGCGCTGGTCGCACTCATCCTTTACGTGCTCTTCACCCTGACCGCGCTGAAGCTCATTGACGCGACGTTTTCGCTGGCAGCCATTGCCGGGTTCATCCTCTCGATCGGGGTCGCGGTGGACGCGAACATCCTCGTTTTCGAGCGGGTCAAAGAAGAGATTCGGGAGGGACGCCCCCTCGTCCGAGCGGTCGAACTCGGCTTTAGACGGGCCTTGCCGTCGATCATCGACTCGAACACGTGTACGATCATCACGTCGATGGTGCTCGTCAACTTCGGCACCGGACCTGTCAAAGGGTTCGCGACGACCCTCATCTTGGGGGTGGCGATCTCCTTCTTTACGGCGGTGACGGTCACTCGGTCGCTCCTTGTTTTCTTGGTGAGTCAAGGGTTCGGAAACTCACCCAAGGCTTTTGCTCTTGGCCGAAACTGGTTCGGGGAGTCCTTTGAGACGAACGCACTCGAAAAGCCCCTGCCGATCATGCAGAAGACTCGCAAATGGTTCTTGATCTCGCTGATCACGATTTTGCCCGGTGCCTTCTTCATCTTCCCGATGCAAGGCCTCAAGGCCAATGTTGAATTTACGGGGGGCTACCGAGTCACCGTCCAATTGCCCCAAGGGAGCCAAATCAAGCCGAACGAAATTTTATCGAAGCTCGAAACGGCCGGATACAAAGGCTCGAACGTCAGCTTCAGCACGGCGGGCGGCGTTCGCTACGCTTCGATGACGGTCCCTGCGGCGACCGAAAAGGTCGATACGGGCAAGGAAGATGCCATTGCCGCAGCCGCTGGATTCAAGAGTGAAGACATTCGAAACCACGCCCGAGTCGGTGCCTCGGTCCAAAAAGAGACGGTCCGAAACGCCGTTCTCGGCGTCATCTTAAGCTCACTCGGCATCATGCTGTATCTGGGGATCAGGTTCGGCATTGCCCTTGGGGGGATTCGCAACGGGATTCGATTTGGTCTTTCGGCCATCGGCGCGATGGTTCACGACGTCTTGGTCGTGGTCGGCATCGCAGCGATCATGGGCTACTTTGCCGGATGGGAAATTAGCGCCCTCTTCATCACCGCGATGCTCACCGTCATCGGCTTCTCGGTCCACGATACGGTCGTCGTCTTCGACCGGGTCCGCGAGAATCTTCGGAAGAAAAATCTGGGTGGGGCCACGTTCGAACACATCTGCAACGTCTCGGTCTCCCAAAGCTATGCGCGGTCGATCAACACCTCGCTCATGGTCATTATCACGCTCGGCGTGTTGATGGCCTTCGGAACGCCGACGATCGACTTGAAGTTCTTCTGCTTGGCGATGCTGGTCGGGATCGTCTCGGGAACATATTCGTCGATCTATAACGCGACGCCGATCTTGTACCTGTGGGACAAGGCCGTCATGCGACGGCGGGGCGAAGAAGCGGGATTGGTCGCCGAAGCGAAAGCTGCCGCCGAAGCCATCGAGCATCAAAAGCTCCTGCTTCAACAGGAACTGGGTGGGGCGATCACCGGACCGGGACGACCGGCCTCGCCGAGTGCGGCTCCGAAAGGCGCCGCCAATACGAACCCGCAAGCAGGCTTCAGCCAGGTCCGTCGCCGCGAGTCGGCAGTGGACCGCGCCAAGCGCCCGCTTGACCTGGATGACGAAGACGACGACAAGTAAGCTGCCGACCCCGTTCAGCCAAACTCAGAGCGGCCCTGGACCATCCGTCCAGGGCCGCTCTGGGTTTTTTGAGAATGAGTGTTACTCGGAGCTGCTGAGCGCTTGCTCGCGCTCGACTTCGACTCGGATGCCGATGGCCCGAATGATCGCGGCGACGTCTTCGCAGACCTCTTTGCTGGCCCGATGCACACCGCATCGACCGTAGTGATCGATCTCCCAGGCCTCGATGTAGGCCTCGTCCGGGGTGCAGGCGGTGGCGATCATCAAGATCGTGATGACCTCTTCATACGTGTTGGTCTCGTTGTTGTAGACCGTGACCACCCAGTCTTCGCCCGCTTCTTGGCTTCGCTTCTCTTCGGTCGGGCTCTCGAGCGTCCCCGGGCGGCTGGATTGACCAAAGGTCTTGAACTGCCGAAGCCGTTCTCGGTCTCTTTTGATCATTCTTCCCACTCCTTGCGCACGGCCGTCCGGACTCCGATCGCTGCAATCATTTCGGCGATGCCCTCGCATTCGGTCCGGGAATCAAAGGGAACGGGAGCCTGGCCGTAGTGGTGCGCTTCCCATGTTTCGATGCTCGCTTCTTCGAGGTCGCATCCGGTGGCTTGCATCAAGATGTCGATGACTTCGTCCACCGAGTTCGTTTCGTTGTTATAGATGACGACCATCCAGCGGCCTGCCCCGTGGGTCAGGTCCGATGCACTCTGTTCTAAAAGAGGTTGACTGATCGATCCCATAAAGTCCTGTTCCTGACAAAAGGATGATTCTATTCTACAACGGATTTTGACAGGGAATAGATTCCAAAATGATATTTTTGCGGAGAACTTGAAGACCCGGGCTGATCGAGCGGTATCTTGGACCGATGGAATGGGTTCTTCGTCCGGCGCAAGGACTCCGAGGAGAGTTCATCCCCCCCGCGGATAAGTCGATCACGCACCGAGCGTATCTTTTCGCCGCAGCCGCTCGTACGCCCTCGGAGATCGAAAACCCGCTTCAGAGTCACGATTGCGAAGCGACTCTCAACGCCCTGATCCAGATGGGGGCCGAAGTCCGCAGACTCAGCGGCGCCGCGATAGCGCTTTATCCGCCGACCGAGTGGCATTCCCCGGCCGGTTCACTTGATTGCGGCAATAGCGGCACGACGATGCGGCTTTTGATGGGAATGATCGCCTCTCGCCCGCTCGTGGCCGAGCTCCAGGGGGACGCCTCCCTTTCCCGACGACCGATGGAGCGCGTCGCGAGCCCGTTGCGCCAGATGGGAGCGACGATCGAAGGTTCTCAGGCTCCTCTTCGAATCCGAGGCGGCGAACTCGAAGGGATCGACTTTGTCAGTCCCGTCGCCAGTGCGCAGGTCAAATCGGCGGTCTTATTGGCCGGTCTTCGAGCTCGGGGCACGACTTGGGTTCGAGAGCCCGAGCTGAGCCGGGACCATACCGAGAGGTTTCTGTCTGGGCTCGGAGTCGACATGCTGCGGCGACCGGACGGGGCGATCGGAGTTGAGGGCGGAGCCGAATGGGAGGGCTTTCGAATTCGGGTCCCCGGCGACCTTTCGAGCGCCGCCTTCTGGATTGTCGCCGCGTGTTTGGTCCCGGGTGCGGACTTGGTGGTCCGTGGAGTGGGCGTGAACCCGACCCGGACCGGACTCCTGAAGGTCCTGACTCAGATGGGGGCCGATCTCGAAGTGTTGTCGGAGTCCTCGGCCCAAGGCGAGCCCGTGGCCGACCTGCGAATTCGGTTTCGCTCGGGTCTGCGCCCCTTCAAGATCGAAGGCGAGATCGTCCCTCAGCTCATTGACGAAGTGCCGGTTTTGTCGGTCCTGGCGACCCAGGCCGAAGGCACCAGCACTCTCCGAGACGCCGCCGAACTCCGGGTGAAAGAGAGTGACCGCATCGCCAGCACTGCGGAAATGTTGCGAAAGATGGGGGCCCAGGTCGAAGTCCACCCCGACGGGCTCGATATCCACGGCCCGGTCCAGCTCGGCGGGACCCGAGTCGATTGCAACCTGGATCACCGGATCGCGATGGCGGCGGCGGTGGCCTCACTTATCGCAGCGGATGAGACCCGGATCGCAGGGGCCGAAGCGGTCTTGACGAGCTATCCCCACTTTCTCGACGAGCTGAACCGTCTGCGAGTGGACTAGACTGCATGGGAATGAAACGCGGACTTGTGATCGCTATCGATGGCCCGGCGGGTGCCGGAAAGAGCACCGTCGCCAAAATCCTGGCGGAAAAACTGGGTTTGCGCTATCTCGATACCGGAGCGATGTATCGAGCGATCGCTCTGAAAGCCGCCCGGACGGGCTTGGGTCCGACTGATGGTGAGGCGGCTGCTGAGCTCGCCGCCCGATCAAGAATTGAATTTGGCGCGGGAAGTCCACCTTCGATTTGGCTCGACGGAGAAGACATCACCGCAGCAATCCGGACGCCCGAGATCGGAGAATTGGCGAGCGCATTGAGCGCGTTTTCGCCGGTGAGAGCGGTGCTGGCTTCGCAGCAAAAGGAGATGGTCGCCGCTGGCGGCATGACGCTCGAAGGTCGCGATGTGACGACCGTCATTGCGCCGGATGCTGAGCTGCGGGTTTTTCTGACTGCCAGTCTCGAAGAGCGGGCCAAGCGACGCTATCAAGAGCTTCAGGCGAAGGGCGTCGACATCAGCTACGAAGAGCTGATCCGTCAGATCTCCGAGCGAGACCATCGAGACTACACCCGCGAGGACAGTCCGCTCAAGATCGGCTCGGGAGTCCAGGTGGTCGAAAGCTATGGGCTCACGCCCGAAGAAGTCGCCGACCGGATTCTGGCGTTGATCCCGTTGGAAAGCTAAGCTCGCGTCGATCTTGATGTTGCAGGTAATCTGTGAATATGAATGGCGATATGACGCCGATCTTGATCTTAGTGGGTGTGGCGGCGCTCCTCTGCGCGGCCATGGTCACCTTAAGCTGGGTGCTCGGCCCCAAGAAGCAAACTCCCTACAAGCAGGCGGCTTATGAATGCGGCGTGGCTCCCAGCGGGAGTGCGATGGAGCGATTCCCGATCAAGTTCTATCTGGTGGCCATTCTGTTCGTTTTGTTCGACATCGAAGTCGTTTTCTTATGGTCCTGGCTGACGATCTTCAAAGATGCCGACCTGCCGTTCCAGATTTTCAGTTTCTGGGCGATCATGATCTACATGGCGCTGTGGATCATCGGCGATGCCTACGTCCTCAAGGTGAACGCCATCGACTGGGACGAGACGACGTCGATTGCGCCCGAAAAGCTCGGCTTGCCCGAAGCATCATTTGAATCTGAAGTCCGAGCCGCCGCCGGAGCTCCGATCGGGTCGCCGGTCGCCGCCCGAGGAGGCCAATAATGGGCAGCCCCATGGTCGGTTCAGAGCGGCTCGAGGTCGTTCGTGTCCGCGAGAAGTTTGGGCCTGAGGTCTTGCTGAAGGTCAAAGAGTTCCGCGGCGAGACGTTTTTGTGCATCCCAAAGTCGGCTCTTCTGGACGTGCTCCAGTTCTTGAAGGAAGACCCCGAACTGGATTACAGCTACATTAGTGAATGTGTCGGCGTGGACTACAGCACGTGGACCCATGATCGAGACCTGGAGGGTCGCTTTGAGGTGGTTTACAACCTAATGTCCCTCAAGCACTCCTCGCGAATCTTTGTCAAGGTTGCCGTTAACGATGGCGAGCCGATCCCGACCGCCAAAGGGATCTTCCTTGGCGCCGAGTACCCCGAGCGCGAGATCCAAGATCTCTACGGCATCCCGTTCGAAGGCAACGCCGAAGAGCCCGGCATGAGGTTCTTGTTGCCGGATGACTGGGTGGGGTTCCCGCTGCGCAAGGAGTACCCCTTGGGCGGGGAAGATGTTCTTTTTGCCGAAGGGACGTACGGCCCGGCGGTGGAGGATGTCTCGATGCCCCACGCGGGCGAAAGCTTTGAGGGCAAAACCGGCTCCGAAGACGTCAGCGGTCGCTAAGGTCGATCATCGCTTCCAAGAGGAGCGACTCAGTCGCACCCGGAAACCGAGCCATCCAGCCCGAGAAGGCCGCAAGCCCCCGTCGATAGCGGTCGGTCTCACCCTGCAGCCTCAGGCATCGGAGCGCCACCCCGTTCGGGCATGGGCAGGCCCCGTCGGTGGGCGGCTTCGTGCGCCCAAAGAGCGTTTCATGCTGGGTCGAGGTGAAGAAGAATCCCCCCGCCGGATCTTCGAACAGGTCGATCATCCGAGCGGTGAGGTCTTCAGCTCGGGCTCTCCATTCGGGTTTCTGTGTCGTCGTTGCCAGGGCAAAAAAGCCGTCCGCGAGGTGGGCGACGTCGTCCAGAAATCCCAGGCCAGAGGCTTGGCCCCGAGTGAGGTGCCGGGGAACGTACCCGAGCTCGGAAATCGCTTGATGCCACGTCTGGGCGCATGCTTCGGCCCGTTCGAGGTCGCCGAAATCCACGAGGGCGGCGATCATCATGCCGTTCCAACTGGCGATGGCCTTGTCGTCGGTGAGGGGCTGAGGTCGGCGCTTTCGGGCGGCATGAAGTTGTGCGAGCTCGGGAGCAAACTCCTCCGTCCACTCGGCCAAGTGGAGGACGTTGTGACCCGTGAGCTTTCGAGTCGCCTCGTCCAAGTAATTTCCGGCTTCTCGGGCCTGATAAGCAGTCAAGAACGCTTCCGCCCGGTCCCCCAATAGGCTGCGAATCTCCGCGCAACTCCAAACAACATGCCGCCCCTCTTCACCTTCGGAGTCGGCATCCAGCGCAGAATAGAAAAGCCCCTCCGGACCCGTCATTTCTGTTTCAAGCCACTCGACGAGCCGCGTGGCGACGGAGCGAAACCCTCGGGTGCGGGGATCGTCGGGCCAGCGCCGGGCGGCTCGGGAATAGGCTCCGAGGAGTTGGGCGTTGTCGTAGAGCATCTTCTCGAAGTGCGGCAAGAGCCATCGCTCGTCGGTCGAATAGCGATGAAAACCCCCGGCGACGTGATCGTGAATTCCGCCTTTGGCCATCGACTCGAGCGTCGTCAGGACCATCTCGCGAGCCATCTCCCGATACGACTGAGGCCCGAACGGGGACGCGGAAAAGGCTTCCAGGAAAGCCAGCGCCGTGTGGGGCGGAAACTTCGGAGCTGTCCCCATGCCGCCATTTTCGTGGTCAAACTCTTCGTGGGCATGTTGAACGGACGCCTCAAAGAGGGCTGGGCTCAGCTCGACCGGAGCTAAGTTGGAGCCGGAGAGGGCGCTGGCGAGATGGTCCGCGAGGCTCGCGGCCGAGCTCACAAGCTCAGCCCTTTGGGTTTTCCATGCGTGGTCGATGCTCAGCAGCAAAGTCAGAAAGCCCGGATAGGGCCCGCGATCTTCCTTTGGAAAGTACGTCCCGGCAAAGAACGGCTGCTTCTGGGGCGTCAAGAAGCAGGTCATGGGCCATCCCCCTCGCCCCGTGGCCACCTGGACGGCGGTCATATAGGCATCATCGACATCCGGTCGCTCTTCGCGGTCGAGCTTGATGGAGACGAATCGCTGGTTCAAAACCTGAGCCACCTCAGAGTCTTCGAACGACTCATGGGCCATCACGTGGCACCAGTGGCACGAGCTATATCCGACGCTCAGAAAGACGGGGCGGTCGAGTCGGGATGCGAGCTCAAAGGCTTCGGCACCCCATTCGTACCAATCGACCGGATTCTCTTGGTGTTGGCGCAGGTACGGCGAGAGGGAAGTTGCGAGTCGATTCGGCATGCTCTGTTCCAGGATACTTTGCTAGTCTGCTGAGAATTTTTCGGATTTGGGCGGTCAACTCCCCCCGAATGGGCAAAAACCGAAGTAAAGTAAGACTATGCAGGCTTGGATGCTGAAGGCCTTTTCACTGGCCCCCCATGTCGTTGAGCGAATGCTCCGTGTTTTTCCGCTCGATCGGCTGGTCGACCGCATTGAGCGCGACCGATACACCGCCCGAGAAGTCATTGCCCACCTCGCGGACTACGAGCAGTTTGTTCTTGAGGCCTTTCGGATGGCCAAGCTTCGACCCGGGGGAACGATTGAAAACTACGACCCCGATCAACGATCCAAAGACCATCACTTTGCCGAGAAAGACGTTTATCGCGAGGCCGAAGTCTTTGAGTCGCGTCGATTGATGACCGTGGAATTCCTTCAGTCTTACACCGAAGAAGATTGGACGAAAACGGTGACGACCCCAAGCGGACGCTCAATCACCGCTCATGAGTTCTTCACTGCAATTCTGGCCCACGACATGGAGCATGTCGATCAGCTCTCGGCGTACTTGGCCACCGAAGTCGCGACGATCAGCTAGTTTTCGGCTCAGCTTGATGCTGCGGATGGGGGGCCACTTCTCGAAGGGGGTCCCCTTTCCATATTGCCAAAGCGGCCGAGATCAGCACGAGCGTCGCGCCCGTTGCCAGAGCCTCTGCCAGCCCGATCCTTTTCGCGAGCCAGCCGAAGCCGTAGATTCCGACCGGTCCGATGCCGCTGAGCGCCCAGACATGCATCGCGATCACGCGGCCGCGAAGTCGATCTGGCGACAATAGTTGGAAAAGAGTGTTGGTCGTGTTGAACTGGGTGATGGCGAAGAATCCCGCAAAGAAGAGGCAGATAAAGGCCGGTCCTGGGCTACGGCAAAGCGAAAGCCCCATCAGAGCGAGGCCTAGCCCGATCATCGAACTCTTCACGAGCAGGCCCTTGATCGGTTTTTGGCTAAGAAGTAAGACCATGATGAGGGCCGAGATCGCCCCGAATCCGATCATCGTCATCGCGGTTCCGAGGCCTTGTTTGCCGAGTCCGAGAACGTCGCGAGCAATCGCCGGCATCAGGTTCAGATAAAACAGGGCAAAGACCGAGATCGCGCACTCCATCAGAAAGAGTGTTTTGAGCCTACGATCCCGGAGCGTGAACCTCATTCCTTCGAGGACGAGATCCAGAACCGGTTGTCCGCCAGCGTAGCGGGACGAAAGGTCCGCCCGAATGGCGAGGGCGGCCCCGATCAGCCCCAAGTACGTGAACGCATTCAGCCAGTAGCAGACGGACACCCCCCAAGTCGCCAAGAGCCACCCCCCGATCGACGGCCCCACGATCCGGGCGAAGTTGAAGGTCATCGCGTTCAAAGGAACGGCGGCAGAAAGGTCCTCCGGAGGCACCACCCGACTGACAATGCTTTGGCGGCCCGGCACTTCCATCGTGCCCGCGATCCCAACACAGAGGGCCCCGACATAGATGTGCCAAACCTGGAGGGTCCCCCAGGAGTAGAGCGAGCCAAGGATCGCCGCGTTGGCGGCAAAAACGATCTGAGTTCCGGCGAGGAGGTACCGCTTGTTGAACCGGTCAGCAAAGGTGCCTGCGAATGGGCCGAGAAGCGTGACCGGCAACATCTGGAAGAGACCGACTAAGGCGAGCTTTTCAGGATCGCGAGTCAGGTCGTAAATGAGCCAGCCTTGAGCAACGTTCTGAACCCAAGACCCGACGAATGAGATAAAGGCCCCGGCCCAGAGGAGCCGAAAATCACGAGAAGCAAAGGCTCGAAGGGCCGGGAAGCTGCTCGCGGCTCCCCCTGCCTCGTTCGATCCTTGCACCATACGTTCTTTCAGTATGGCGAACAGCGCGGCGGTCTACCAGGTACCAGCGACTTTCTCTTCGAGAACCTCCATCAACTGGCGAATGTGATAAAGGTCATGGCCCAGCAGCATGTTGCCCTGGTCTTCGATCGAGAGCTCTCCTCGTTCGGGGTGATTGAACGTGAGCTTCCACTGCTCGGGAGTGAGCGTCTTCAAAAAGTCGATCGTATCTTGGCGGCGATCCCGAAAGAGGTCGGCCTGCGCAAGCACGTCGCTTTTCCCGTAGCCGTGCTCAATCGCCCAATCCGCTTCGTCGTACACCTGGACACTCGGGCAACTTCCGCCGACCGCGGACTGCATCCGCTCCAAGAAGACCGGCTCCCAGTCCGCCAGGTGAGCCACGACCTCGCGGGGTGAAAATCGACCCGGTTCGGTCGGTTGGTCGAGTTTGGGTCCAGTAATTTGGCGGATCAAGCTCTTGATGATCACGGGGCCGTCGAGGAGTTCTCCAATCAGATACGGGTTCACATCCCCATTATAGAACGACGATGGCCGGGATGAAGGGGAAGAGAAGGGCTCGTCTTTTCACCGGCATTCGTCCCGAGATTCCGATTTGGCGCGGGCCTTGCAGGAACGGACCCCGGGTGTCGCCGTCGTTTGCGATGCCGTGGTGAAAAAAATGAGAACAACACTATTGATCGCTTTCGGCGCTCTCAGCTTTTCGGCGGCTCATGCATTTGTCATGATCGACGACTTCAGCTCCGGGACTTATATGAAGACGATGTCTTCGGGCAATGACCAAAATGTCCAGTCGGGCACGATGTTGGGCGGCACTCGAGGCACCGATCTGACCGTGGTTTCGAACCCACTCAACGTCGTTTTTGACTTCCAGGTCGGGAATGGCTTTCTGGTGGCCGACGCAGGTTCGGCCCTTCGCGACATCGTCGAGCTTCGGTACGGCATCGGTGCGGGCATGGTCCCGGTTGATCTGAATTCGAACCTAGCAGGCGAAGATCGCTTCCGACTCTTCTTTGATTCGAACGACCTGAACTTGAACCTCGACCTGACGGTTCGAAGTGGCGCAAGCAGCTACACGCACAGCCGCGTCATCGCCGGAGGCTTCGCCAACACGCCGTTTGTGGAAGACATTCTGTTCACGAGTTCTGGCTTGGCGGGGATGAACTGGGCTGACGTCGATGAGATTCGGTTCAGATTTTCGAACACCCCGAGTGGCGACTTCGCAATCAGCCAGATTCAAGCAGTTCCTGAGCCCGGCACGATCCTCGCTCTCGGCGCTGGTCTCGCGGCGGTCCTTCGACGACGAAAATCCCAAAAGTCCTAGGACCGGAGTCCCGCCGAGAGGCTTTCTCTCGGCGGGACCCTATAAAAAGTACTAGTTTCGGCCAGGTATCTATACCGTAGTTGGCATCGTCCGGGTTCAAAATCCTTGTTTTTAGCTCGAAGTTGAGCTATCCTCTCCCTGGCGCCCCTTGTGGGTGTACACCAAATATGTATTGATTGGAGAGGAACATGAGACAGATTATTCTTGCTCTCGGCGTCGTGGTTGCAGCATCAAGCCAGGCCGCCATTTTGATCGATGACTTTACGAGTGGCAGCTACTCGAAGGTCCTGACGAGCGGTGCTGACTACGCTCTGCAAAACGGAACGATGCTCGGCGGGGATCGAGGCACCTTCCTTCAGGTCCTCAGCAATCCGCTGGGCGTGAGCCTGAACTTCAGCGTGGGCAGCGGCTTCTACATTGCGGACGCTGGTTCGCGATTGGCTTACACGGTCGGCGTTGGATACGGCTATAGCCTCACCGGCGGCGGCACCAGCGGGTCGTTCTTAACGGATGACCTGAACGCCAATTTCGGCGGCCAAGATCGATTCCGACTCTGGTTCGAGTCCAACGACTTGAATCTCGGTCTCGAAATTGGTGTCCGCTCGGGCGGAACCTTCTACACCCATACACGCACGATTGCCGGCGGATTCCCGAATACGCCGTTCGTCGAAGATGTGATGTTCACTTCTGCAGGTTTCGGCGGCGTGAACTGGGCCGACGTGGATCAGGTTTATCTGCAGTTCACGAACACCCCGAGCGGCGACTTCGCTCTGACGCGATTCGAGGCCGTGCCTGAGCCCGCTTCGATGATGGCTCTGGGTGCTGGTCTGGCTGCTCTTGTGGCCCGCCGTCGAAAGAAGAAGTAAGGTTCGACTTCTTAGATCGACTGTCTCGCCTCACTGAATGGGCCCTGAAACCCCGGTTTCGGGGCCCTTTCCCGAGCCCTTCCTGGTAAAAAAACCGGACTCGTTAAAAAATCTTATCAAAACTTGACCCATTTTGCGGAAAAGTAGGCTATCATAAGTACCAGTGGTCTCTGGCCACTAGAGTTTGTATTGACTCGGAGAGGAAATTTATGAGACAGTTTGCTTTGCTCGCCTTGGGTGTTGCGGTCGCGTCTGGCGCGAACGCAGCCATCCTTATTGACGATTTTACAACTGGGAACTACACGAAGGTCTTGACGACCGGCAACGACTACGCTTCGCAAAACGGAGCCATGCTCGGTGGCGATCGCGGAACCTTCTTGGCTGTTCTCAGCAACCCGCTGGGCGTGAGCTTGAACTTCACGGTTGGTAGCGGCTTCTACATTGCCGACGCTGGATCACGACTCGCTTACAACGTTTCGGTGGGCTACGGCTACACGCTCGTCGGCGGTGGCACTTCGGGCTCGTTCGCATTCGATGATTTGAACGCGAACTTCGGTGGCCAAGATCGATTCCGACTCTGGTTCGAGTCCAACGACTTGAATCTCGGCCTCGAAGTGGGTGTCCGCTCGGGCGGCACCTTCTACACCCACACTCGAACAATCGCTGGTGGGTTCCCGAACACCCCGTTCACCGAGGACATTCTTTTCACCTCGGCTGGTCTCGGTGGCGTGAACTGGGCTGACGTCGACCAGGTCTACCTCAGCTTCACGAACACTCCGAGCGGCGACTTCGCTCTGACTCGATTTGAAGCTGTGCCTGAGCCCGCCTCGATGCTGGCTCTCGGCGCAGGTCTGGCCGCTCTCGTGGCTCGACGACGACGCAAGAGCTAAGCCTCTCGCATTCATCTCGTCTCATCCTTAGGTCTTGGTGGTCTCCACCAAGACCTTTTGGGCTTTTTTTGAGCCCATCTTCCGTCCGCATGGACCGGTAAAATAGTCTGGAAAGATCGGATCAAGACCCGGTCTTGATTCAAGGAGAACTCAATGGAACCGACTTTGATCGCCCCGAAACTCGTAGCTGTCCCCCAAGCCATCCCAGAAAAGGTCTTGACGACCGAGCGGGTGGGCATCAGCCGCCGAACTCACGAAGAGCATCTGAAGCTCTGGCAAGGCTACGCCAACAAAACAAACGAGATCCGAAAGGCCCTGGCCGAGCTCGACGTGGACCCTGCCAAGGCCAACCAAATCTACAGCGCGATGCGAGCCCTTAAGGTGGACTACACCTTTGCCTATGAGGGTCTGATCAACCACAACATCTACTTCGAGACCCTCGGGGGATCGGGCGGAAATCCGAACGGCAAGATCGCCGAGCTGATTCAAGAGGCCTATGGATCGTTCGATCGCTGGGTCGCAGATTTCAAGTCCACCGGCATCGCCGGGCGTGGATGGGTCTATCTCGCCTACGATCACGAAGAGAAGCGTGTCTTTAACTATATCGGAGACGCTCAGAACACGTTCCCGATCTGGAATCACACCTGCGTCCTTGCGATGGATGTCTACGAGCACGCCTATTTTCTGGACTTTGGGACCGCTCGCGCCAAGTACATCGACGCGTACCTGCAAGTGATCGACTGGGATGCGGTGAACGCGAAGCTGCCGACCGGGGCGTAATTCGCCCTCACGGAGACGGTTTGAGCCCGTATTGCTACCGGCAATGCGGGCTCTTTCTTGGTCTGAATCTAAATCTCCGGTAAAGTAGAGTTGGTGCGCTGACCGAGGGAAGCGCCCTGATCAGGAAAGGTACGATGAAAAGAACAGTTTTGCTGGCTATGCTGGCTGCCTGCAGTTTCAGTCAGGCTCAAATTTCGATGACGATGTACGGGAGAGTCGGCGGATCGACCCCCGGAGGTGCAGCGACCTGGACCACCGTCCAATCCCCCTTTATCGATGGCAACGCCAAGGTCGGTTTCTTGGGCGTGGCCTCCGTTCCGATTGGCGGTTCGGCTGTCTACTACGATAACACGATCGTTTTCGACTCGCCATCCGCGGGAATCGGATCCGTTGGTGAGCCGCAGATCGGAATCAGCAATACGGGGGGCTACATCGTGAGCCCGTCGGTCAGCGGAGCAGACGCTGCCTTTTCCAACGGGGTCACTTTGCTCAAAGATGGTGATCCTGCACCCCTCGTGCCTGGCTTCTTCAACTCCTTCAACAGCCGGGTGCAAATGGCCAACAACGGGGTGAGCTCGTGGGTTGCAGGTTGGTCCGCGACCGCAGGAGGATCCACGCTCGGACGCATTTTCTACTTCCACAATCCGATTGGAGGCGTGTTTACTTCGCCGATTCGAGGTGGTGATCCGCTCGACGGAGACGTCGTTTCGAATAACGGGATCCAATTTGACTACGACATCTCCCCCAACGGTGCCCGGGCGGTGAACCTCATCCAGGTCGGGGCTTTGGCGACCATTCGGCTGGTCAAGGATTTCTCGACGGTCGTTGCGCGGGTCGGAGATATTGCCATCGGTGGGGAAGCCTGGCAGAACTGGCGCGATCCTCGAATCAATAACAGCGGGGACCTCGTGACTGCTGGCGACACGAACGGGGCAACGACGACGGACGACTTCGTTGCTGTTGGAAGCACCATTGTCCTGAAGGGATCCGACGTGGTCCCTGGGTATGGCGCCTTGACCAATTTGACGTCAAGATCGGTGGCGGTTGCGAATAATGGCCGCTTTGTCAGCGTCTGGGGCTCGGGCACTTCACCGACTTCGACGACCGTCCTGCTCACCTCGACTCTGGCGAATCCCACTGTTCATCACGCGATCCTCAAGAAGGGCGACCAGGTCGACGTAACCGGAGACACCGTGGCTGACTTCCAAGTCGATGAGATTCGAAACATCCTTGGACAGGCCGTTCAGCTCGACGACAATAATCGCGTTTACTTGGCGGTGAAGCTTCAGCCGATCGGAGGCGGAGCAACATTTGACGCCGTGGTCAGTATGTCGGCCTTGCCCCCAAATCCGACGGTCACCGGGACCGTGGATTTTGGCCAGCTGGGCTTTGGACCCTATAACACCGGTGCGAACTTGCCGTCGTCGCTTTCGGTTTCGTTCCGCGATTCAGGAAACACCGAGATTGCGACGGGCTCCGCGACTTACAATCCGGTCACCGGAGCATTCAGTGCTTCGGTCCCAGGATCAGTGACTGGGGCCTACCGCGTGAGCTTTAAGCTCGGCTTCTGGCTCCGAAAGACGATGCCGAATCCGGCAGATCCGGCCGCGGCCTTTGGAGATTACAACTTTGGCACGGTCGCTCCGCTGGTGGGCGACTCGGACGACGACAACGAAGTGACGAACTTCGACTACTCGCTCTGGGCAGCTGCCAACGGCAACTCCGTGACCGCCAACACCGACAATGACTTTGACGGTGACGGCGAAATCACGAACTTCGACTACTCGCTCTGGGCCGCCAACAACGGCGCTCTCGGCGACAACTAAGTTCGCCGACTCCCCCTCCCCGCTCCGCGGGGAGGGGGGGCTATTTTTTTGGGGTCCGGGGGTTCG
>ERZ761609.802-NODE-802-length-33241-cov-55.144368_pt1 | contig 33241 bp, 23 predicted proteins | sample MGYA00511163_ERZ761609 | MGnify/ENA primary metagenome ERZ761609 (study PRJEB28899, sample SAMN02445070) | bioreactor sludge metagenome | biome: EBPR sludge | place: Australia: Brisbane, Thorneside Wastewater Treatment Plant | collected 2011-12-16 ...
ATTGGAAGAATATAATTACCAAAAGTGGAAAAACAGGGTGCGGAATGAGAGTTAAGAGCTGAACGACTGTTGAAGTTAGGCGTAGTTTATTAGGGATTAGCTATTGGGAATAGGAAAGCAATTTTCAGCACAGCATATTGGGCATTTACTAAGCCTAATTACAAGTAACCATCTCTGACCTATTGCCCGGCATACATACACCTACCGGCTTTGTACCTAAATGCAAAAAGCGCAAACCCATTGTAATGGATTTGCGCTTTGCAGTAGCCCGTAGGGGAATCGAACCCCTGTTCCAAGAATGAAAATCTTGTGTCCTGACCCCTAGACGAACGGGCCGCTTTCATGCCTTTTTCAAAAGCGGTGCAAAGATACAACCTTGTTTTTGAACCAACAAACTTTCGGGGCAATTTTTTTTACCAAAATTTGTTGGTTTATTTGTGCTTTGCGGGTAGTATAACTAATTTTGCACCCGGAAAGTTCCCAAAAAACGCCAAAATTATTTGATTATGTCCACTTACAAAATTGCTATTAACGGTTTTGGGCGCATTGGTCGCCTGGTATTGCGTGCCTTATTAGAAGAACACAGCTCTAATGTAGAAGTAGTTGCGGTAAACGACCTTACCGATAACCCCACATTAGCTCACCTTTTTAAGTATGATACAGCGCATGGTAAATTTAACGGCTCAGTAAGCGCCAACGAAGAATATATTACCATAAACGGCAAAGCTATTAGAGCTTTCTCCGAAAGAGACCCCCTTAAACTGCCCTGGGGTGGTATGGGCGTAGATTTGGTACTGGAATGTACCGGCATTTTTACCGCCAAAGAAAAAGCCGGTATGCACATTACCGCCGGGGCTAAAAAAGTGCTTATTTCTGCCCCCAGCAAAGGCGATGTAAAAACCATAGTGCTGGGCATTAATGACCATGACCTAACCGCCGATGATACCATAGTATCAAACGCATCTTGCACTACCAACTGCCTTGCGCCTATGGTAAAAGTACTCGAAGATAATTTTGGCATTGTAGAGGGCTTGTTTACCACCGTACACGCCTATACTGCCGACCAAAACCTGCAAGATGGTCCGCATAAAGACCTGCGCCGCGCCCGCGCTGCCGCCCTCAATATAGTGCCTACCTCTACCGGCGCTGCCGATGCCATTACCAAAGCCATACCCAAACTAATGGGTAAACTAACCGGCGTAGCTACCCGAGTGCCCGTTATTACCGGCTCACTTACCGATTTTAACTGCATTTTAGAAAAACCCGCCACCAAAGCCGAAATTAACGCCGCTTTTAAACATGCTGCCGAAACCCACCTAAAAGGTATTTTGGAATACAGCGAAGAACCCCTCGTATCAAGCGATATTGTAAGCAACCCTCACTCCTGCATTTTTGACTCCAAAATGACCATGACCATGGGCAGCATGGTAAAAGTGGTAGGCTGGTACGATAACGAATCGGGCTATGCCAACCGCCTTGCCGAACTGGCTATCAAAATGGCAGCCCTTAGTTAATACTAACTTTACTTCTTTTTGCCCAATGCTCCAATAAACGACGACAACAGCATTGGGCAAAAAATAAACGCCACTAACCCTCCTACACACAATTGCCTTCTGCACAGGTGAAACTGCATTTTAAATAAAACAAAAAAATGTAAAATGAATAAGCAATTTAAGGACAAGGTTGTTATCGTAACCGGTGGCGCATTTGGAATTGGCAGTGCTGCTGCTATTGCATTTGCCCAAAAGGGCGCAAAAGTTGCCATTGTAGATTGGGTAGAAAACCACGAAACGCTCCATGCCATACAAGCACAGGGAGGGGAAGCAATTTTTATTCAATGCAATGTATCAAAAACCGAAGACGTACAAGCAATGGTAGCTAAAACCGTACAAACTTACGGCGGTTTAGATTATGCTTTTAACAATGCCGGCATTGAAGGCATCAACGGTATTACCCATGAATGTACCGAAGAAAACTGGGATAAAACCATTGGTATTAACCTCAAAGGTATTTGGCTCAGTATGAAATACCAAATACCCCAAATGCTAAAACGGGGCAAAGGCGCTATTGTGAACTGTGCCTCCATTGCCGGCTTAGTGGGTTTTCCGGGTTTACCGGCTTATGTGGCATCTAAACATGCACTCATAGGCTTAACCAAAACTACTGCCCTTGAATATGCCAAACTCGGAATAAGGGTAAACGCCGTTTGCCCCGGTGCCATAAAAACACCCATGATTGACCGTATAACCGGGAACCAAAAAGAAGTGGAGGCACAATTTGCCGCCATGGAGCCCATAGGACGCATAGGGCAACCCGATGAAGTAGCTAATGCCGTATTGTGGCTCTGTTCAGACGAAGCCTCCTTTGTAACAGGCCACGCCATGGCAATAGACGGCGGCTGGATAGCCCAATAAACTTTTTTCACCTCTTTTTACCCCCGCTTCTGCATGAAAACAATAGCCGATTTTAACTTTAACAACATAAAGGCACTTATGCGCGTAGATTTTAACGTGCCCCTTAATGCCAATTTTGAAGTTACCGACAATACCCGCATAAAAGGCGCGCTGCCCAGTATCCAAAAAATACTTGCCGATGGCGGTAGTGTAGCATTAATGTCGCACTTAGGCAGACCAAAATCGGGACCCGAAGATAAATTTTCGCTCCGCCATGTAGCTCCTGAACTTAGCCGGCTGCTGGGCATGCCCGTACAGTTTGTTGATGATTGCATTGGCGAAAAAGTAAAAACCGCCGTAGCCAACCTGCAACCCGGCCAGGTACTGCTGCTCGAAAACGTGCGCTTTTACCCCCAAGAGCAAAAAGGCGATACCGATTTTGCGCAGGAAATGGCAAACCTTGGCTGTACGGCTTATGTAAACGATGCCTTTGGCACTGCCCACCGTCCTGATGTATCGGTATTTACCGTAGCACAATATTTTGCCCCACAAAACCGCATGTTTGGTTATTTAATGGCAAAAGAAGTGGCAAACGCCCAAAAAATAATGCACCAGCCCGCCCGCCCGTTTACCGCCATTTTGGGCGGCGCTAAGGTTTCCGATAAAATTTTACTTATAGACAACTTGCTCAGCAAGGTGGATAACCTTATTATAGGCGGGGGCATGGCTTACACCTTTTTACAAGCAAAAGGAGGCAAAGTGGGTAAATCATTGGTAGAAGCCGATAAAACAGACCTTGCCCTGCAACTGTTGCAAAAAGCCGAACAGTTGGGCGTTAAGCTCCTGCTGCCCGATGATTCAGTTATTGCCGATGCCTTTGACAACAACGCACAAATACAAACTGCCAACAGCCTCCAAATTCCCGATGAATGGATGGGCTTGGATATAGGCGAACTTGCCCGAAACAATTTTGCCGCCGTAATACATGCCTCAGCCAGCATACTCTGGAACGGACCTATGGGCGTTTTTGAAATGAACAACTTTAGCCACGGCACCCGCGCCATTGCCGAAGCCGTAGCACAAACTACCCAACAAAACGGCGCTTTTTCGCTTATAGGCGGTGGCGACTCGGTAGCTGCCATTAACCAGCTCCACCTACAAGACCAAGTGAGCTATGTTTCTACCGGCGGCGGCGCTATGCTTGAACTGCTCGAAGGTAAAACCCTGCCCGGAATACAAGCTATTGAGCAGGGGTAGGCTTGTGTGTATGGAAATGTATTTTAATGCATTGCCTTAATTTCTCTGCCAAATAAATCTATGGCAAGGCTCCATGCCATTAATAGTTGTTTTATCCCAGTAATTTTTTTATCGGGTAATTACCTTTACACAAATTGCTATTTTTAGGCGGCATATTTTTTTCGCCTCCAAAAATGGTACACCAACCCAAACAGCAGCACTAAAAGCAGGGGTGTGAGTATATTTACCAATTGCCAGGTAAATTTACTCTCTTTTACCTTTGGGCGGTCTAAAAGGCGCAGTTTAACATCTTTGTTTCGGGCGCTGATGATGCCATAATCATCATTTAGCCATTCAATGGCATTAAGGATAAGGTCTTTATTGGCAAACGTTTCGCCGGTGTATTTGTAGTAACCAAGGGGGCTGGTTTGGTTGCGGCGGCTATCGTAATCGTTTCTTATTACATCGCCGTCAGCAATAACCACCATTTTATTGGGTTTACTTTCTTCAAGGTAGCTCACATCGGGCAAGGTATCTATCATTGCCACAGTAGCAGGGTCGAGCCGGTTTTTAAATAAAGACGGAAAAACGCCTTCTATTGCCACTGCCACAGGCTTATTTCCGGCATTAAACTCCTGCGGATTGGGTTTGGTGCGCACCGCATTTACATCTACACGTATGGGGGTAGTGTTGGCGCGGCTATATTGCGAGGTAGAAAGCAACACCGTTTTTTTGAGGTTGCTTTTTCGGGTGTCAAGGGTATCAATGGTGCCGGCAAATTGCATTAAAACGGCGCTCATGTTTTTGGTTATCGGGTGTTCGTTATTGGTTTGGGTAATTATCGGAAAGTAAGACCACGGAAAAAGTTCTAACTGCTGGGCATTGCCAAAGGCATCGCGCCCTACTGCCAGGGGTATTTTAGTGCATTGCAGGTCTTCTACCAAATCAAAATTTACCCTAACCCCGTATTTAAACAGTTGGTCTTCTAAGTTTAACCCATAATCCATAGCAATAAATGAACCATTGTTGCTTTGTAGGCTATCGAGCGAGGTGGCAAGGTTTTCAACCAACCAAAGCACTTTACCGCCATTCATGATATACTGGTCAATTTTAAACTTATGAACCTCTTCAAATTTTTTAGTAGGTCGGGCTATAATAAGCGCCCAAAATTTTTCTTGCGGAATGTATAGGTTTTTAGTAATATCGAGGCGTTGAATTTGATAGTAGTTAGACAGGGAAACCATTACATCGCGCACATCATTCACTGATAGTTCGCCGTGTCCTTCCAAAAAAGCAATACCGGGTTTGGTTACTCTTTGCAGTTTTTGAATGGTATTGGCAAGGTTGTACTCCATAAGGGCAATGGAGTTATTTAGGGTTTCTTCGGAGCCTGTGTTTAACTGCTGGAGCAATAAATTAGCCGGTAGCTCTCTGCCTTTGTAGCTGATAAGAGCGCCCGGAAAAATAATTTTTTCGGAGTAATCATCTTTGTTTTCAATCAATCTTCGGGGTTCCAGTCCTTTTTCGGAAAGTTGGTTAAAAATTTCTTCCCGTTGTTTTGGGTCGGCAATACCATCAAAGGGGTCAATAAAATCATACTCCACCATATTACCGGAGTAGGCTCTAAACTCTTGGAGCATATCTAAGGTGGCATTGCGCAGCCGCTTAAACCCAGCCGGAAACTCACCTGCCAAAAATACTTTTACATAAACCACGTCGTCTAAATTGCCTAATAACTGTTTGGTAGCAGGTGTAAGGGTAAATCGTTTTTCGGTGGTAAGGTCTAACCGGTAAAAAAAGTTGGCTGCCACTATATTGAGCAGTAGCAATAAGGCAATGGGTATGGCAAAATTAGTTAGCGATTGTGTTCTTTTATTGGTTGTCATATATGGGGAGGGTGATAGGCATTAAAGCAATGGTAAAACCGGCTTAGCATGTTTATGATTGGGCAGTTGCTGCAAGTGTAAACTGAGGTATGGCAGATAAAATTGGTTTGCTGCTACCATTTACGACTTTCAACCACTAACCTTGTAAGGAGCAAAAATAAACTGATGAAAGAAACAAAATAAAGGAGGTCGCGCGTGTCAATAACCCCTCTGCCCATAGATTCATAGTGGGCATTTATCCCGATTTGCTCCACAATGTCATCAATTTTGGCATAAAAAAGGTTAAGTTTGCTGAGGTAGTCAAAGGTTTGGTAAAAGAAGAAGCACAAAAAAACAGCCAGCAAAAAAGCCACAATTTGGTTGGCGGTAAGCGAGGAGGCAAAAATCCCGATGGCGGCAAAAGATGCGCCCAGTAGCAGCAGTCCTATGTAAGAGCCCCAGGTAGCGCCGTGGTCTATATTGCCGGGGGGCAAACCCAGTTGGTAAATGGTAAAATAGTAAATGAACGTAGGCAATAGTGCAAACAAAATTAACACAACCGATGCCACATATTTGCCTAAAATAATTTGCATATCAGAAATAGGTCGGGTAGCCAGCAGTTCCATAGTGCCGGTTTTGTACTCATCTGAAAAAGAACGCATGGTAATAGCGGGCACTAAAAACATAAAAATCCAAGGGGCGGTAAAAAAGAGCGGTTCTAAGGTGGCATACCCGTAATCGGGCAAGTTGGTATCGGGAAAAACCCATAAAAACAGGCTAAGGGTGAGTAAAAACACCGTTAGAGCCAAATAACCTATCAACGAACTGAAAAAAGTATGTAGTTCTTTAAGGAGTAGGGTAAGCATAGTGGATAAACGTAAGGAGATTTATGGACAAAATCTGTTGATACAGAAGTATTGGGTAGGTTAATGACTAACCAATAAGACAATGCATGGAATAGGGGAAGCCCGAGGTAACTTATAACTTGTTTTGGGAGGTAAGCTGCCGGAAAACTTCTTCCAAACTGCTTTGCTCCTGCATAAGCGTAAGCAGGGTAAGGTTGTTTTGTACGGCAAAATTAAACAAATCGGGTCTAAGGTCGTATGCGTGAGTAGGGTGCAATCGCCACTGGTTAGCGGCTATGGGTTCGGCTTTTGCCACATTGGGTAAAAGTTGGAGGGCAGCAACTGTGGGCGAGGGTAAAAACTCGGCAATAACGGTGGCATGTTGTTGTGCGCTAAGTTGCAGGTTTTGGGTAGCATCATTAGCCACTAAGTTACCCCTGTCTATAATAACCACCCTATCACAAAGGGCTTCTACCTCCTGCATAATGTGGGTGCTAAGGATAAGGGTTTTTTCCTTCCCCAGCGTTTTAATTACTTGCCTTATTTCGGCAAGCTGGTTGGGGTCTAAGCCCGATGTAGGCTCATCAAGCACCAAAACTTGCGGGTCATGAATCATAGCCTGCGCCAATCCTACCCGTTGCCGGTAGCCTTTTGATAACTGCCCTATGTGTTTGTGCTGTTCCCGTTCTAATCCGGTAAGCTCTATCATTTGGTTAATTCGGTTTTGCGTTTTACTGCCCAAATGGTGTAAACGGGCAATAAACTCCAGCGACTCACGCACATACATATCGGTATAAAGCGGGTTGTTTTCGGGCAGGTATCCTATCAGTTGGCGCACTTCCATAGGGTTTTGCTGCACATCGTATCCGCAAACGCCGGCGCTGCCCGCAGAGGGCGGAATATAGCAGGCAATCATTTTCATGGTAGTGGACTTGCCGGCGCCATTTGGCCCCAAAAAGCCCAATATCTCTCCTTTTTTTGCCTCAAAACTAATGTTATTTACCGCTTTTTGTGAGCCGTACTCTTTAGTTAATCCACTTACTACTACCGACATGTTTTACTGTTTAGTTATTGATGCAGAGGGCAGAATTAAGCCTGACGGCTAAATACACATAGCAACATTATACGTTTAAGCAGTATGTTTTAGTATTTGTACCCAATAGTTTTTTACTTTGGTGGTTATACTGCTCTTTAAAAATGGATTGGGTGTGCAAAGGTAAGCAGTTTACCCTAAAAAAAGGGGGTTAATACCGGCTAATTGTGCTTATAACAAAACCGCCCCCTGCTATTGTAATGCAAGGGGCGGAATTTGATAGGTTATTCAGTGGGTTTCAGGAATTGGCGCCCTATTTATGTAAAAGAGGCATAAAAATTAATATGCCGTTAGGGTTTTTAGGGGCTGTTTATGCGGGTTAAAAACCGGCTAAGGTTTCTTTGGTTTCGTAAGCGGGTTTCCCATCTTTGCTAATCATGTAAGCAGTGGGATAGATGCGTTTCATGCGGGAGTCAATGTCTTTTACCGTTACAACACCATCTTTGTTTTCATCTAAACCCGAGTTCATTTTGTAGTTTACAGAAGGACTGGCATAAAGGGCGTAGCAAAAATCGCCCTCCAGAGCCTTGGGATACAATATAGCAAGATATAAATCGGTAAGGCTTTCAAAATCCCGATACTTTTTTTGCACCCTGTCTAAATACTTTTGTACGTAGGTAAGTTGCTCAACATGAGTCATTTGTTTAAGGGCGCTCACAGAAGTGCCAAAATCTTTGGCAGTAGCGGGCATCCATTGTATAAGCCCTACAGCGCCGCTGCCCCTGTGGTTAGAAATGGAGGCATCAAATTTAGACTCCGAATACATAACCGACATTAACCACTCAGGTGGTATAGTTAGTTTGTCGGAAACACGCCTCACCTCTTTTTCAAAGGCATAAACATCGGCTACATAAGGTCGGGCTAAATCAATCATGTATAACCCTTTTTGTGGCAAACCATTGTCATGAAATTCAAACTCTGTATGCTTGTTTTTACCGGCAAACAAATAATTGGCTACATTTGACAACAATACTGCTAAAACAATCAGTACTAATGTGTGAAGGTTTATGGTAACGGTACGCTCGGCGCTTGGGGGTGGGGTGGCTGATGATTTCATGTTAGTGATTGGTTAAAGGGGTTAAGCAAAAGCTATTTTTTTTCTTAAAAATCAATTTTTTTTAGCCGAAATGGCGCTGAAAAATAGTAAATTCGTAATTTTACAACGAAAATCACCTTACTGCAATAATTTTTAGCAAAGTTAGGGCAAATTTTAATTGCCACCAAATTATTCACCCATTTTTTGCAATTTTTTTTAGCAAAAAGTAATTTTTTACTAAAAAATAAACATCATTGCTAATTTACGACTTCAAATACCAACATATAAACATGAGAAAGAGTAAAAAAAATGCTGCCGACAAAAACCTGGAATTGGTGAACCAAAACCTCGTTTTTTTGCGAAACCAAAAACAATTAACCCAAGAGGAATTAGCAGCCAAATTGGGCATAAAGCGGGCTTCTATTGGTTCATACGAAGAGGGAAGAGCAAAACCCCCTTACAAAACGCTCCAAAAAATAACCGATTTATTTGGTATCAGTATTGACCGATTGTTAAAAGAGGATTTAGCCAAAACTGCCAATAGGAGTGTTTTTGGCAATGAGACCGCAGTTGTTGATAACACAACCCAAACCTCCGATAAAAATGTTGAAAAGCTCAAAATTTTGGCTCTCACAGTTGGGGTAGATGGAAAAGAAAACATAGAATTAGTTCCCGAAAAAGCCGCCGCCGGTTATTTGCAAGGTTATACCGACCCTAACTACTTAGTAACCTTAGATAAGTTCAGGCTGCCTTTTTTAGCGCCCGGTACTTACCGAGCCTTTGAAATTAAAGGCGATTCTATGCTCCCTCTAACCTCCGGCACTATTATCATTGGAGAATATGTTGAAAGCGTTCGCGAGATTAAAAGCGGACATTCTTATATTATACTCTCCAATACCGATGGCGTGGTTTACAAACGCGTGTTCAAAGATACCGAAAGCGACCAACTACTGATGCGCTCCGATAACGACATTTACAAGCCCTATTATATGAAGGCGGCAGACGTAAAAGAAATTTGGCGGGCACGCGCCTACATCAGCCAAGATTTACCCGATTATGAATCTACTACCATTGACCGCCTCGCCTCACAGGTTTACAACCTCCAATCGCAATTGGATAGCCTTAAACGCAAAATGGGTGATGCGTAATAAATTACCTCCCCAATGGTTGCCCAATAGTAAGTTGTGCTCATTTTTTTTGGGCAAGTAAAATGAGCCGGTCAGAATCGGCGGGATAATAGGGCTGCAAGTCATAACTGCCCCACGTATTGAGCAGGGTAAAACCGGTTTGGCGCAGCGCGGTTTCAAACCATTGCAGGGTTAAGGATTGCACCCGTTCCTCAAATGTGCCTCTGAAATGATGGGCTTCATCTATAACCGATATGGTTTTTATAATATGGTGTGCCGTAGTGCGGCGGGTAATAAAGAAAAACACACCCGAAATTTCTTTTTCTTCGTAAGCCACTAATTTGGCTATCACTTTTTGCGTGTTAAAAAAATCAAGCGCTAATATACCGTCGTTTTTGAGTTGGGTGTGTATAGCCTGTAGGGTACGCATGTTTTCGGCAGTGTTTTCAAAATACCCAAAACTGGTAAAAAAGTTAAACACATAGTCAAATTTATTGGGCTCAATTACCTCTCGCATATCCTGCACCACAAAATGCAAATTAGACGTTTCGTACTTTTTGGCATAAGCAATGCTTTCCGAAGCAAGGTCGGCGCCGGTAACTTGGTAGCCCAACTGGGCAATGTACCTGGCATGCCTTCCCTTTCCGCAGGCAAGGTCAAGTATCTTGGCATTTTCGGTTGGTTTTAAATAATCGGAGAGCCGGTTTATGAAGTGTTGTGCTTCGGCTTCATCTCTGTGTTGGTAAAGTAGGTGGTAGTAAGGTGAGTTAAACCATGTTTCAAACCATGCCGGATAAGTAGTAGGCTGCATAGCAGGAGAGGATTAAATTGACATTTAATAAGCGGTAAAGGTAGGTAAAAATTGGTTGTTATTAGTTGGTACTTAGCAGATAGTAGTTGGAATTCATCATTCATCTCTAAGGCAAAACATACGGCTGTACATCAATACTTTCAAAACTACCTGCTTTTCACTATTCGCTGCCCACTCATAATTATAAATAAAAACTTAATAGGGATAAAACTGAGCAGCCATGCAACCAATTTTAGCACTTTTCAGTCTGTTAAAACCGGGCATTACAAACAGATACTTTTGCTTCGGTTTTTTCACTGTATTGTTAAGCAAATAATTTTTACCTTTGCACCACATTTTGAGCCGGTAATGCCATCGGGTAAACGGTCATCTTTTAACTTATTGCTTCAACCCTAACGCTAAAACGACGTTTTTTACTAATCTGCCTATGTGAAACAAGTACACGTTGTTTATTTACTCACCTTTTTGTAACAGATTAAATTTATATGAAGAATTTGATTTGCCTGTTTTTCATGGCAATGCTGATGCTTGCCGGCTTAGCTACGGCGCAGGCACAAGTAACAACCCCCGGTCAGTTAGACGGACGTGTGAACACTGTTTTCACCTCTATCCCCTTTTTGCGTATTAACCCCGATGGGAGAGCCGGTGGCATGGGCGATGTAGGTTTAGCAACCGACCCCGATGCGGCTTCTTTATACCATAACGTAGGTAAATTAGCTTTTGCGCCCAACATGGTGGGTGTGAGTTTGTCTTATACACCTTGGTTGCGTCAGTTGGTAAACGATATTTACATTGCTTACCTTACCGGCTACTACAAAATAGATGACCTTCAGTCTATAGGGTTGTCTATGCGTTATTTCTCGTTGGGCAGCATCAACTTTACCGATATTACCGGAAATGATGCCGGTATTTACAATCCTAATGAGTTTGCTTTTGACTTAGGCTATTCTCGCCGCTTATCCGACAAGTTCTCTACCGGTATTACCCTTAAATACGTGCGCTCAGACCTTGCCCGTGGGCAGGAAGTGGGTAGCGGAAACATAGTAAGAGCTGCACAAGCCGTAGCTGCCGATATTGGGTTTTACTATAAAGCTCCGGTAAACATAGGACGCAATGGCAGTGTACTGTCGTTGGGCGCTGCTTTTAGCAATATAGGTAACAAGGTTTCTTACCTTAACGATGATACCCGCGACTTTATACCTGTTAATGCCGGTATTGGAGCGGGGCTTAAAATGCGCATAGATGATTACAACACCATTTTAGTTACTGCCGATATTAACAAACTGATGGTGCCTACCCCCGATACATTAGATACCAACAATAACTTAGTGCCCGATACGCGCGAAAAACCGCTGCTTAGTGGTATGTTTGGCTCATTTGGCGATGCCCCCGGTGGCGCTAAGGAGGAGTTTCAGGAGCTGATGTACTCCATAGGAGCCGAGTATTGGTATAATAACCAGTTTTCGGTAAGGGTAGGTCATTTTAACGAACACCGCCTAAAAGGTAACCGCAAATTCCTTACCGTAGGTTTGGGCTTACGCTACAGCGTTTTTGGTTTTAATTTTTCGTACCTCATACCGGTTAGCAGCCAGCGCAATCCATTAGACAATACGCTTCGTTTTTCGCTCACCTTTGATTTTAACGGTAAAGACAAAGAGCTTGATGTAATTGATTAAGCACAGGCATTTTTCATAAACAAAACCCCAATGTAGGCTATATGCCGGCATTGGGGTTTTGTTTTAAGATTGTGTCTTTCAGCTATTGTTACCAGATACCGATACATGTTGGTAAAAGGCAAGTTGTAGCTAAACCTGCTGTATGGTAGTAGCAATGTGTAGTTCGCGGTATTGCTTGGCATCTATGGGCGAGGGGGCATCTATCATGGTATCCCGTCCGCTGTTGTTTTTGGGAAAAGCAATAAAATCGCGGATAGACTCATGCCCACCCATAATGGCACAAAGGCGGTCGAACCCAAAGGCAATACCACCGTGAGGAGGTGCGCCATACTCAAAAGCCCCCATAAGGAAGCCAAATTTTTGGAGAGCTTCTTCTTCCGACATACCCAGCAGGGAGAACACTTTTTCCTGAAGCGCCCGCTCATGAATACGGATAGAGCCGCCGGCAATTTCATTGCCGTTTAGGCAAAGGTCGTAGGCTTCGGCACGGAGGCTACCCCACTCAGATTCGTTGATGTTTTCAAAATTTTGGGTGCGGGGGCGGGTAAAGGGGTGGTGGCAGGCATTCCAGCGTTGGTCTTCTTCATCCCATTCCAATAGCGGAAAATCTAATACCCATAGGGCTTTAAACTCATTGGGATTGCGCAGCCCCAGCCGTTTACCCATTTCCAGTCGCAGTTCGCCCAATTGTTTTCGGGTTTTATCGGTATTGCCCGATAAGATGAGGAGCAGGTCGCCGGGTTGGGCATTCATTTTTTGTGCCCATGTAAGGAGTTGGTCGGGCGAGTAAAATTTATCTACCGATGATTTAAGTGTACCATCGGGATTATAGCGTACATAAACCAATCCTTTAGCTCCTATTTGCGGACGTTTTACCCAGTCGGTCAGTTCGTCTAATTGTTTTCGGGTATAATCGGCACAGTTAGTTGCGCAAATTCCGGCTATGAGTTCGGCATCGTCAAAAACGGAAAAGCCGTGTCCTTTTACCACTTCATTCAGTTCGGTAAAAGCCATGCCAAATCTAATATCGGGCTTGTCGCTTCCGTATAGGCGCATGGCATCGTCATAGCTCATGCGTTCTACTGTGCCTAAGTCATAACCTTTAATTTCTTTGAGCAAGTAACGCAGCAACCCCTCAAAGGTTTGAAGCACATCTTCGCGCTCCACAAATGCCATTTCGCAGTCTATTTGGGTAAATTCGGGTTGTCGGTCGGAGCGAAGGTCTTCGTCTCTAAAACAGCGAACAATTTGATAATACCGGTCAAACCCCGATACCATGAGTAATTGCTTAAAAGTTTGGGGCGACTGTGGCAGGGCGTAAAATTGACCCGGATTTAGGCGCGAGGGTACTACAAAATCGCGTGCGCCTTCGGGGGTGCTTTTAATGAGGAAAGGCGTTTCTATTTCCAAAAACGCTAAGTTATTAAGGTATTGGCGGGTAGCTTGTGCCATTTGGTGGCGCATGATAATGTTACTTTGCACGCCGGGTCGGCGCAGGTCGAGGTATCTGTATTTCATGCGCAGGTCATCGCCGCCGTCTGTATCGGTTTCTATGGTAAAGGGTGGTGTTTTAGCGGCATTCAGCACTTGGAGTGTTTGAGTATCAATTTCCACATCGCCGGTGGGCAATTGGGGGTTTTTACTGCTGCGCTCGCGCACAATGCCGGTTACTTGCACTACAAACTCGCGCCCCAGTTTATTGGCGGCAGTGCAAAGGGTGGGGTTTATGCTCATGTCAAAAACCAATTGGGTAATACCGTATCGGTCGCGAAGGTCAACAAAGGTCATGCCGCCCAATTGTCTTACGCGCTGCACCCACCCGCTAAGGGTTACGGTTTGTGCTACGTGGTTTGTTCTTAGTTGTCCGCAGGTATGCGTTCTGTACATGGTGGGATGGTGTTAATAGGTAAGCTAAGAGCGTTTTGGCGCAAAAAAGTGCGCAAAGGTACTACATTTTACCCAATTTTATGCCATAGCCTACCACAGGCTTTTGTTGCAGAGCGTTATCTGTTTAGCGTTGCCAAGGAGTGGTTAGTGGTTAGTTATTAGGGGTTAGTACCATTTACCAAAACTCTTCACTTTTCACTTACCACTTACCGGCCTGTTTGGATATGCAAAAGGGCGGTTTTTTGTTGTTGCAGCAGTTTTATTTGTTTGTTTACGGCTGCTGTGTCTATTACGCCATAGGCTTGTGCCATGAGCAGGTTTTGGTATTCGTTTAGGTATTGCTGAATTTGGGCAAGTAGCAGTGTCAGGTTTTTGTTGCTTTGCTCGGTAGTGGTTTGCCAGTAGTTTGCCAGTTTAGTGGTAAACGATTGGGTATCATCGGTTTGCAGGGCATAAATGGGGGCATCATTTAAGTAAACCGGCGGGCATAAAAGGGCATTGCCTACTGTGGGCTCAAATACAAACCGCCCATAAACCGAAAAATGGTCGGAAAGGTCAAAAATGTTCCAGAGGTTGTCATCTAAGGTGCGCAAAATGCGCACTTCGTTAGTAGCCAACAGTGGTTTTAATGCAGTATTAAGCGGCAATATATAATCAAGATAAACAGGGGGAGTGTAGGTGTAATAATTAAGGTTGCCATGGCAGGTAAAGTTAAGGTTGCCATAAGTAGGCTCGGTAACTTTTAAAACATCAAGCATAAAGCAGTATTCATTCAGGTTGTTCCTTAATTTTTCCACGTTCAAATCGCCGCCTATGAGTGTAGGCTCATCGGGGGGTATATTTTTACTGAGCACAAATCGGCTCATTTCTTCCATTTGGGTTTTTCTAATAGCAATGTATTTGGGTTTATCATCGGCTTGGGCATGTGTGCCAAACAGGTGGTATTTTTTACCCAATTTGTTGATTTGTGCATACATTACCCCCTTAGCGGCATAACAATCTTCGCTGGCGCATAGGGTGTAAATATACTGGTCGGTTTTTTCTATGGGCCATCGGCTTACAATAACCACGCCGCCGTTTACCGGTCTGCCTTTTTTGTCAAGCACTTTGGTTTGATAAGGATATTCTGCTGCCAAACCTTTCAGGAGTATTTTTCGGGCGGCATTGTAGAACACTTCGTTAAGTATAATGGCATCGTACCCGTGCAGATAGGCAGGCAGTAGGGCGGCGCGTTTTTTTTGGTGTGTAAAAGCCAGCGGTGGGGGCAGCATATATACATTATAGGTAAGCACATTTAAGGTATGCGGGTTGAGCATATCTTGGGGGTTGGCGGGCGGGTAGGGGTTGCGTTCGTGCAGGGCAAGGGTTATATCGGAATAAGCGCCGCGTTTGTTGGAGGCAGCAAATTTAAGGGTAACGGTTTTGCCGCCCAGGGGAAAGGTAATGTCATGAAAATTCCTATTATTGTGCCAGTGCAGTGGTTCGTTGGGTTGTAGAAAGGCAAATTTTATGGTACTGCCAATAAAGTAACCCTTTACCCACACCTTAAACGTGGCAGTATCTGTACCGCTATTCAGGTGGATATTGTAAATGTAATTGGTATTATTTTTAATTTTTTTGTTACGGTTTGTCCATAGTACATTTTCCATAGAAGACCATGGTTCTACTATACCGTCTTTACCCCACCATGCGTCATCGCTAAGTTGGTGGGCGCTTTGCAGTGTGGTGTTTATATTTAGGGGGAGCGAGGTATTGTTTTGTAGAAAAATATACGACTCGGCAAATGCAGGAAACATGCCGTATAGCATAAAAGCTATGCCTGCCAATAGCTTAAAGAAACGCTCCATGTGGTTGGTTTATTTAAAATGAATAAGTTGAGCAATGATTAATTGGGGCATTTTATTTGGTTTTTTTGGAGAGTTTTTGGCAAGCGTAAAATTAACCGGTAAGCAGCACAATTTATTGCCCTTGCAACAATCATAACCTAAACTTAACACGGCAGGGGCAGCTACCCAATACTATGGAGGTATTTACTTTTTGCGTTCAATGGTAAACCAAATCAGTTGCTCCAAACCGGCGCGTCCTTCGCTCATTGGGAACTGTGCTAACAGCTCTAAGGCTTCCTTTCGGTATTTGTGCATAGCTTCCTGTGCATACTCAATACCGCCGCTGTTCCAAACAAAATTGATTACCTCTGCTACTTTTTGTTTGTTGTGGTGCTGGTTTTTAATGAGGTAAATCATTTGTCTTTTATCGGAGGCGGAAGCGTTGTTGAGGGCATAAATTACAGGAAGGGTGAGTTTTTTTTCTTTTATGTCAATGCCTTTTGGTTTACCGGCATCTTCGGCGCCAAAATCAAACAAATCATCTCTTATCTGAAAGGCAATACCTATTTTTTCGCCTATGTTCCAGGCTATTTGCTGTAAATTGGCATCATTGGTAGAAGAGGCAAACCCTACGGCACAAGCCGAAGCAATGAGCGAAGCCGTTTTTTTGGTAATTATATCAAAATAAACCGTTTCGTTTAGGTTGAGGCTACGGCTTCTTTCCATTTGGAGCAGTTCGCCCTCGCTCATATCTTTCACAGCTTTAGATACTACCTGAAGCAGGGTAAAATCGGCATTGTCTATGGCAAGCAGCAGCCCTTTAGAAAGGAGGTAATCGCCTACCAAAACAGCCACTTTATTTTTCCAGAGCGCATTAACCGAAAAAAAGCCTCGGCGTTCGTTGGCATCGTCCACCACATCGTCATGAATTAAGGTAGCCGTGTGCAGCAGCTCTATAAGGGCAGCGCCTCGGTAGGTAGCATCGGTAATTTGCCCTTGCAGTTTAGCGGAAAAAAACACAAACATCGGGCGCATTTGTTTACCCTTTCGCTGCACTACATAGTGCATTACCCTATCGAGCAACGGCACTTTACTTCGTACAGCATCTTTAAATTTAGCCTCAAACAGTTGCAGTTGGGGCGCAATTGTTTTTTGTATATCATTGAACGAAGAAACCGATGTCATACTATGCTGTGCTTGTCGCTAATCTATAAGGGGTAAAGATACAAAATGTTTGCCCGATGCACCCATTTTTAGAAGGATTACCACCACTATTTTCAATTTTGGCTGAAAATTATGCCCTATTAAACCAAGGCCACAAAATATTTTAGGAATTTAGGACAAAAACAGTACGGTATTATTGTAGCTTTTTTGGCGGGTTTGTGGTAAACTCGTAGATTTGCACTATGGTTTGATGCTTTGTTTTAGGAGCTAAACAGTTGAATGGGTAAAAAAAAATAGCCTGTTAACAATTACTTAACATAGCAGATTTACCTTAACGCAAAATTTTAACCCATGCCGGAGTATTATCTGTTTATAGTTGTTATTCTTGTGCTATTTGCCATTAGTGACCTCATAGTGGGTGTGAGCAACGATGCCGTTAATTTTTTAAATTCTGCCATAGGCTCTAAGGTTGCACCCCGTCATATCATTCTGATTATTGCAAGTATAGGTGTTTTTTTTGGCGCTGCTTTTTCGGGCGGTATGATGGAAGTAGCCCGAAAAGGTATTTTTAACCCCAACTATTTTGTTTTTGCAGAAGTAATGGTCATTTTTATTGCAGTAATGCTTACCGATGTTATACTGCTCGATTTGTTTAATACCTTGGGCTTACCTACCTCTACTACAGTATCTCTCATTTTTGAACTACTGGGGGCTTCGGTGGCGGTAGGCTTTATTAAATCAATAGAAAACAGCGAATCTATCTCTGTAGTATCGCAATACATTAATTTAGAAAATGTTATAACAATAATATTTAGCATTTTTCTGTCTGTTATACTCGCGCTTGTTTTTGGCACGCTTGTTCAGTATGTTTCAAGGTTGATTTTTTCTTTTAATTACCAAGACCGCTTAAAAAAATTTGGCGGTGTATGGGCAGGTATAGCGCTTGCCACCATGACTTATTTTCTACTGATTAAAGGCATTAAAGGGGCTACTTTTTTACCCGATGGTTTCTCTAAAACTGTACAGCAAAACACACTCACCCTGCTTGGGGTGTCTTTTGTATTTTGGTGGGCGCTCATGCAGGTTTTGGTTTCCATTTTTCAGGTAAACGTACTGCGGTTAGTAGTGCTTTTTGGCACCTTTTCGCTGGCTATGGCATTTGCAGGTAATGACTTAGTTAATTTCATAGGTGTGCCCATGGCGGGTTTAGAAGCCTATAAAGCATGGGTGGCATCGGGGGCGGAGCCTACAGCTATGGGTATGGAGGTATTGAGTAAAGCGGTAAAACCTAATGTACTCTTTTTAACCCTTGCCGGCGCTGTTATGGTAGTTACGCTGTGGACTTCGCGAAAGGCACGCACCGTTACCGATACCGAAGTGGGGCTTGGCAGGCAAGACGAAGGTATAGAAAAATTTCAGCCCAACACACTCTCCCGAATGATGGTGCGGTTTAGCCGATTTATAGGCGTACAGGCACAAACCATAGTACCCAACTCGTGGATAGAAAAAGCGGAGCAAAATTTTGTTAAACCCGATACCGACAAGGATAACAACAACCATGAACAACCACCTGCATTTGATTTGGTAAGGGCATCGGTAAACCTCACCGTAGCCAGTGCACTCATTGCTTTGGGTACTTCCTATAAACTACCGCTTTCTACCACTTATGTAACGTTTATAGTAGCTATGGGTTCTTCGCTATCAGACCGCGCTTGGGGCAGAGACTCGGCAGTTTACCGCGTTTCGGGAGTGTTGCATGTTATTGGCGGCTGGTTTGCCACTGCTATTATTGCTTTTACCGCATCGGGTTTGTTTGCCACACTCATTCATCAGTTGGGCGGCTGGGCAGTAGCAGCGCTTATGGTACTGGCTGCCGGATTGATTTTTAATAATTTCCGCCACCACAAAACAAAAGAAGAAGAAAAGGCAAGAATGGAACAACTCCTTGCGCCTGTTAATACCATAGAAGGTTATAACCTTGCCCGCCAAACCGCCCAAAGTGTTGCCAATACCCTCATAACTGTGCAGCAGGCTTATCATTTAGCCTTACAAGGACTGCGTTTAGAATCGGCAGAACAACTCAAAGAAACCAAAGGCGCTATTAAAGCCCTTAAACAAAAAAACAAAGAATTTAAAATAAAACTACTGCACTCCATTCAGCGCATTGATGAAGAACATACTGAGGCAGGGCGCGTGTTTTTGTTGGTGTATGACTTAGAGCAGGATATTACCCAATCGGTTCAGCACATTATTAAAACTTGTAGAGAACACGTAGAAAACCTGCACACCCCCTTAGAGCCTGAACAAACCGCCCAATTAGAACGCCTGCAAAACCTGCTTGATAACTATCTCCTGCTTATTATAGACGGTTTTAAAGACTATAACTTTAACACCTTGCAGCAGGTGCTGGTACAAAAACAATACTTGTTTGAAGCCATAGAAGACCTACTCAGTGAGCAAATTAAAGGCGTACAACAGCGCAAATACAGCACTAAAAACAGCCACCTGTACTTTAACATTCTCTTAGAAACCAAAGACTTGATTGCCGTAGCTGCTCGGTTTATGAAACTCTACAACCGACTGCACAACGCCTACGCTTCTAAGAACATGGCTATTTTACTTACCGATACCACCACTAACCCAACTAAACCAAAAAATACCCCCGATGCCTAACTCACTCCGCCGGTGTGCAGGGGTGTGACCCAAGTTTGATGTAAAATGACGTGCTGCCGGTAAGTGCGCAAAACCGACATCAATTAGCACACGGATAACACGGATGGAGCTGATTAACGCCGATTTTTAAAAAATAAAGGCTCAATTAGGTAAATGATTCTCTTTTACCCGAGTTTATCCGTTTAATCTGCGTTATCTGTGTGCCCATTTTGCTGAAAACAAGGGTGAATAGCTCAATTTATACATCAAACCGAGGCTGCACCCGTGTGCAGCATCGGAAAGCTACTTGCAGCCGAAATATAGCGGCTAATTACTGAAGCCAAATTGCAGCAGACTGCCTCCGTGAAAATGGAAAAATGTAGGTACACCTTATATCGGGTATTTGCTGTTTTTATGCTATAAATGCACGGTTTAGCGTTATTCCGACAAGTTATAAAGACAAAGCGCTTGTTTTGCAGTTTTGTATTGCACAACAATACCTAACTTTGTTGTTTCTAAAAGAGTGCGGCAGCATTGATGCAGCAATCTTTTTAACAAACAAGGTAAAGTATTTCTGTTGTTTAAAACTTCATCTTTATATGCGTAACCTCCTCTTACTCTTTTTAGGGCTGATTGGCTATATCTCTTATGCTTATGCCGGCACACCCATAGGCTGCTACTTAATTTGCGAAGCAAATACTGCCGCTGCTCAACCGTTGGTTTGGTGCCCCGATGCGGCAGATAAACCGGCAACATCGGGCTATTTGGCAGGCGCTAAGGCAGGCGCTGCATTTATAGGCAACCAAGTGTATGTAAAATTTAAATCACCTCAACATCCGCAAGTAACTTACCAAAAAGGCAATAACCCCCAAACTACCCGATGGGTAGAACTCATAGAGCCTTTTGGCGTGGAGCGTATAGCAAAAGCCTTTCCCCGATTAAAGGAAATGAATTTATACTACCGAATTACCTTTAACCAAACACATAGAGCAGAGGAGCTTATAGCCCGATTACAGCGTTTCAGCTACGTAGAATTTGCCGAGCGCGTACCCATGCATCGTACTTTTCTTACCCCCAATGATATTCACCCAAACCAATACAACGTAACCCTAACCCAAGCACAGCAAGCATGGGATATTACCACCGGTAGCCCCAATATCGTAATTGGTATGGTGGACGATGCTGTACGCCTTGACCACGAAGACCTTGCTGCCAATATTTGGACTAACCCGGGCGAAATACCCGGCAACGGCATAGACGACGACAGCAATGGTTATATAGACGACATAAACGGCTGGGACGCTGCCGATAACGACAATAACCCCAACCCGCCCGCATCGGCAGGCAATTTTACCTTTTCGCATGGCACCCACTGCGCCGGTATTGCTGCGGGCGTTACTGATAACGGTGTGGGTATTGCTTCGGTGAGTTTTAACGTAAAACTGATGGCGGTAAAAATAGCCGCCGATGCTACCGAACAACTTACCGGCGCTATGGAAGGCGTTGAGTACGCCATAGCTGCCGGCGCTGATGTAATCAGTATGTCGTGGGGGGGCGGTGCGCCCTCTGCCACCGAGCAGGCGGTATTTACCACCGCCCACAATGCAGGCATTGTGCTGGTAGCCGCCGCCGGAAACGATAATACCGCCGACCTTATGTACCCGGCTTCTTACCAGTATGTAATTAGTGTGGGTGCCAGCGACGCCGCTGACCTCAAAGCCGATTTTTCTAATTATGGCGACAGCATAGACGTAATGGCACCCGGCGTTCAAATATGGAGTACGGTGGCTACCAACCCATCGGCTTATGAGTTTTATGATGGCACCTCTATGGCTTGCCCTTATGTATCGGGCTTGGCTGCGCTGATGCTGTCTTTTGACCCCACCGCTACCCCCGACCGCATAGAGTACTGTCTTGAAACAACTGCCAACAATATAGATGCCCTTAACCCGGGTTTTGCCGGTCAGTTGGGTGCCGGCAGGGTAAATGCTTTTTTAGCCGTACAATGCACCCCATCAGAGCCAATAGCCAATTTTACATGGTCGGCACAGCCGCCTTGCGCAGGCGAAACCTTTACTTTTAATGATATAAGCGCCGGTACTGAATTGGATAGCTGGCAGTGGTCGTTTCCGGGCGGCACGCCTGCAAGCAGCACGCTGCAAAACCCTACGGTAACTTATCCGGCATCGGGCACGTATCAGGTTACGCTGGTAGTATCTAACTATTTGGGCAGCAGTACTATTACCCAAACCGTTACCGTTGCTCCGCCCAGCGCCACTATTACCGGAGCGGCAGTTATATTGCTGGGTTATGTGGTGCCGGTAGAAGTGAGTTTTACCGGTTCACCGCCATGGACTTTTACCTACACTAATGGCATTACCTCGCAAACCGTATCGGGCGTTACCCAAAATCCTTACACACTTAACCTTGCTCCGCAGTTTACCACCACCTATACCCTTACTGCTATGAACAATGCCGCCTGCACAGGCACCGTGGGCGGTACGGCTACCATAGTGGTTATTGTGCCATCGGAGCCTAATGATATTTGCAGTGCAGCGTTGCCTTTTCCTACACTTACATCGGGCATACAAAGTTGTATTGTGGGTAACAATAGCAATGCCTTTGCCGAGCTGCCCTACATTAACCAAAACAACTGCGCCGGTGCGCCGGTGCCGGCGCCCGCTGCCGACCTTTGGTATAGTTTTGTGGCGGTGTCTAATATACTTGATGTGTCGCTCAATTTTACCATGAACACCGCCGTAGTTGCCCTATACGAAGGAGCATGCGAAGGGCTCATTGGGCGCGATTGTATGGTGGTAAACGGTGGCGGAAACCTTAACACCACCTTTGCACCCGTAACGCCGGGGCTTACTTACCATATTCAGGTGAGTGGCGGCAACCCCACCGATACCGGCGATTTTACCCTCTGCATAGAAAACTACGGCGAAAGTATTAACGAAATTTGTATGCTGGGGCAAACATTGGTAGTTAATCCGCCGCCGGTTTTGGGTACTTACCTGCCCGGACAAACGGTAGAGTTTTGTTTTACCGTAGAAGGTTACAACCAAAATGCTGCCGACTGGTTCCATGGCTTGGTGCCGGTATTGGGCAGCGGCTGGAATGCCGCAACACTTACCCCTACTCTTACTCCGCCTACCTGCGCTTTTGGTCCGCCCACCGAAGCATGGGGTTGGCACACCTCTGTAACCGGTGTAGGCGGTGGCTCGGCAGCCATTACCGGACCACAAGGTCCGGGCTGGTTTTTTGAGTCGCAGGCAGGTTGCCCCGGTGCGTGTAATCCGCTCAATCCGGGCGATAATTTTGGCGATTCGGGCAGTCCGGGTTGTGGTTGGACGTTTTGTTTTACCGTTCAAACCTTGGCAGCCTGCCCGCCTGCTGTTGATGGGCAAGACCTCAGCATTCTTTTCCGCAATTTTTCCGATTCGGAAACCGGCAGTTGGGGGGTAGTTAGTATTTGCCCCGATGATCCCGAATACAAGTTTAAAGCCATACTGTCATGCTGTGCCATTCCGCAAATGACCGGCGTTTTTCCTACCTGTGCCGCACCCAATACCGGCTCGGTAACTGCTACTGCCACTGAGGGCGAGCCACCCTTTACCTTTACATGGAGTACCGGTTTTACTGAATCGGGTGTTACCTCTTCTACCATTTCCAATCTGCCTGCGGGCTTTTATGTGGTAACTGTTACCGACAATGCAGATTGTTTTAAAGAAGCATCGTTTACGCTTATTACGCAAAACGATTTTACCATAGATGCTACCGATGAAGTAACTATTTGCAGCGGAGCGGGCGCACAACTTAGCGTAAACGGCGGCGTATCGTTTGTATGGGCGCCCAGTACCGGTTTATCTGCCAATAATATAGCCAACCCCATAGCCAGCCCTACTGCCACTACCGATTATATAGTGGTAGCTACCGATGCGAATGGCTGCACCGCTTACGATGTGGTAACGGTAAACGTAAACCCATCGCCGCCTGCCGATGCCGGACCGGGCGGGGTAATTTGCCCGGGCGAAAGCCTCAACCTCTCTGCATCGGGCGGTTTTGCCTACGCATGGTCGCCCACCGATGGTTTGTCTATCACCAATTTTCCCAATCCGGTTGCCACTCCTGCCCAAACCACCACCTACACTGTAACCGTAACGGGTAGTTTTGGCTGCACCGGCACCGACCAGGTTACGGTAGTGGTTTCGCCACCGCCGTTTTTTCCGGTCAGCAACATAGATACCACTGTTTGCAGTACTGATGTGCTGGAGCTGCAATTGACAGAGGTAAATTTTATTTCCAACTACCAGTACGAGTGGAGTCCCACTGCCGGACTGGACAACCCCATCATTCCTAATCCCATAGCCACCGTAACCGACGACATCAGCTATACCATTACCGTTACCAACCAATACGGCTGCCAAACGGTACGCACCATTAACATTACCCGAAACAATGACGATTTTAGCCTAAACCTTGGCAACGATACTACCCTATGCAACGGCGGCACACTCACCCTTACCGCCGAGCCGGGTTTTGTTTCTTATCTGTGGAGCAACGGCAGCACTGCCAATACCCTCACTATTACCCAAAGCGGCAACTACACACTTACCGTTACCAACAACTTAGGCTGCGCCGCTACCGATGAAATTACCGTAAACATAGAAACCGTACAACCCACCATTACCGGCAACCTTACCATTACCGAAGGGCAAACTACCACCCTAAGCACACAAGAAGGTTTTGATCAATACGTATGGTCTAATGCAGCTACTACGCCCCAAATTACCGTTTCCGAAGGGGGGGCATACAGCGTAACTGTAACCGGTATAAATGGTTGCACCGGCTCTGCAACCGCCACCGTACAAGCGCTCAACCGAAATGAACTGCTTATACCCAACGCCTTTTCGCCCAATGGAGATGGTGCAAATGATGTGTTGCGAGTGGTAAACACCAACCCTGTTACTAATTTCAGCATGGCAATTTACAACCGTTGGGGCAACTTGGTTTTTGAAACCGACAATATTACCACCGGCTGGAACGGCAAATACAAAGGCGCCGATGCCGAAATGGGTGTGTATGTGTATTACATAGACGTAGTTTTTGAGGGCAACGTAACTAAAACTTATAAGGGTAATATAACGCTTATACGGTAGGGGTACAACCGCTATAAGTAAAATAAAAAAGGTGCAGTAATTAGATTGGGTTAGTTACGGGTTGGGGCTGGTATATAATTATTCCAATACTTTATCTAACAGTTGCGCCAGGTCTGTTTGTGTAATGTGCAGGTTTAACCTACCTTTATGTGCCGAAGATATGCGCCCGGTTTGTTCTGAAACAATAACCACACTCGCATCAGTTTTTTCGGTAATGCCGGTAGCTGCTCTGTGGCGCATACCCACACGGGTAGGTAAATCGGGATTTTCTGATACCGGAAGGACACAGCCCGCCGAAAGTATTTTGTTTTCAGCTATTACCACTGCGCCATCGTGCAGGGGGCTGCCTTTATCAAAAATACTTTCAATGAGTTTGCTGCTTATTTCGCCATTTATAGGCACACCCGTATCGGAAAAAAAGTTTTTTTCGGCAGCATCGGTAAACACTAATAAACCGCCGGTGCGCGTGTTCGACATGTTGTTTATTGCCCGCATAATTTCTTCTATCAGTTCTTGTTTGGGCGTGGTTGTTTGGCGTTTAAAAATCAGTTGCCACAACTTATTTTTGCTGATGCCGCTGCCTTTACCCAGGTAAAACAAAAACCGCCTTATTTCTTGCTGAAACAAAATAACCACCAATATAAAACCCGCTTCTACAAACTGCCCCAGTATGGTGGCAAGCACTTTCATTTCGAGCAGGTTTACCACTGCCGCCATTACATACACCAGCAGTACCCCTATCAGAATGTTAAATGCCAGCGTGCCGCGCAGCAGTTTGTAAAGCCTAAAAATGAGCAAACCCACCAATACTATATCCACCAAATCCCAAAAGTGAATATCTAAAAATCCTATGGAAAATTTGTTTAGCAAGGCGGATAAGGCAAAAAGTGGTAAAAAACGGGTGATAAACGGTAGTTCAAAATCTCCCGATAGCCAGAGCCGATTTGTTCTCCCCCCCAGCTCCCCCTCAAAGAAGGTGGGAGTTTATATTGTCCGTTTTTCAAGGTTTTGGGGTGCATTTTTAGGGTGATAATGCCTGTTTTTTTCAGAAAAATAGGGTGTAGGAAAGAACAAATCGGCTCTGCCCGATAGCGGGATATACAGCCAATAGCAGCCACAAATAGCGGCAATAATCCGGTTACTTAATTTTGAGGGCTTCTTCTATTTGTTGTGCTACCCAGGGTTGTTCAGATGGGCGGCGGGGTTTACTGTTGGCTATATTGCCGTTTCGGTCAATGATAAAATACTTGGGAATGCCGCGCACTTGGTATTGCTGCCCAATGATTTGGGCATTTTGACCGGTGGCAATGAGGTGCAAGCCGGGCAGGTTTTGGTTCTTTACATAGTTTTCCCACTGGCTGCGTTCCTTATCGGTAGAGATGTATAAAAACACTACATCTTTGCCTTCAAACTGCTCTTTCAGTTTTTTTCCGTGTGGCAGTTGTTGTTTGCAGGGTCCGCACCAAGTAGCCCAAAAATCGAGATAAATGACCTTGCCTTTTAAATCGGATAGCGAAACCATTTTGCCATCTATGCTTTCCAGCGTAAAAGCGGGCGCAGGGCTTCCGGCAGCCAAATACAAGTTGCTTTTGTGCATAAATTCTACTACTTCCTTGTATTCGGGATAAGGGCAGGTACTCATAAACTCATTGTACTTGGTGTTAATGATTTCTATGCGCCCATTTTGTACCCCTTCGGTAAATACCTTTGCCATAATGTAGTACATAGCTTTGCCCTTAATGGCAGTTTTGGCAAACTCGTATTGGTCTATATACAGGTTATCTAAGTTGTAATTGGGTTTGCCGCTTAACACCTGCTGGTTAAAGGAGGAATTAAAAAAAGCGTCAATAAATTGAATATACGCCGGAATAAGCACCGCATTATCATCTAAAAACCGAAGCTCATTGAGGAAAGTATTGTAGTTGGCGGGTATTTCAATGGTTTGTTTGGCGTTAAATCGGGCGTGGTCATTGGGGTAATTGAGTAGGGCGGCTCCCCATTGACAATCTACCATTATTTTAAACAGGTTTTTAAACGATTCCGAAACGGGTGTTTTTTGGGTAAAGCCGGTTAAAAACTGCATTTGGGCATTGCGCAGGCTATCGGTAAAACTTCGGTATTGCTCAAAATTGAGCAGGCGCACTTGCTGCATATTATTGTAGGTAATGCCTCGCACGGCAAAAGCGCGGTCAAAATCGCGAAGGCAAATTTGGTGGTTTACCGCTTGCCCTTTTCCGGCAAACTGCATATCGCCGGCGTAGTTCATGCCATTGGCGGCAATAACCAAGCTATCGCCGGGCTCAAGGTAAATGGGTACACTTAACCCCCTGCCATGCACCAATTGCACCGGAAGGGGAATACCCAAATCAAACGAAATGCGGAAGGCATTGTTGGCGTCTAAGGTATCGGTATAGGTAAAAGGATTGGTGAGCGGATTGGCAAAAATGGAAACCGCCACTGTGCGCCCTTGCGGGTTGGCTACTGTGCCTTTAATAACCACCGGCTTGGCTTGCTGCGCGCGGAGCGGAAGGGTGAAGCTAAACAGGAGGAGGAAAAGGAGAAGGAGTTGGGTTAATTGTGTTTGTGTTGTTTGGATTGTTTGTGAGGATACAAACAACGGCAACTGCAACGACGGCGGCTGAGGTAAGGTTAAGTTTTTCATGGGCGTATTAGAGGTGGAAAAATTAGTTGGGGGTTTTATTTGATTGATAGCGCTATGGCTGATAGGGTAAGGTGAAAAATAAAAAATTAGATAACTAACTTGTGCGCGGAGTACACAAACAACGGCTAATTAGGCAAAATGCAGCATCAATAGCTAAAAATTGGGCAGCATCAATACCTTATGGTAAAAATACCCCTGCAAAGTTACCGTTTTATGGTAATACCCAAAAGTTTTGCTAAATCTTGTTTCCAAGAGGTGAGTAATATGTGTTGTTGAAGCAGTTCGGTTAGTTCTTCTTGGGAGGAGGAGGTTTTGAGTTTATCCGAAATTTCGGTTATTTTTTTTATAACGTGGGTGAGTTTGTAGTGGTTAATAAGGTCAAGCACTTCATCTTTAAACCGCGTAACGACTTCGGTAATAAAAATACCGTGCATTTTTTCCCAATTTTCGCTTATTTCGTGTGGGCTGGCGAGCAGGTCTATGGCTAAACGGCTGATTTGCTCATCGGGGTGGAGGAGGAAAAAATCGGAGGTAGGGGGCGGTTCGTTTTGGTCAATGGCGTGTTTAAAGTAGGTAAAAATTTTGGCATAAAGGGTTTTTTCAAAGGGCAGTTCGTGCAATTCATCTACTATACATGCGGCTACGGTTACATAATCGGTAAGAGTATGGTTAGTGGTTTCGTGTACTTTTTCAATAGGTATTTCTTTTGTGCCAAATTCCAGCAAAACGCGTATAATTTCGCGCTCGCAAATCAGCTCACTTATAAGCGCAGGAGCTGCCGGTTTATTTTGTTGGGTTTTAGTTTGTACATCGGGCGGGGTGGTGGCGTTATTGTCTTTGTCTATTTTTTTCCATTTAATCTTATTTATTTCGTTAATAATGAGCGCTTCGGGTAAATTGAGCAGGCTGGTGCACTCTTTAACGTACATGGCGCGTTTAATGGGGTCGGGAATAATGGCAATGGTTTGGATAATATCTTTTACCAACTCTGCCATTTTTACCGGTTCGTTTTGGGCATCATGGAGCAGGAGTTGGGTTTTAAACAGCACAAAATCGGTGGCGTGTTGGTGCAGGTAGTCTAAGGTTTGCTGTTTACCATGTTTTTGAACAAAGCTATCGGGGTCTTCATTGGGCGGGAGCACGGCAATTTTTACGTTCAGCCCTTCTTCCAGCACCAAATCTACCCCTCTGAGGGCGGCTTTTATGCCTGCCGCATCGCCGTCAAAAAGGAGGGTGATATTGGGCGTGTAGCGATTAATGAGCCTTATTTGGTCTTGGGTAAGCGAGGTGCCCGATGATGCCACTACGTTTTCGATACCGGCTTGTGCCATAGAAATTACATCGGTATAACCCTCTACCAATATACACTCGTTTTTTTGCCTGATGCTGTTTTTGGCAAAGTAAAGACCATATAAGGTTTTGCTTTTTAGGTAGATATCGGTTTCGGGCGAGTTGATGTATTTAGGTTGTTTTTTATCTTTTGATAGGGTTCTGCCCGCAAACGCCACCACCTTGCCCGATAGGTTATGCACCGGAAACATAACCCTTGCTCTAAAAAACGGAAAGTAACGCCCGTCTTTATGGCTTAGCAGACCCGCTTTTTGGAGCATATCGGGGTTATATTGCTGTTTTTTTGCTTCGGCAAGGAAGGCGTCTGCAGTTTCGAGGCTGTAACCCAATTGAAATTTTTCGATAGTGGCAGGGGTAAAACCACGCTCCAAAAAATACCCCAGCGCTACGCTTCTGCCCTCATCGGTTTGCAGCATATTTTGGGTAAAATGCCGGCGGGCAAAATCGGTGGCTACATACAGGCTTTCGTGCAGTTGTTTTTCTTGTTTACCCTGCTCATCGGTTACCTCTTCTATTAGTATGTGGTATTTTTTGGCAAGGTAGTGCAGCGCTTCGGGGTAGCTCATTTTTTCATGTTCCATAATGAACTTTACCGCGCTGCCCGCCGCCGAGCAACCAAAACATTTGTAAATGCCCTTTGCCGGCGATACCGAAAAGGAGGGTGTGCGCTCATTATGAAACGGACATAACCCGATGAGGTTTGCCCCGCGGCGTTTTAAGTTTACAAAATCGCCCACTACCTCCTCTATGCGGGCGGCATCTAAGATGGCGGCTACTACCGGCTCTGGTATCATGGGCGGCGGGGCATAAATGGTGAAACAAACTGCCTGTTTATAAGGCAATGGTTATAAACAACTGCAAAGGGTGATTGGTGCAGTGGCGGTTTATTTTTAATTGCCCCATTTGTTGGCACATAAAAACATACTTTATATAGTATATTTAGCCAAGGTAAATACAACCGCCAATGGTATCTTTTGCCGCACCGGTAACGGTACTTAGGCAGTTGGGCTGCCCTTGCAGTCTGAGGGCTGCCATAAAAGCCATAGCCAGCGCTTCTTTATAGTTTACTGTAAGCTGGTGCGGAACAATGCAAGGAATATGAGAGAGTGCAGCAATGCGGCTGACTAAGTAATCATTAAAAGCGCCGCCACCGGTAATAAGCATTTGCGGAGCAAGAGAAATATCGGGTTGGGCTTGTTGTAGCAGCAGGGTTACCTGAGCCGCTATTTGGGTAGCAATATGTTCGGTAGCGGTGTGCAGGAGGTGGGTAGTGGGCAGGGTGCCGGCATGTTGCAGCAGGGGCAGTATGTGATTGGGCACAAAACCGGCATCGAGCGATTTTGGATAAGGCTGTCCATAAAAAGGCAAAGTGTTTAGCTGTTGCAGCAGAGGCGGGTGTAAACTGCCGCTTTGGGCAAGGTTGCCGTTGGGGTCGTAGGGCAAGCCTTGTAAGGAGGCAAGGTAATTTAGCAGCAGGTTGGCAGGGCAAATATCGTAACCTATTATGCCGCCGCCGGCAAGTTTGCAAGATATATTGGCAATACCTCCAATATTTAAACAAAATAAATACTGCGGAAACAGCCATTTATCGGTAATAGGTACTACGGGTGCACCCTGTCCACCGGCAGCCACATCATTGGCGCGCAGGTTGCACACCACCGGCACACCGGTATGCACTGCCAGTTCAGCGCCGTTGCCTATTTGGGCGGTAAATCGGTTTTGGGGTTGGTGTATAATGGTTTGCCCGTGCCAAGCAATGCAATCTGTTTTACCCATTAACCCATGCCTGTGCATAAATCCGTTTACCAACTGAGCTATGTAAAAACCATACTCGGCATCGGTTTTTAGATAGGTAACAATATCGGTATGTATTAACCCGCCTAAGCGCTGTTTCCACGCATCGGGATAAGGAATACACTCGGCATGGGTTATGCTGTATTGCCATGTATTTTGGTGGTGGGTAAAGGTGCAATAGGCTATATCTAACCCATCGAGCGAAGTGCCCGACATTAACCCGATGATGCGGTATGTTTGCATGAAGTACTGTTATTTGCCTTGTTTTTTTTTAGAAGTTTACCCCATATCTTGCCCTTGCAGGCTCTGTGGCAACCGGTTGGCAAATATAACGCCACTTTTCTGATATTTGCCCTTTAACCCAACTTCTTTATACCTTATACTGAACCGCCCCATACCACATACAGTTATTAAGGAAGTGCGCCCAAAAAATGGCTATCATAGGCTAATTTTATGGCGTTTGCCACAAAATCTCAAATAATTTTTCATGCAACTTACACAAAAAATTCATCATTTATCTGCTCAACTTCATCAAGATGTAACTGCCATTAGGCGACATTTACACGCTCACCCCGAACTGTCGTTTCAGGAGCATAAAACCGCTGCCTATGTGCAGGCTATGTTAAAACAGCATGGCATACCTTTTACCGCCGGAGTGGCCGGCACGGGCGTGGTGGCATATATTGAAGGTAAAAATCCGGACAAAAAAACAATTGCCCTCCGCGCCGATATGGATGCCCTGCCTATTACCGAAGCCAACAATGTACCCTATAAATCAACAGTGCCGGGCGTTATGCACGCCTGCGGACACGATGCTCATACTGCCAGTTTGCTGGGTGCTGCCCAAATTTTGAACCACCTGAAACAGGATTTTGAAGGCACGGTAAAACTGATTTTTCAGCCGGCAGAGGAGCGTATGCCCGGCGGCGCTTCTATGATGATTAAGGAGGGCGTTCTGGAAAATCCCAAACCATCGGGCATTATAGGACAGCATGTGTTTTCGGTATTACCCGCCGGCACAGTGGGTTTTAGGAGCGGTATGATGATGGCTTCTGCCGATGAAATTGATATGGTGGTATATGGTAAAGGAGGACATGGCGCTGTGCCCCAGCTTACGGTGGACCCGGTGGTAATTGCCGCACAAATTATTACCGCCCTCCAACAATTAGTGAGCCGCATGGCAGACCCTACCATACCCTGTGTGCTTACCTTTGGAAAAATTAACTCTGCCGGCGGCGCTTACAACATTATTCCCGAAAGTGTAGCCTTGCAAGGCACCCTGCGCACCATGAACGAACACTGGCGCAAACAAGCCCATGCACATATAACCCGCATGGCTACCGGCATTGCAGAGGCTATGGGTGGCAGTTGCAAGGTAGATATTACGGTGGGTTATCCGTTTTTGGTAAACGACGAAGAACTTACTGCCCGATGTAAACAAGCCGCCATAGCTTATTTGGGCAAAGAGAATGTGTATGACATTCCGATGCGCATGACCGCCGAAGATTTTGCCTACTACTCACAAGTAACCCAAGGCTGTTTTTACCGACTTGGCACCGGCAATGTGGCGCGCGGCATTACCTCAAATGTTCATACGCCCACTTTTGATATAGACGAAGAAGCCCTTAAAACCGGCATGGGTTTAATGGCTTGGCTGGCGCTTACAGAGCTCAATAACGCGTAAACCCCGCCTCCAAAAAATGGAGAAGTAAAAAACTGCTGCACCTCATTTGCCCCAAACTACCGGCATTAATAGAGCCCCTGTGCAAAAAAGCTCATGCTTCCCACTACTGGTAGGTGAGGTAGTTTTAACCCTCCACAACCGGATGGAATAAACAAGTTGTGTTTTTTTAGTGGATAGGTGATACAGGGTGTTTAGTTGTTTTGTATGTTTGTGGGGTGGGAGTGCGTAAAAGCAACCGGATTGGTTGGATATACGAACAGAAGGGGCGGAGAGAACATAGGTGTATAAAACAAAAAATAAATAAAAAATGAAGGATAAAGAAATTAAAATCACAAAGATATTTCATGAATTGCATGGTGAAAAGGCTCGATTATCTAATTTAATTTTGGTTTATACAGTTGGAATTATTTCAGCATTGATTTTCACAATTATCCTTTTACCCTTAAAACTAAGTATTTGGAAATATATTCTTGTAGCTGTTTTAGTATTAGATATTAGCAGTGGAGTAGTTGCTAATTTGTCCACACCAACAAATCAGTATTATCAAAAGAACAGTCGTTTGAGATTAATTTTTTTGAGTTTACATATACTTCAACCATTATTATTCATTGTAATTTTTCCTGAACTACTGCTTTTTTTTCTTTTTGTATTTCTTTATACAATTTCTGCATCTTTAATCGTAAATTGGATTAAAGATAAAGAATATCAACAAAATATTGCATCGGCATTTGTTGTGTTAGGAACAATTTTGTCTTTTGTTTTTAAAAATGACATTTTGATTGTTTATGCTATCGCACCTCTTTTTATGACAAAACTAATTTTAGGTTTTGCCGTGCGAAGACCTATTTTTTAAATGATAGTTGAATAAAAAAAGGTGATGTAAGATATATAAAAGGCAAAAATGCACATTAAGGAGAACAGCAATTCTCGCTATTAATGGGCGTATAAATACAATTTCGTTTTACTCCAAAAAAACCA
>ERZ761609.803-NODE-803-length-33210-cov-7.809953_pt1 | contig 33210 bp, 29 predicted proteins | sample MGYA00511163_ERZ761609 | MGnify/ENA primary metagenome ERZ761609 (study PRJEB28899, sample SAMN02445070) | bioreactor sludge metagenome | biome: EBPR sludge | place: Australia: Brisbane, Thorneside Wastewater Treatment Plant | collected 2011-12-16 ...
GCGCGCCTGCCCGACCGGCGCGCGCCATTACGGCGATCTCGGTGATCCCGAAAGCAAGGTCTCCAAGCTCGTCGCCGAACGCGGCGGGTACGATCTCATGCCCGAACTCGGCTACAAGCCGGTCAACAAGTATCTCCCGCCGCGTCCACGCCGTGATGCGACGACGGCCGCAAAGCCCGCGCCACAGGAGCAGATCGATGAGCCGCGCACCGCGATCGAGCGGCTCTTCGCATTCGCCGACAAGGTTCTGTCGAGGTAGGTAACACCATGCATCCCGCCTACTCCGTCATCGTCTTCACGACGTTCTCCGGCGCCGGCTTCGGCCTGATGGCCGTCCTCGGCCTCGGCGCCGTCTTCGGTCGTATCGCCGACTTCTGGGCCATCGGCGCCGTCGGCATCGCACTCGCCATCGCGTTGGCCGGCATCGGTCTGCTGTCCTCGACCTTCCATCTCGGCCACCCCGAACGGGCCTGGCGTGCGTTCTCGCAATGGCGATCGAGCTGGCTCTCGCGCGAAGGCATCGCCGCCGTCGCGACGCTCGGTGTTGCGGGTCTGCTTTGGCTCGTCTGGACGTTCGTGCCCGGCCCCGGCATTGTCATTGGCATGCTCGGCATTGCCACCGCGATCCTGGCCATGATCACCGTCTACACCACCGGCATGATCTACCAGTCTCTTCCGACGATAAAAGCCTGGCACCAGCCGATTGTCGCGCCGATCTATATCCTGCTCGCCCTCACGTCGGGCACTGTCATCGCCCACGCCCTGCTGTTGGCCCTCGCGGAAGGACAGCGCGCCTTCGGCCTCGCCGGCATGGGCCTTCTCGCCGCCAGCGCGCTCGCCAAGATCCTCTACTGGAACCGCACCGACGCAGCAGCCCCGATCGCCACCGCAGGCAGCGCCACCGGCCTCGGCCGCTTCGGAACCGTCCGCGTTCTCGAATGGCCACATACCCAGGAAAACTTCGTCATGCGCGAGATGGGCTACAAGGTCGCGCGCAAACACTCCGCTCAACTTCGCCGCTCGTCGCTGCTGGCCGCCTTCGCCATACCCTTCGTGCTCATTCTGATATCCATATTCGGCAATGGTCTGGCCGCCCTCGCAGCCGCGTTCGGAGCCGCGATATCCATGATGGCTGGCCTGTTCGTCGAGCGCTGGCTGTTTTTCGCCGAGGCCAAGCACGTCGTCACCACGTTCTACGGTGCCGAGGCCGCCTGAAGCCGTCACGACCTGAGGATTGCCGCCCGACGGCATTGAGAGCCCCACATGATTGCGGCTAGTGTCCCGGCGAACAACGGGGGCAGGGGTTCATGCGCACATCGACCACACCGGCGGACACGGCAAGCCACTGGCAGCGCCGGCATGCCGTCAGACGTGCCGCTGCCGTCCCGTCGCCGCTCGTCGGCGCTGCGAGTGTGGACGCGGTCGTCATCGGTGGCGGGATCAGCGGTCTCGTCGCCGCCCTGACCCTGCGCCACTCGGGCGCCAGCGTCATCGTTCTCGAGGCCGGCAGCATCGGCGACGGCGCGAGCGCGAATGGCACCGGGCTCGTCGCCCCGGCCCTTCGCCATTGGCGCGCCACGGCACTCCGCCGCCTGGCGCCGATGCCGATGAAACGCCTGGCACAGAGGCTCGCCACGAGCGCAACGGATGTCCGGATGATCATCGACGCGGAGGGCTTGTCCGTCGCGCCGCGATCGAGCGGGCTTGCCGTCCTTCGGCTCGCGACATCCGCCACGACGATACCCGATGACGACGTGCCGCTGTGGAATGACCTCGATATCGGCGTAGCTGTAAGCGACAACAGCACACCGGTAGGCGGCAATCCCGCGAGGCCCGCACGAATCTGGACTGACGCATTTACCATCGACCCCGCGGACTTGGTCCATTCCCTTGCCGAACGATGCCGCGCTGCCGGCGTACGCATCCACACGCGCACCCCGGTCCTCGGCTATGGACGCGGCGGCCTCAGATGGGTCGTCACCGCGCCCGAAGGCCGTCTCGACGCGCGGGCCCTGTTCGTCGCCACTGGCGCATCCGCAGACGTCTTCTCCCACCGCATCATGCCCGAGGTCCTCGAAAGCGTCGCTGTCACTGACTCCTGGTATCTCGCGACATCCCCGCTCCCCCCACACGTCCGCGCTACAATCATGCCCGACGACCGCGCACTTTCGATCACCGATGGTGACCTGCGAACGCTCGCATGGTCGTCGGACGGCGCACTTTTGCTAGCGCTTCGGCCCGGCATGCGGCGAGGCGAAGCACGCGCCCGCGCGGCCGCCATTGCCGCTCTTGCCGCCCTGACAGGGCAAGCCGCCGCCCGCGAGATCGAGCGCAGCATCGCCTGCATCTGGCATACACCGGCGGCCCTGACGCCGAACGGCCTGCCGCAATTCCACGCCATCGGACCGGACGGCTACGCCTGGATCGGCGGCGAACCCGACGACATCGCGATAGCCACCCTCGTCGGTCGCGAGATCGGATCTGCCATCCTCGCGGGAAACACGTCCGACATGGTGCTACCGCTCACCGAGCCTGAACCTGTTCCCTACCGCCGCCTGCGCAACCTGCTCGGGCTGCGGCTGCTGCCGAAATCGGCCGGATGATGGCGCCGCCCGCAGCCGTTCTGTGCTCGCCTTGACATCGTCCGGGGCGACCGTCACAAGGAGCCATTCCGGAAAATCCGGTCTGATCGGTCTTCGCGCCCCAATGCGAGGCTCCGCCAGGCGGGCCTCATCCGGTCCCGCTCTCCAAAGGCGCCCCGATGCTGCTGCTCATCGATAACTACGACAGCTTCACCTACAACCTCTTCCACTATTTCGGCGAACTCGGACACGTCCCGGAAGTCGTGCGCAACGACGCGCTGTCCGTTGCCGAAGCCATGGCACTGAAGCCGTCGGCAATCGTGCTCTCGCCCGGCCCCTGCACACCGAACGAGGCCGGCATCTGCCTCGATCTTATCGCCGCGGCTGGCCCGACCATTCCCATGCTCGGCGTCTGTCTCGGCCATCAGGCGATCGGCCAGCACTACGGCGGTATCGTCAAGCGCGCGCCCGTGCCGATGCACGGCAAGATGTCGACCATCTCGACGAGCGGCACCGGCGTCTTCAAGGGAATCCCGCGCGAGATCGAGGTCACGCGCTATCACTCCCTTATCGTCGAACGCGAGACGCTGCCGGAACAGCTCGAAATCACTGCAACGTCCGGCGACGGTCTGGTCATGGCCATGGCGCACAAGGTCCATCCGGTCCACGGCGTACAGTTTCACCCGGAAAGTATCGCCTCCGAGTACGGCCACGAAATGCTGGCGAATTTCCTCGAAATTGCCGGCCTCGCACCGAAGCGCAAGAACACCAGGGCCGCACGCGTCGCGGCCTGAGCCCCAAGCCGTCCTCACCGACAAAATCGCCGACACCGAACCGCAAGAGCCGAATTGTCATGCCGTCTGCAACTCTGAAAGCCCTGATCCAGAAAGTCGCCGACGCCAAGACACTGTCCGCCGACGAGATGCGGACTGCCCTCGAGATCATGACCGACGGCCACGCCACCCCGGCCCAGATGGGTGCGTTTCTGATGGCCCTCCGCGTGCGCGGCGAAACCGTCGAGGAAATAACCGGCGCAGCGCAGATGATGCGATCCAAGATGCTGCGCGTCACCGCGCCCGAGGGCGCCGTCGATATCGTCGGCACCGGAGGAGATCACCACGGAACCTATAACGTCTCGACCTGTGCGTCGCTGGTGGCCGCAGGCGCCGGTCTTCCCATCGCCAAACACGGCAATCGCTCGGTCTCCTCGCTCGCGGGCGCATCCGACGTGCTGTCCGCCCTCGGCATCAAGCTGACCGCCCCTCTGGCGACCGTCGAACGCTCCATCTCGGAGGCTGGCATCGGATTCCTGTTCGCCCCCAACCATCACCCGGCCATGAAGAACTGGGCGCCGGTCCGCGCCGAACTTGGCGCCCGCACGATCTTCAACCTGCTCGGTCCCATCTCGAACCCCGCAGGCGTCCGCCGCCAGATCGTGGGCGTCTTCTCCTGGCAGTGGGTCGAGCCGATCGCGCACGTCCTCGCCTCGCTCGGATGCGATCACGTCTGGGTCGTCCACGGTCATGACGGTCTCGACGAACTGACGACGACCGGGTCCACCGACGTCGCCGAAGTCAAGGACGGCAAGGTCACCGTTTTCGAGGTGACGCCGCAGGATGCCGGCATTCCTCCGGCGAAGCTGTCCGATCTCAAAGGCGGCAACGCTGCCTACAATGCCGCCGCCATTCATCGCGTACTCGACGGCGAGATAGGTCCGTTCCGCGACATCGTGCTGCTGAACGCAGCAGCGGCCTTCGTCGTCGGCGGCGTGGCAACGAACCTCGTCGACGGCGTTGCCATCGGCACGAAATCCATCGACAGCGGTGCGGCCAAAGCGGCTCTCGCTCGCCTCGTCCGCATCACCAACGAAGGCTGATCTACGTCTGGCACTTCGGGCAATAGAACGTCGAACGTCCGGACTGGACGATGCGACGGATCACGCCATCACATCCCGGACGATGGCACGTCTCGCCCTCGCGGCCGTAGACATCGAAAGAATGCTGGAAATATCCGAGCGCGCCGTCCGCCTGCCGAAAATCCCGCAACGTCGATCCGCCCGCCCGTACCGCCGCCTCGAGTACGGCCCGGATCTCCGGCACCAGCCGTTGCGTCGCCTCCGTCGCAGTGCCGCCGCGCCGCGCCAGTACGGACGCCTTCCTGCGCGGGTTGAGCCCCGCCCGATAGAGCGCCTCGCAAACGTAGATGTTACCGAGCCCTGCGATGTTGCGCTGGTCGAGCAGGAACGCCTTGAGATCGGTCTTCCGCCCCGCAGCACGCCGCGCGACGTAGTCGGCGGACAGCTCGTTCCCGAGCGGCTCGACGCCAAGGCCTTTCAGAACCGCGCAATCGTCCCGTTCCCCCGGCCCGAACATCAGCATGAAACCGAAGCGGCGCGCGTCGTTGTACGTCACGCGCGCACCACCCTCCATATGGAAGACGACGTGATCGTGCACGCTGTCCTTGCCATGCTCGTAGGTGAATTCCGCAAGCTGTTTCCGACCACCTTTCGGAAGCTGGATGTCGAACCGCCCGGTCATGCCGAGATGCATGACGAGAAGGTCACCGCCTTCGACGTCACAGACAAGATACTTCGCGCGCCGCCCGAGTGTGAGGATACGGCGCCCCTCGAGCCTCGAAGCGAAATCATCGGGAAACGGAAACCGGAGATCGGCGCGCCGCTGCTCGACACGAACGATCCGCCGCCCTTGCATGACCGGCTCGAGCCCGCGCCGGACGGTTTCGACTTCCGGTAACTCCGGCATCAGCCATAAAGCTCCGATCCGATCTGCTGGAAATCGCTGTAGCGAGCGCCGTGCTGAAACCCGATCGGCAACAGTCGGTCGATTTCAGCCAGATCGGCGGCACTCAGTTTGATTTCGGCCGCCACCGCGTTCTCCTTGACCCTTCCGGCAAAGCGTGTGCCGGGAATGGGAATGATGTGATCGCCGCGCGTCAAAAGCCAGGCGAGCGCGAGCTGCGCGCCGGTCACGCCGCGCGCCTTCGCGAATGCGTGGAATGGCTCGACGGCGCGCAGGTTCGCCGAGAAATTCGGCTCCGTGAAACGCGGATTACCGCGGCGGAAATCGAACTTGCCAAACTCCGTATTCGTGCTGACCGTTCCGGCAAACATCCCACGCGCGACCGGCGAAAACGCGACGAACGCAATCCCGAGATCGCGGCACGTCTGGAGAAGACCCAGTTCCGGCAGCCGCGTCCACAGCGAATACTCGTTCTGCACCGCCGTGACAGGGTGAACTGCGTGCGCCCGCTTGACCGACCATGGCGCTACCTCGGACAACCCGTAGCCCCGGATTTTCCCCTCCTTGATGAGCGCGGCCATCGTCGCCGCAACCTCTTCGATCGGGCGTTCGCCTTCGCGGCGATGCACGTAGTAGCAGTCGACGTGATCGACGCCGAGACGCTTCAGAGACGCATCGAGCGTGCCGCGCAGATACTCGGCTGAGTTGTCGAACACACGCTCCGTCGTCCCTGGCCGCCGCTTGATACCGCCCTTGGTGGCGAGATGCACCTTGGCCCGTGCACCGGGATTTTCGCGGAAGAACTGGCCGATCATCTCTTCGCTCTTGCCGAAGCCGTAGACGTCGGATGTATCCCAGTGCGTCGTAGCCGTGTCGAGACAGGCAGCGAGCGCGCGCTGGCTCTCCGCGTCGTCAGCCGCGCCATAGAAGCCGCCGAAACTCATCGCACCGAAGCCGATCGCCCCGACCTTGGGGCCGTTCATTCCGAAATCACGCATCTGCATCGAACCGCCCTTCACATCGTCGCGCCGATTTGCCACGGCACGTATTCGGCATCGCCGTAGCCGAGCTGTTCCGATTTCGTCTTCTCGCCCGACGCAGCCCGCAGCATGTAGTCGAAGATCTCTTGCCCCTTGTCCTCGATTTTCACGCCGTCGACGATGTCGCCGCAGTTGATGTCCATGTCGTCGATCATGCGGCGATAGATGTCGGAATTCGTCGCGAGCTTGAAGGACGGCGTCGGCTTGCAGCCATAGGCCGATCCACGCCCGGTCGTGAATGCGAGGATGTTGCACCCACCGGCGACCTGCCCTGTAACGGACACTGGATCGTAACCTGGTCCGTCCATGTAGACGAAACCCTTCTCCGTGATCGGCTCGGCGTAGCGATAGACGGCATTGAGCGGCGTCGAACCACCCTTGGCCGCCGCACCGAGCGACTTTTCGAGAATGGTCGTGAGCCCGCCCGCCTTGTTTCCGGGTGAGGGATTGTTGTCCATGCTCATCCGCGCACGCGCCGTGTAGTCTTCCCACCACTTGATGATGTCGACGAGTTTCTCGCCCACCTCGCGCGATCGCGCCCGCCGCGTGAGCAGATGCTCGGCGCCGTAGATCTCCGGCGTCTCTGTCAGCACGGCCGTGCCACCATGCTTGACGAGAATGTCGGCTGCGAGCCCCAGTGCCACGTTCGCCGTGATACCGGAGTACCCGTCCGAGCCACCGCATTGCAGCGCCAGCATCAGTTCCGACGCCGGCACCGTCTCGCGCTTCGCAGCCGCTGCGATCGGCAGCATGCCGCGGATCGCCTCGACCCCCGCCGCGATCGTCTTCTTCGTCCCGCCCGTCTCCTGGATCGTCATCGTCCGGAACGTGTCGCTCTCCTCGACGCCGTAAGCCTGCTTCATGCGTGCGATCTGGAAGCCTTCACAGCCGAGCCCGACGACGAGCACCCCCGCCATGTTCGGATTGCACGCATAACCCCACGTCGTCCGCTTCAGAACCTCGAACGTCTCCCCGTCGCTATCGATACCGCAGCCGGTCGAATGCACGAGCGGGATCACGCCGTCGATCGTCGGATAGTCGGCGAGAATGCCGGACTTGTTGACCGCCTCCGCGATAAAGCGCGCCACCGTCGCCGAACAGTTCACGCTGGTGACGACACCGAGATAGTTGCGCGTGCCGACACGTCCGCTCTTGCGGCGGAAGCCCTGGAACGTCGCCTGCTGCTCGACCGGCAGGATGTCCACCGGCCTCGCATCCTGGCAGAACGCGTAGTCACGCTCGAACGCGGCAAACCCGCAATTGTGGGTGTGAATGTGCTGCCCCGGCGTGATATCCGTGCTCGCGAAGCCGATGATCTGCCCGAACTTCGTGACCGGCGCGCCCTTCTCGATCTTTTCGGTCGCCATCTTGTGACCGCGCGGGATGCGCACTGCCGCTACGACATTCTCGATCGCCCGCCCCGGCTCGATCGCATCGACGGCGACGATCAGATTGTCTTTTGGGTTGAGCCTGAGCGCGCGCGGCTCGGTTTTCGTATCGGTCATGGGTCACTCCCGGATCGCAGATTTTGCGCCAACGTATCGAAGCAGGTCGCACCCTGTCCAAGCGATTCCGCCCCGCCCGGTGCATGGCAGATCGCAGGATCGGGGCTTCCAGGAGCATTCAGGGCTTGTTCGCCCCGATGAATGGCCGGATCGCGTCGACGAACGCGCCCGGCTCCTCGATCGCCAGCATGTGCGACACGCCTGGAATGACGACGAGACCTGCCCCCGGAATGGCGCGTTGAATGGTCTCCGACGCCGCAACCGGCGTCGCCGGATCTTCCTGGCCGACAACAACCAGCGTCGGCAAGGCAATGCCCCCGAGCTTGTCGGTCATGTCGAGCGTCTCGATGGCGCCGCACCAGCCGCCGTAACCTTCGACCGGCGTCGCCGTGATGAGCCGTGTGCACCGCGCAACCACATCCGCGCGCTGCCGCGATCCGGCCGCGAGCCACCTGACGAGACACGGCTCGACCTGACTTGCCATGCCCTCGGCCCGCGCGACCTTGACGCGATCTGACCACAGGTGACGCAGGTTTTCAGGAATGCGGCTCGTGCTCGATGCGATGACGAGACAGGAAAACCTCTCCGTATGCATGAGACCGAGAAACTGCGCGACCATGCCGCCCATGGACAGCCCGACGAACGCCGCGCGCTTCACCCCGAGATGATCCAGCAGCGCGATCGTATCACCGGCCAGCGTCTTGAAGTCGTAGGGCGCGGCCGTGGCCTGCGTCTTGCCGTGCCCGCGCGCATCGAAACGGACGACCCGCCATTCGCCCTTGAGCGCGGCAGCTGTTTCATCCCAGAACGTCAGATCGGTCGCGAGCGGATGATGCAGCACAACGACCGGTGCGGCCGCCGGCCCTTCGACGACGTAGTTCATTTCGATGCCGTTGATGTGTGCCTGCACGCAAGCGCCTCCGGGTAACGGTTTTGGGCTCTGATCCGAAGCTTTTGGCACACCGGACGAGACCGGGCGATGGGGAAAACACCCGGGCCTGACCCGCTGCTGTTGCGCGTTGGGACTGACCTACATGCCTGAAAGCGGTTGCGTCAGGCTAGCTGCGCTCGACCTGAAAATTCAAGCTCTTCGCCGCACCAAATTCACTCGAAAGCTGCTGACGGTCTCACGATCCGCGTGCGCCGCCCCGCGGAGTTCGTGCCTCACGCCGCTGCTGCGATGCCACCGCCCGAGCCTCCTGCATGCGCCGCACGGCTGCAGCCTGCCGTAGAGCAATGAACTTGCGGCAGCTACTGAGGCTGGGATTGCAGGAGATCCGGTCGCGGCTTGTAGTCCCATCCGTCGTCAGCAGGCTTGCTTGCCTGAACTCGGCTGGCCGTGCGGCTTTGCGGACGCTTGGGTTGGCTGGTTTCGCGCCCGTCACGCTCCCTAACGGCTGCAGCAGCCGGCCTGGCCGGGACGACTGCCCGCTCTCTGCTCCGCTGTTCGCGAGCGCCATTGTCTGTCCGCTCGCTGGCGATCCGGCCTGCGATGGAGCCGGTGTCGATCTTGGCATCACCCATGTCCGTGCCGATGTCGACGACGGTTGGCGTGAGGGATGCAGTACGGCCACCGGTTTCCATGGCGGAACTTGCAATGACGTTGTCACCGCATCCGCCCGTCGTCCGGCTCGCAGCGCCACCCCGGCCGGGTGTGCGCCGCAAAACGCTAAAGGGCCGTGAGACGCCACCTCCTCGACACTGGCGCTGTCCTCGATCCAGTAACGGCCGTCGCAGACGCTGACTTTCGGGGGCAGCCGCCGCCGCTCGAAACTGTCGTACGCGTCCTTCAGGTTTCGCCAGAAATCGTACCAGTCGTTGAGCGCGTAGGCATTGAGCCGTTCCTCCGTCATCCGGAATGGAAAGACGTGAACCTGCACGGCGTCCTGGCCATTCTTCAGGGCCGACTGCGCCAGCGAAAATATTTCCTCGATGACCGGATTGGTCATGGCGATGCACCCGACTGTCGAGCATCCGCCGTGAATGAGGATGTAGGACCCGGTGCGCTGGTACTGCCGGTCGAAGGCGTTCGGAAAACCGAGATTGAGCGAACGGGGATGGCGCCCGATCATGTGCAGCTGCTTCTGCGTGACCGTGTAGATGCCTTCGGGCGTCTGCTTGTCACCCTCGGAAATCTTCGGCCCGATCGTTCCCGACCAATGGCAGATCGGATAGGTCGCGAACAGCACGAACGTCTCGCCGCGACGCATCCAGACTTCCAGTTCCGACTCCGCCTTGAACACCCGGATGAAAACGTCCGAGCCGAGCGTCAGCCCCTTTTCCTTGAGCCGTTCGGGGAACTGCGCGAGATTGGGAGTGCCCGGAAGCGGGAGCTGGCCCACCGCCTCCTTCTGCTGGCGTTCGATCCGGTCCGGCGCCACGTCCTTGAGTTCGACGACGACCGCCGACGCACTCGTGCCGACAAGTGTGCTCGAGAGCGCGAGCGACACGATCCACCCGAAAAGCGATTTGTCGACGACGCCCTTCAAACGCTGCTCTCCACACGGGCGACAATGCCCACGAACTCTGCCCGATGTCCTAGCAGGCCCGGCAACGAATAAAAACCGGAAATGACCAGCGAACGAGCGTTGGCGAACGAGCTGTGGGCGCTCTGTGACTGTCACGCCATCCGTAGTCGACCTGCCGTGGGGAAAATCTCAGGATTCGCCAGTTTTCAGCGGAGGTCCTTGGCTCCGAGGCCGATCGGCGGGCCATAGGTCGTCGTAATGTTGGACGCCGTTCTGGTCTTCGGACCGGGTACCACCATCGGCTCGGCGATCTGCTCGCCAGGCTTCGGCGTGAACGGCGTAACCTCCTGTCTTTCCAGCTTCGGACAGGCGCCCTCCGGGTCCAGTCGCGCCCGCATGAGCCCCGAGGGCTTCACGTTGACGTGATACTGACGCTGACAGACGAGAACGTCCGGTGGCAGGCGCGTCTGCTCGAAATGATCGTACCCCTGCTTGAGTGTCTGCCAGAACGGCATCCACTGGCTCCCGGCGTGCCGCTTCATGTTGGCATCTGTCATCCGGAACGGGAAGGCATGGACGTGGATCACGTCCTGTCCGGCGATGAAGCTCTCCCGCGCGAGTGCGTAGATCTCCTCCATCAGCGCATCGGTCATGGCGTAGCAGCCGGCCGACTTGCACTTGCCGTGCACCATCAGGAAATCACCGGTCCGCTTGTGCGCCTTGTCGAAGGCGTTGGGAAAGCCGAGGTTGAATGCCAGATGGAACTGCGAATTCGGGTTCATCTGGTGACGCGCGACCTGGTAGAAGCCCTCTGGAGCCTGCTTGTCGCCCTGTTTGAGCTTGGGCCCGAGATCGCCGCTCCAGTTGCAGATGGGGTAGGTTTTGAAGAGATGGAAACGGCCGTCCGCCCGCTGCTTCCAGACCTCGAGCTCGGATTCTTCCTTGTAGATACGGATGAACATCGGCGAGGCCGCGTCCATGCCGCGCTTGCCGAGCTGCATCATGCTCTCTTTGGAGATCGGCTTCAGATGCGGCGCAAGTTCCATCGTGGCGCACCCTGAAAGGAGGGCACTTGCCACGGCCAGCACACCGAGCTTGATCGAGATGTTCTTCATGTCCCCCAGGAAACCCCAACGCTTACGAACCAATCCCCGGACTTCCGGATGATTCGGCCCCGCAAGGTTAAAATCCCGTAAATTCTGTCAAAAATTTAACCGACTCGTCCGCCCGAGGCAACCACGCTCCAACGGGCACCAGCCACCCCGCAACCTGTTGACCACGAAGGCGGGACCGGATCACGACGCTGAAACCGCGCGAACATGCCGCAGCGCACACCAAGTCCCTCCGACCCCGGGTTTCTGCCGGTTGATTAATCACATTGCGGACGGCACTGTCCCTGGGCCGCCTCGCGCGAGGTTGCCATCCGCTTCCGACCTCAGGTTTACCAGCCCCATGACGACCACATCCGTGAAGTCCCAGATTCCCGGCTTCGACGTCGCCGCCTCGCGCACCACATTGTTCGGCGCACTCCTCGATACCATCGACCGGCACGGTGGCGACCGCCCCGCTCTCGAAGATGTCGAACGCCAGCCCCTGACCTATGCCCGTCTCGTGCTCGGCGCTCTGGTCCTCGGCAAGAAGCTCGCCGACGGCACCCGCCGCGGCGAATACGTCGGCGTCCTCCTTCCGAACGTCAACGGCCTCGCCGTAACCGTCTTCGGCCTAAATGCCTTTGGCCGCGTCCCGGCGATGCTCAATTTCTCCGCCGGTCTGAAGAACCTCCGTTCCGCGGTCGAGACCGGAGCGCTGCGCCGCATCGTGACTTCGCGCCGCTTCATTTCCACGGCCAAGCTCGAGGACACCATCGAGGCACTGAAGAAAATCGAAACCGCGCCCGGAAAACCAGTCGAAATCGTCTATCTCGAGGACGTCCGCAAGACCATCGGCGCCGTCGACAAGATCAGGGGGCTGGTCCAGTCGAGGATGGCGCGGCGCATCCACCGCCGCCACGCACTCGGCCCCGATCAGGCCGCCGTCGTGCTCTTTACGTCCGGCACGGAAGGTGTCCCGAAGGGCGTGGTGCTGACGAATGCCAATCTCGTCGCCAACGCGCGCCAGATCCTGATTCACGCGGCCGATTTCATGTCCGAGAAGGACATCGTCTTCAATCCGCTGCCGATGTTCCATTCGTTCGGGCTGACTGCCGCGACGTTGATGCCACTCTTTGCCGGCATGAAGATCGTCCTTTACCCGAGCCCGCTCCATTACAAGGAAATCCCGAAGCTCATTGGCGCGACGAAGGCGACGGTACTGTTTGCAACCGATACATTCCTGCAGGGCTATGCGCGATCCGCAGACGACGACGACCTGAAATCGGTCCGCTATGTGATCGCCGGCGCGGAAAAGGTGAAGGACCAGACGCGCGTCTTGTGGTCACGACATGGCGCGACGGTTCTCGAAGGCTATGGCGCGACAGAGTGTTCGCCGGTGCTGAGCTGCAACCGCCCCGACATCGGCCGCTCCGGCTCCGTCGGGCCGCTGCTGTCGGGCATCGAGGCCCGTCTCGAACCCGTGCAAGGCATCACCGGCGGTGGCCGGTTGCACGTCAAGGGACCGAACGTGATGGCCGGTTACATTTTCAACGACAAGCCGGGCGTTCTCGTCCCGTTGCGTGACGGCTGGCACGACACTGGCGACATCGTGGGCATCGATGAGCGCGGCATCGTCACAATCATGGGGCGGGCCAAACGCTTTGCCAAAATCGGCGGTGAGATGATCTCTCTCGCAGCCGTCGAGGGCATCGTCGCCAGCCTCTGGCCGGAGAATAATCACGTCGTCCTGTCGATGCCGGACGCACGCAAGGGTGAGCAGCTGGTGCTTCTGACCGACCGGCACGGCGCCGATCGCCAGAGCCTCACCGAGCGGGCCAAGGCAGAAGGTCTTCCGGAATTGTGGACGCCGCGTATCGTACTCGTTGTACGAGAAATCCCGCTGCTTGCCTCCGGCAAGGTCGACTTCATGGCGGCGAGCGAACTGGCAAGCGGAATGCGCGCCACGCAGTGATCATCTGCACACAGCCTGACGCTGGCTCAGTCGTCGTCGCGTCGCCAACCCTTGTCCTTCCGCCCCCAGTCCTTGGGCTTCCGCCCTTTGACATGCTGGCGGATGAAGTCGCCCGCGACGTGTTTGAGCTTGTCGAAATCGTCGACTGCGTATGACCGTGTCTTCGACCATTCCTCGCGCAGTTCCCCGCGCGTGGGCCGTGTCCATTTCTTGCCGTCTGGCCTGAACACACGCCCGCCGAGAAATGACGTCGGCTCGCGCATCTGTTCGCGGCGACGCTTTCGGTTGAACCAGGCCGGCAGGGCCAATATCGCGAGGCCGACGACGAACCAGAGAACCACTACGGCGCCCTGTATGATGTTGCCGAGGCTCGCGGTCAGCCACTTCACCCACGGATCAATTTCCGTCGAGAACACCCCGGATAGGAGACCACCCGCCAGCGCCGCCAGCCAGTCCGACAGTGAAAACAGAAGCCATGCGACCATCGACCAAACGAGAAGGGCGACAAGTGCAAAGGACCACGTCAGGAAGCGCATGAGAAATTCCTCCGTGGATCACACGCCGCGAACTTCGCGCGCATTACCGTCAATGACAGGACCCTGGCCGCGGCCAGCGACCTTCGAGAACCCGTGCCGCTCGACGTGAGCCTTGAGAAGACGGATGTTCTTTTCGTTGGCGCGATACATGACGTCGAAGACGTCGCCCACTACCGGCACGGCGCCGACGATCATGTCGACCGTTGTGTTCGTCGCCATGCGCGCGATGAGCCATTTCGACGCACCGAGGCGCCGGGCTTCGAGGATGAGGTAGCTCGAGATCAGCTTGCTGACGATGTCGCCGACGACAGGCACCATGCCGATGAGAGCGTCCACGCCGACGCGTACGTCCGTGCCGGGAATCTTGACCGCACTGTCGAGGACGCGCGCAAGCGCATCGAGCCTGTCGAGCGTCGCCTGGACGTCGTGATCGCCGAGCTTTTCGACGCGCGGCTTGGTATCAAAAGTGGAGCGGAGAACTTTCTCCATTTCGGTTCCCTCACGCTGCCCGCGACCACATGGGGTCGCGGGGAGACTGTCGATCTCACGTCCGACATCGCATCCCGTTCGTGGGACGCCAGAGGGGCCCGGACTGCAGTTTATCTGGTGTCACTCACCTGGAAATCAAGGGGCGAGAGGGCGGACACCTGCGCGGGAAAGGCTCGAAATCGTCGAACCGCCTTCGATCTTTCGCGGATGCCGCCGCCCGGCTAACGTCCGCGCATCCGGACGAATCAAGCCGCAGGACCGACCTCCACATGTTGACGGACGATGCCAAGGCTCCCGCAGGTGGTATCGGCTCCGCACTCGCTGGTGCCCGGGCGAAACTGGTGGCCGCAATCGTCGCCCCGGTTCGCGCCTTCCGCTGGATCTACCTGCCGCCGATGATGGTCTACCTGGCCTATGGCGTTCTCGGCATAACGGCCGTCGCGGATCAATTCTGGGTCAAGAAGGCATTGCAGATGACACCGGCCGACCTGGCCGGTCTTTCGGTCTGGCTGACGCTGCCGTGGGCTGTGAAAATGGTCTTCGGCGAGATCGTCGACTCCGTCCCGATCTTCGGCAGCCAGCGACGCTCCTACATCGTGATCGGCGCGGGCCTTATCGCCACCGCCCTGCTTCTGCTTGCCGGCGTCTCTTCCGGATATCTCACTTTTGCGAGCCCCGACCGCATCTACAAGCTGGCCGCCATCATCAGCGTCATTGGCGTCGTGCTTCAGGACGTGGTTGCCGACGCCATGACGACCGAAGTCGTCGAAAGGACCAATCCCGACGGCAGCCCGCGCGCCGAAGCGGACATCGAGGCCGATCTGGCGATGGTGCAGATCCTCGGCCGCCTCTCCCTGTCGTTCGGCACCTTTGCAGTTGCCGGGCTCGCCGGTTATCTCGCGAGCCGCCTGCCCACCTCGACCGTCTACCTCATCGGCCTGATCGTGCCGGTACTCTCCATCATCGGTGCGGCCCTTGTCCGGCCGCTGCCCGTGACACCGCGCCCCGTCGACAAGAAGCTGCTCGGCGCAGGTCTCGCGTTCGGTGTCTTCGTCGTAACCCTTGGCCTGTTCGAGGTGCCGCACGCCCAGGAGATCACGTTCGTCGTCTCCTTCGCCGTCATCGTCACCCTGCTCTGGCGCATAACCGGCTCGATACCTGCCGAATCCCGTCGCCGCATCGCCTACGCCGCCATCGTCATCTTCGCGTTCCGCGCCACGCCGAATGTCGGTGACGGCTACCGCTGGTTCTCGATCGACAAGCTAGGCTACGACGAGGCATTCTTCGGCGTTCTCGGCCAGATCGGCACGACGCTGGCGCTGATCGCCGGCTGGCTGTTCGCCTCGACGATTTCCCGAATGCGCATGACGACGGTCCTGCTCGGACTGACGATAGCCGGGGCGATTCTCTCGCTGCCCGGCATACTCCTCGTCTACGAGGGGCATCACTGGACCAGCCGCGTCCTCGGCCTCGACGCCCGCGACATCGGCATCATCGACACCGCCGCAAGCTCGCCACTGGCCCCGCTCAGCATGATCCCGCTCCTGACGCTGATCGCGATCCATGCCCCGCCGAAGCAGCGCGCGGTCTGGTTCGCGCTCATGAGCTCGTTCATGAACCTCGCCCTCGTCGCCGGCGACATCGGCACGAAGCTGCTCAATCAGGTCTACGTCGTCGATCGCGGGCACTACGACAACCTGCCGACCCTGACCGTCATCGTCGCCGTCGTCGCATTCGTGGTGCCACTCACCGTGACGCTGCTCCTCCGGCGCAAGATCGAGATCGACGACATCGCTTCACCGCAAAAGAAGCCGTCGGTCGCGTGATCGGCGTCGCAGCATTGCAACATCTCGCCGGCAATTTCCGTTCGCGCCCTCTGCCACGCGCTAAACTGGCCGGATTTTGGCCCGGTGTGGCACCCGGGTCGTTGCCAGGACGTGACTTGGAAAGGATATGTTAACTTTAAGAGGCGACAGTCTTCCGGCGCCTTGCAACCTCTGATATCGCAGCCGCATTGCGGTCGAAGAGGCGACAAAATACCGTCAACGAGCTCCCTCAAGATTGCAGTAACGAGTCACAGAGGTGAACCGTGAGCACCCAGGCAACATCTGAAAACATGCAAACTTACAATGAGTTGCGCCCTGCCGCCCACCTCCGCAGCGTAGGCTGGTTCGTCCGCCGCGCCATGATCGGCATCCTGGCTCTGACGATCTTCGTCACCGGCGGCGCATGGCTTCTGCACGCCAGCATTGAGCCGGAACAGAACACTGCAGTTACCATCACGACCGCCAACGACTGACCCCGTCAGTCGAGGACGGCACCGCAACCAGCCGGGTCGCCATTAGCTTTCGTCCCGACACGGACGAACGTCCCTGCCAAGCTTCGTCCGGATTGCGGCAACGACCCTGATCGGAGACATCCGCGCCTTGGCACGATTCGCCCCGGATCGACCTCCCGGCGCCGCTGTGCCCGCCATGCGACCTGAACCGTAAACCCCGCCTGCCGCCGCCACGACGCGCGACGATCGTCGTCTCCTGTCGCTTGGTCGGTGGCGCCGACGACCAACGACCCGAAGTTTTGCTCGCCGAATATGCGGCGGAAGCCGCAGACCGTCGTAACCGGGACGCTGGCTGCGCCCGTAAAATCGCCCGCAAGAGTGCGAACCGTTTGTTTCTTCCGGGCATGAATTTTTGAGCTTCGCCAACGTCTCCCGCAATCCTGCTCATGCGCTGTTCATCGACCGCGGCGCATGGATGACGATGCTGCTAACCCGACGCCTTGCCAGACTCCTTGTAAGTCGCATCGTCCGAACGGTAGTCTTGCAGCGAGTCTCGATCGCGCGGTGTGCAGCGCAAGGAGCCCCCTATGAAGCCAAGACTTGAAACCATCCCTGCGTCCCGCCCGACCAGAAGTGCGTTGACCACGGCCTTGATGCTGGGCGCGGCGGCTTGCGCTCTGTCGTCTGCCATCGAACCGACCCCGGCATACGCCCAGACTGCCGAACAGCAGAAGAAGAAGACCGAAGAACAGAGAGGCCGCCGCCCGGACCAGCCGCAGGGACAAAGACCGCAGGGCGCTCCACAGCGTGGCGTGGCGCCACCCGAACGCCAGAACATCCAGCGCCCTCCGGTAGTCCAGCAACCACGCGGAACGCCTCCGCCGGTCGTCCAGCAGCCAAGAACTACCCCACCGCCGGTGGTGCGTAACGCACCGCCGCCTGTCGTGCGCACGACACCACCACCGCAATCGCCGCCGCCCGTGGTGCGTACAGCACCAACAACGACGCCCCCGCCGGTCGTCAAAACCAATCCGAACCTGCCACCACCGGCCGTGCGCATACCGCAAGCACCACCGATCGTGACGAGGCCGGCCGACATCGACCGCGCCCGCCGCCCCGGCGATCGCCCGCCGCCGTCCACTGCTACACCGTCGAACGTGCCGCCTCCAGCGACGACGAACCCATCGACGACGACGCCACCGCCCGGCTCACCCCGCGTGGGCTCTCCGTCCGGACCGAACGTGACGCCAAACACGACCGATCCCACGCGCCAGCCGCCTGAGCGGGCGAGACCGAACGATGGAATGTTTGGCCGTCCAAAGACGCCAACCACACCGACCGATGCGGCAGGCGGCACCACACCGCCCCCTCCGACCGGCACACAGACGGGTCGTGATCGCCCCGGCATGTTCTCCGGTGATCGCCGCCCGCCGCCGATCGGCGTCGCACCCACCGGCCAGGTCGTCCGCCCTGGCACACCGATCGTGGGCCGCACCGTCACGAATCCTGTAGGGCCGAGGAACATCTCCGATTTCAGGAACGAGCGCGTCCGCACCACGGACCGCTCCGGCCGCCAGCTGATCCAGGAACCGGGGAATCGTACGATCATCGTCCAGGGCAATCGCCGGATCATCCATCGCAACGAGTTCAATACGATCCGCAACTATTATCCCGGCGCCCGCACGATACCGCTTCCGAACGGCATCACTCAGACGAGCTACGTCCGCGCCGACGGCATGCGCGTGTTCACGGAAACCGACCGGACCGGCCGTATCGTTCGCCGCTTCGGGCGCGGCTCCGGCGGCCGCACCGTGGTCTTCGTCGACAACCGTCGCTTCTATCGCAACGTCGCCATCGGCGCAGGCATCGCTGCGATCGGCGTCGGCGTGGCCCTTGCCCTCGCCCCGCCGGCGATCGCCATCCCGCGCGAACGCTACATCGTCGACTATGATCGTGCCTCCGAGGAGGACATCTACGAGGCCTTGTCGGCACCGCCGGTGGAGCGTCTCGAACGGCGCTATTCGCTCGACGAGATCCGCTACTCCGACTCGCTGCGCTCGCGCATGCGGCGCGTCGACCTTGACACCATCACGTTCGATACCGGCTCTGTGGAAGTGACGGAAGACCAGTATCCGAAGCTCGAGCGCATCGCGCGCGCGATCGCGCGTGTCATCGAGCGCGACCCGGCCGAAACATTCCTCGTCGAAGGCCATACCGATGCGGTTGGAGACAACGAAGACAACCTCAGTCTTTCCGATCGTCGCGCCGAGGCGGTCGCCCGCGTCCTGACCGAGTACTATGCGATCCCGCTCGAGAACATCGTCACTCAGGGCTACGGCGAACAGCATCTGAAGATCGAGACGCAAGGACCGGAGCGCGCCAACCGTCGCGTCGCCATCCGCCGTATCACGCCGCTTCTGGCGCAGGAATGACGGCGATAGGGTCCAACCCCGCATGAAGAAAAAAGGCCCGGGTATCGCCCGGGCCTTTCACTTTTTACGTTTCCTGAAGGCGGCTTACTTCGCGAGCCCGAGATCCTTCAGCAGATCCGCTGCCGTCTTGGAGAACGACGCCGCGAACGCCTTGAACCCTTCCGAGCCGTCCCAGACAGGATTGATGCCCCGCTCCTTGAGGCGCGACTGGAACTCCTCACTCTTGTGCGTCGCTTCCGCCGCACTGACGATTCGTGCGCGGATGTCGGCCGGAATACCTTTCGGCGCGATCAGCGAAAACCAGTTCACGAGCTGCCAGTCGAGGCCGGTTGCTTCCTTGATTGTCGGAACATCCGGGTTCGACGACAGCCGCTGGCTGTCCATCACGGCGAGAATTTTCACCTTGCCCGCGTCACTCAGCGCCTTCGCTTCGACCGGAGACGCCGTCACCATCGATAGACCGCCCGCGGCGAGATCGTTGAGCGCCGGAGCACCTCCCTGGCTGGGCACCCACTTGACCGTATCCGCCGGCAGCCCGGCAGCTTTCGCGAGCCCCGCGATCGCCATGTGCCACGGCCCACCCTGACCGGATCCGGACGAACTCAACGTCCCCTTCGGCTGCGCCTTCATCGCCACCACGACATCGGCCGCCGTCTTGTACGGCCCGTCCACTTTGACGGTCAGGCCGGCCGGCAGCGTCGAAACGCGCGAGATGAGATCGAAACTGTCCGGTGTGATGTCGGCGAGACCAAGCGTCTTGAAATAGGCGATCTCGGAGGTGCCGAAACCGATCGTATAGCCGTCCGGTGTCGCCGTCTGGATGGCCGAGTGACCGACGACGCCACCGCCGCCGGTCCTGTTGACGACGTTGACCGGCTGGCCGATTTCTTTTTCAAAGAGCGCCGCGAAAATGCGTGCGACCGTGTCCGTACCGCCGCCGGCAGCCCATGGGACGATCAGCGTGATCGGGCGATCCGGGAACTTCTGCGCGCTCGCCGGTGCTGCCACCAGTCCAGCGAGCGAAAGCGCGACCGCCGCACCTTTGATAAACTTCGAGAACATCTGCATCCTCCTTTGGGGATCTGTTGCTTTGAGACGCCCGATCCCTGGGCCCGAGGGCAGAATGGAGCGGCATGCCACGCCCTGCCAGCAGTCCGGCCGCATAGCCGCACGTCGCAAACGCGGGTCCCTCCACCAACCGAAAACGGCCAACGTCACTAGTACCAGCGGTCAAGAACCCATCGAGCCATCGCACCATGTCCGACACCATCCCTGAACGACGAGCCGGGCGCGACATCGTCGACGCCCATCATCACATCTGGGACACGGACCGGAACTACCACCCCTGGCTCCGCGATGAGCCCATGATCCCGTTCCGATACGGCGACTACAGCGCCATTCGCCGGCCCTATTCTCCCGACGAGTACAGACGCGACGCCGAACCCTGGAACCTCGTCGCCAGCGTCTATGTCGAAACCGAATGGGACAGGTCCGACGAGACAGGCGAGATGGATTATCTCGCGTCGGTCATGGCTGAGAACACCCTGCCGTCGGTTGCCGTCGCGCACGCCACCTTGGATGCCCCGACCGCGCCAGCCGTCCTCGAAAGCCACGCCGCGCGCCCGTTCGTGCGCGGCATCCGGCACAAGCCCCGCGCCAATGCTGCGCCGCGCGATGCGACCCCGGGCGGCATGACCGAGCCAAGCTGGCGCGAAAACTTTGCGCGCCTCGAAAAGCTCGGCCTCCGCTATGACGTCCAGACGCCGTGGTGGCATTTCACGGAACTGGCAGCGCTGGCGACTGCGTTTCCGAACTCCCGCATCATCGTCAATCACACCGGCCTGCCTGCAGATCGCTCCCCCGATGCAATCTCCGCCTGGAAAGCGGCAATGCATCGAGCCGCCGCCTGCCCCAATATCTCGGTCAAGATCTCCGGCCTCGGCCAGCGCGGCCAGAAATGGACCGCTGACGCCAACCGCGACATCGTCTTGACCACCATCGACCTCTTCGGCACCGACCGCTGCATGTTCGCCTCGAACTTCCCCGTCGACAGTCTCTGCGCCACGTTCGCGGAGATCTACGGCGGCTTCGAAGACATAGTCAGGAAATTCACACCCGCCGAGCAGGACGCACTGTTCGCCGACAATGCTCGCCGCATCTACGACATCCGCTGAAGCCACTATCGAACCCGGAGCACCCACGATGACGAAGCCCGTACTCGCCTATATCGGCGTCGGCCTGATGGGCCTGCCCATGGTCCGCCATCTCGTCCCGAAGGGCTACACGATCCGCGCATATGACATCGCGGCTGGCCAGCGGGACGCTGCGGCGAAAGCCGGCGCGACGGTCGCGAAGTCACCCGCCGACGCCGTCTCGGGCGCCGACATCGTCGTCACGAACCTGCCGACCGGCGCCGCCGTCGAATCCGTCGTTTTCGGCGACGGCGGCGTCGCAAAGGCCATGAAGCCACCCCAGCGCCTCGTGGATTTCTCGACCATCCCGGTCGAACAAGGCCGCGACAGCGCCCGCCGTTTGCGCGAAATGTCGGGCTGCGGCTGGGTCGACGCGCCTGTCTCCGGTGGCCCACCCGCGTCTGGCACGGGAACGCTGACCGTCATGGTCGGTGGTGAAGCGTCCGACATCGATGCCGTCCGCCCGTTCCTCGCCGACATTTCACAGCGCTACACCATCATGGGCGGGCCCGGCTCCGGCCTCGTCACGAAAATGATCAACCAGATGATCGTCGGCTCTGCGCACGCGGTACTTGCCGAAGCCCTCGTCGTTGCCGAAAGCGCCGGCATCGACGCCTCAAAACTCCCCGAATGCCTGTCTGGCGGTTTTGCCGACAGCCCGCTTCTCCAGAAGCTCTACCCGCGCATGGTCAAACGCGATTTCGCGCCGCAGGGTTACGCGCGCCAGCTCCTGAAGGATCTCGAAATGGTATCGGTTTTCGCAGGCGGCATGAAGGCGCCGATCCCGATCTCGTCGGAAGCACTCAATCTCTACCGGATACTCTGCCACCTCGGCCATTCCGAACTCGACACGGCCGCACTGGTGAAGATCTACGGCGTCGGAGACGAATAAGGCCGCCCGACAAGCGGCTATCGCTTGTCCGCCTCGTCCTCGATCTCGTCGAACGCCCGGCCCCAGGGCAGCGTCATGACCGCGATGCCCATGGCGAGACTTCCGAACGTGAGCCCGAGGGTCACCATAAGCAGGAACAGCACCAACAGCGGGTTCTGGTCCGACGTCATGAGCGTCCGGAACCCGCCGATGTTCGCGGACGCGATAATCAGCGCGATTGCCAGGCCGAGCGCAACGCCGAACGCCAGATGCTGCGCGAGAAACCTGAGGAGCCGCGGCGTACGTGGCCCGCTCGATCGTCTGGGGAGGAATTGCGGTGACGACATCGGCATCTCCCGTCCGGGTAACTGCCTCTAGCCCCAAGGACCTTTCCACCCATTGTTAGCGCACTTCGCGCTGGCCGGCGTGCGACATACCGTAGCCTGTCGCGCGCCTTTGCTCGCAATAGGTGAACGCCTGCGCTCGCGACTAGTTCCCTTTGATGTTGAGCTTCTTCACGATGTCGCGATTGAGCGCAATCTCGTCGTTGATCTGCTTTTGGTAATCCGCCGCCGGGAGCTTCAGCGGCTCCATCCCGTTCGGTACCAGCTTGGATTTGACCGCCTCGCTATCGTCGCAACGCGGGATACAGGCGCGCGCTGAAGCGCCGCCAGGGCCCGTCACGCGTTGCCGCGATCCTCGCGCCATACGCCGAGCTTCTGCTGCACCGGCTGATCCGAAAACGAGAACAGCACGCTGTCCTCGGCCGCCTCGTGCACCACCGGCTTCCACGACGGCGCGACGAAGATGTCCTTCGGACCCCACTCGATTACGGTGTCACCGATGGTCGTTCTGCCGCGCCCCTCGACGCAGGAGAAAACCGTCGCATCCGTCGCACGATACCGTGCCGTCGCAAACCCCTTCGGCAGCAGCTGTAGAAACGTTCCCATCGTGGGCATCGCGTGATCGCCGGTCTCGGGATTGATGTAGCGCATCTTTAGCCCGTGACACGCGTCCCATTCGCCGGTCCGCCGCATCTGCTCGAGCGCCTCGCGGCTCCGCGCATACGGGTAATTGAAGATCGGCGACGTCGCCCCGCTTTTCACCCTCCCCACCGGGGCCATGTTGGCGCCGTACCGCGCAAGCGCATCTCCCTCCGGTTTCGTGACCGGCTGCTCGTCCGCGTCGAGATGCTCGACAAAGGACGCATCGAGAAACTGGATGAGCGGAATGTCGAGCCCGTCGATCCAGAACATCGGCTGGTCCGTCTGATTGCCGTGATCGTGCCATGCACCGGACGGCGTGATGACGAAGTCGCCGACGTACATCCGCGTCCGCTCGCCGTTGACGGCGGTATAGGCACCCGAACCTTCGAGCACGAACCTGAGCGCCGACTGCGAATGCCGATGCGCCGGCGCCACCTCGTTCGGCATCACGAGTTGCACGCCGCAGTAAAGCGACGTCGTGATCTTCGACTGGCCGCGCATTCCCGGATTCTCGAGAATGAGAACACGCCGCTCCGCTTCCTTGGCCGTGATCAGCTTGCCGGCTTCGAGCATCGCCTCGCGAATGTCGCTGAATTTCCAGCCGAACGGCACGCACGCGCTTTTCGGCTCCGGTGTGATGAGCGCACTCATGACGGTCCACAGCGCCGTCATGTTGGACTTGTCGATCTTCGCGTAGAACGCACGCCGTTCCGGCGTATCGAGAGCTTGCTGCGGTTGCGCCATGGCACCTCTCCGCTACCAGATGTTTCGGCCTCTGAAGTTCAACTCGTGACGAATTCGCACAGTGGTAAGCCGTCACGCACCACTGATCTTGACCCGGAGCGCATCCGCCTTCCGCTTCACGCGCGCTTCGAATTTCTCGACGTTCACGACGACTCTCGTGTGCCGGCCCTTGCCGATCACGTCGATGTCGTCTCGCGCCTCGACGACGAAATCGATCTCACGACCGCGCACCGCCACCACTTCCGCCACCGCCGTCACGAGCCCGCCGATCGGCGTCGCCGCCGTGTGCGACACGTCGAGATGTGTGCCCAGGGTCTGGTGCCCGATCGGCAGCATCGCCTCGCACGCATCCAGTGCCGCAGCTTCGACGAGATTGATCATGACAGGTGTCGCCAGCACCGCGATGACACCCGACCCGACGCGCGCCGCAGTGTGCTCTGCCGCCACGATGACACGCGCCGTACCACGCGTGCCGATCCTTATGCCTGAAAGATCCAAGGCGACCCCCGTCTTGTGTTTCGACGGTGACACTACTGCCGGATCAACACCGCCGCCACCGCTTTACGGCGCCCGAGCCGTGCTTCACGCGACGGCACCCGGGGCCACCACCGTCATCGGACGCCCGCCATATCGGTCGTCATCGGTCATGTCGGCACCAGTTTCGCGGCCGAAATGGAGCATAGCCCGCTCCGCGAGGGCCGTGATCGTAAGTAGCGGATTACACCCGAGCGAGCGCGGTATGATCGACCCGTCGATGACGTAGAGCCCGCCGAGAACATCCGTCGAGCCCGCACTGGACCGTCCGTCAAAGACGCGCCCGCAGTGATCGACGACTCCACCCGCACGGTCCGCCCCCATGCCACAACCCCCGAGCGGGTGCGCCGTCGCCGGCTGATGCCCCATCACCGTGCCCGCCATGGGATTTTTCACGTAACTGCCGCCGGCAGCCGAGACGATCTTCTCGAGCGCGGCATCGAGCCGTGCGTACACGGGCTCGTCTTTCGCCGTAGGCCACGACAGCGACAGCCGGTCGTCGTCGAGCTGGAATCGACCCGAGGCACTGTCGTGGCTGACTGCGAAGAACGTCTGCAGTGACTGGAACGGCCCCTTGTAGACCCCCGACACCAGCGATTGCAGCGCCCCGAGGATGCGCCCGTTGGGTACGAACATAACCGGCAGGATCGGTGCCAGCGCCGACGGCATCGCGCCTTCCTGTATCGTCATCGAATGGGAAAGATCGTTCGGATCGACGATCTCGATCTGTCCCGAGACGGACGCGCCGACATCGTAACCGTCGATCTTCTTCGGATGGCCGACACCGATCGAGCTGATCGGGATCTTCGCACCATACCCGAACGCGATGATGTCACCATTGGCCGAGAACCGGTGCCCGAGGCGATCGGACACGGCAAGCCCCCGCGCCCGCGACCTGAGCAGGATCTCCGTCGACCCGAGTGTTCCTGCTGCCAGGATGACCATCGGCGCTTCGATCTTGAACACCAGCGCACCATCACGCGCACCGTCGAGTCGCTCGACAGTCACGCACCAGTCGCCCGACGCGAGCCGCTCGACGAACTGTACTTTCGCTTCGGTAAAAATTTCTGCGCCGTGCCGTCTGGCTTCCGGCAGATAGGTGAGCGCCACGGTGTTCTTCGCACCGACGTTGCAGCCACCGACACAGTCGCCGCAATTGGTGCACGCCGGCTGCGCGATCCCTGCCGGGTTGACCGTCTCCGCGAACGCGACCGCCACTGGCGCCTTGACCGGTGGCACGCCGAGCGCCTTGCTCGTCTCGGCGAGCGCCTTGAACTTCGTCATCTCGTGCGCCCGCGGCCCCTGCATCGGCCGGAGCCACCGCCGCGCACGCGCATAGCCTTCGTCGAGCAGCCCGTCCTGCCTGATCTGGCCCGGCCACACCTCGTCCGCGAACACGCGCGCATCCGGCCTGAGCGAAACGCCCGCGTTGACGAGCGATCCACCGCCGAGCCCGCAACCGACGAGGATGTGCATGTCCTCCCCGAGTCGCACGTCGTAGAGCGCGGTCGGCTTTCCGGTCTTGAAGCGCTTGCCCGTCACCTGCATCTCGTTGCGCATGTCGGGAAAGCGCGACGGAAACTCACCCGTCACGAACTCGCGCCCGCGTTCGAGGACGCAGACTTTCTTTCCAGCCCGCGCAAGACGCGCCGCACTCACCCCGCCACCGTATCCGGAGCCAACGACGATCACGTCGTACCGCGCCTTGATGCTGTCGAGATTCGTCGCAAGCCTGCTCATGGGAAACCGTGGAGTAGTGTTGTCGTCGCGGCAAATTAACCGGATCTCTGCCGCCGTCCTGCGTTAACGCCGGGAAGCCTTAATCGCGTGCCGTTTTCGCCGACCGCGCGTAACCGTCGAAGAGATCGAGCATCCGCTCGAACCAGGCTCCAACCGCGGTTTTGGGGTCGAGAAACTCCGACCTCAGCACCACATACGGCCACATCAGCGATCCGAACACGGCATAGTCGCCGTACCCTGCCGTGTCCCCGCCGAGAAAGCGCGCCTCCTTGAGCGTTTGCTCCATCGGCTGTAGTGCCGACAGAAGTAGCGCCCGTGCCTTGCCCGGCTCCGCTCCGAACTCTTCGAGCGTCTGTCCGAACCGCTCCTCCCGGCTCTTGCGGAAGTACGCCTGGTTTTCCGCGTCGAGCACTGCGTAGATATCGAGGATACAAAGCCGCACGATCGGGAAATGGAGCGTGAACTCCGCCCACTTGGCACAAAACTGGGCCGCCGCCCGATCCCGGTCGTCCCGCATGAGCTTCGGCGAATCCGGATACGTCCGGTCGAGATAAATTGCGATGTCCCAGCTGTCGTGGACCCAGCGTTCGCCATCGACCAGGGTCGGCACACGCCCCTGACCGCTCGGCGCGATCCGATCCTTCTCGACGAACCGCCACGGCACCGCGTCGAACCCGAGCCCCTTGTGCCTGAGTGCCATTTTTGTTCGCCAGCAGAACGGACTGAAGCGGACCGCCGGGTCCGCGCCGGCCAGATCGAAGAGTTGTCGCGTCAAGATGCGCCCCGTTTGATCGCAAGTGCTGTAATTGCGCCATGTTCCGCATAGCCCGGATGCGGTCAAGCACTTGCAGTAGAGGCGGCGGCGCGACATGGTGCGCCCCGATCCTGCCCGTCCGAACCATCCGGGGACACTTCATGAGCCAGCTTTTCTCGCCGATCCGCCTCGGCAACCTCGATCTGCCGAACCGTCTCGTCATCGCACCGATGTGCCAGTATACCGCCGAGGACGGCTCCGCCACCTCCTGGCACACGATGCACCTCGGCACGCTCGCCAATTCCGGCGCCGGCCTCCTCATCGTCGAGGCAACCGCCGTCGAGGCAATCGGCCGTATTACACATGGCTGCCTCGGCCTCTGGTCCGACGCTAACGAAGCCGCGCTCCGTACCGTCGTCGACGCCTGCCGCAAGTACGGCAAGGCCAAACTCGGCATCCAGCTCGGCCACGCCGGCCGCAAGGCGTCGTCCAAGCGCCCCTGGGAAGGCAAGACCCTCCAGGACCCCGTCGACGGCGCCGACAAGTGGGAGACGATCGGGCCATCCGCCATCGCGATGAGCGGCCATCCCATGCCGAAGGCGATGTCCGCCGACGACATCAAGCGCGTGTCCGATGCCTTCGTGATGGCGACCCGCCGCGCCGACCGCCTCGGCTTCGACCTGATCGAACTGCACGCCGCCCACGGCTACCTGCTGCACACATTCCTCTCCCCGCTGTCGAACACGCGCACCGACCAGTACGGTGGCAGCCGCGAGAACCGCTTCCGCCTGCCGCTTGAAATCATGCAGCGCTGCCGCGATGTGTTCACACCAGGCAAGCCGCTCGGCATCCGCGTCTCCGCCACCGACTGGATCGAAGGCGGCATCACATCGGAAGATACCGTCGCCTTCGCACGTGAACTCGAAAAGATCGGCTGCGACTTCATCGACGTCTCGACCGGTGGCCTCGATCTCACGCAGAAGATCACGCTCGGCCCCGGCTATCAGGTACCCTACGCCGAAGCCGTCAAGCGCGCGACCAAACTGCCCACGATGGCCGTCGGTCTCATCACCGATCCCGTCCAAGCCGAAACGATCCTGAAGGAAGGCAAGGCCGACATGATCGCCATTGCCCGCGCTGCTCTCGACGATCCGCATTGGGGATGGCACGCCGCTTACGCACTCGACGCCGAACCGCTCGTGCCCGTGCAGTACATGCGCGCCGGCCTGAAGCTCTGGTCCCCCGCCGTGCGCCACGCGAAAAAGGCATCGTGATCCCACACTCGAAACCGGAAATGCAAAAGGCCGCCCTTCGAGGCGGCCTTCTTCACGTCTTCGATGTTCTGCGAGATCAACCGAGGCGCGCCGGGCGCTGATCGACACCCGCAAGCGTCGCAAGCCCCGTGGCAAACCGCTGCAGCGACCGCTGCACAGCGCGCCAGTGATCGTCGGTGTATTGCGCCTTCGACATGTCGCTGCGGTGATCGATCACCATCTGAAGCTTTTTCTGCCGCGCCTTGTCGAGACGTCCGGCCGCTGCATCCTCGCTGAGTTCCGCTTCCATCTTGTTGACGACGTTGTCGTATGCGAGCCCCGGCGTGAGCAGGATCACCGGCACAGATTGCCGCAGGATCTCCGCCAACGTATTGAGTGCGATGTGGCCATCTGCCGGTCCCGCCGGCAGGCCGGCGAAATTCTGCAGTGCCTCGTCGATACTCGTCTCGATGCTCGACCGCGCCTGCCGCAGGATTCGCCGCAGCTGATCGTCCTGCATCATCACCGCATCGAGCGCACGCTGAAGTGCGGCCGTATCGATCAGCGTCGACTGATCCCTGAGGTACGTTACAAGTTGTGTCTGAAGGTTCATCTCGCGGGCAAAATGCTCCGCGATTTCGTCCTCGAAGTTCCCAGCCGTCGGTACGGGCTCCGGCTCTGCTTTGGAGACCATCTCGGGTTCCGCATTGGGCACGGCGCTGATCGTCGTCGGCGCCGAGGCCCCCGGCCGGTCCCGATGGCTTTCCGAATGATCTGCGGCATGATGCGCGATACGCGGCGTTTCCGGCGTATTGCCTCCGAGCGCCGGTCCGCGGACAGCACCACCCGACACCGCACCAGCCGCCATCGCTTGCGGCGATCCCGACATCATCACCCGGACCCTGAGCCGCGCCAGCGCCTTGTAGAGATCCGAGTGGATCTCATAGCGCACGCTTTCGCCCTTCTCACGCCGGACGGCGCGATGTGATGCTCCGGCATTGAGAACACCCTTGACGAGGCGGCGGTCGCGATCCGCGACCTCCGTCATCACGATCTCGCTCATGAAGCCGTCGTCGGTAGCGTTCATCGGATGAGTGTATCCCATGACGACTTCCGCATTGTACTGCACGTCGGGCATGAGCTCGACCGCGAGCAGCCTCTCGAGCTCGGCGAGCCGCACCTTTTCCGCCACGTCCTCCTGGACGCCCTTGCCGTGCTTCTCGAACGCGCGTGCGCCCGCGATGGCGAGGAACTCGTAAAGCTCCCGCCGCACGAAATACCGCGACGGATCGAGTTCGTCGCGATGCACTGCGTCTATGCTAGCGCCTGCATTGAGGACTTTCCTGACCACGCTCACCGCGTGCGGGTCCAGTTCGGCCATGTGCACCACGGCCGAATATCCCTCCCGGCTGTTGTCCGGGTGCATCGCCTCCGTTGCAATGCGCGCGTTCTCATACCTATGTGGCAACAGCGCATTGTCGACGATGCGCTCGAGCTGTTCGGCACTGCGAGCCTTCGTGGTCGGCACGTCCGACAGCGGCGAACGCACCGCATTCGCACCGAACAGGCCCGACATGAACACGAGACTGTCGATCGCGATGGCAATCGCAAGCGCAAGATAGGCGAGACGGTTGCCGTCCTGGAATGCGTTCCAAGTCACGACGAAGCGGTTCGCCTTGTCGTCGCGATTGAGTTCGGCGAAGTTGATCTTCTGGCGCAGCTCGTCCGTTTCCTTCGACGGCAGGCCGGAGTCCTGCACGCACTTCCGGGCAAAACCGAAGAGGTCGTCGACACTCTTGAACTGGGCGAGCTTATCACCTCCCGCGCAGTTCGCCTGGAACGCCACGACGCCGGCATTGAGAGCGAACACGCGCGAAGCGGCTTCCGCCGCCGTCTTCGGGTCGCAGTCGACACCCTGCACCTTGCCTTTGGTCGCCTCCGTCTGCGCCATAGCCCCATAGAGCTGCGAGCACATCTGCTGCACCTGCCCGAGCAGCTCCGCCTTCGGCGTCTGCCGGAACTCGACGCGTGCCTTCTCGAACATCGGCAGGACGCGCGACGGGTCGAGCTTCGGCCCCTCGTCACCTTGCTTGGCTTCTTCGGCGAGCTTGATCCGCTGTTCGGCCGTCTGCGCTTCACCCCGGAGCTTCGCGATGTCACCGTCGATGAGCGACAGCTCGCGCTCGATCTGCGTCAGCCGCGTATCGACCGTCTGGAAACGCTTTTGTGCATCCCTGAGACGCTCCTCCGCGATCCTGAGCTTGTCGCGCAAACCGGCTTCTTCCGCCTTGCGCTGGCGGAAAATCGGACCTTCTCCGACCTTGCCCGTACCCTCGACGCCGCGCGCCTCAGCCATCGCCTCGACGCGCTTGGCGTCGATTTCCTTGTTGATCGCCTCGACGTCGGATTTCCGCTTGGCGAAATCGTCCGCAAGTCCCGGGCGCTCGCCCTTGAGCCGCGACAGCTCCTCGGTCAGCGACTGCTTTTTCTGCGTGAGACCGGCCTGCCCGCTCTGCGCTGTCGCGATCCGCTCCTGTTGCTGCGCGATATTGCGACGGCGATCCTCCATCTGCGCCTGGAAGTAGCGCTCGACCTCGCCCTGGCTCGCCTGGGCGTTCCGGCCGAGATTGACGAGATGCGCTTCATACGCTTTCCAGCCCTCGGTCTGGAACAACCGCTCACTCTCCGTCACCTGCGACCGCACGATCGTCGCACCGATGTCGTTGACGATGCCCGCAACCTGATTCTGTGCGCGCAACTCCGCCGCTCGCTGCCGTTCGGACTGCGGGAAGATCGTCGAAAAGAGGCTGTCGAAAGAGAAGAACACGCTCGTCGCCATGCAGGCGAGGAACATGACCCAGAGAACGGCCGTCCTGACCATCACGCGCGTCGCGTCGAAATACGATCTGAGAGTTTGCGCGCGCGCAGCGACGATGAGAACACCTGCAAGCAGGATTGCGCCGCCCACATACGCGAAAACACGTGATACGCCCTCGGCATCGAGGCCGCTTCTCGTATAGTGGATGAGACCTGCGACAGCGCTCGTTGCGATGCCCGCGAGAACGAGCACGAGCGCGAGCTTGAGGCCGTTGTCCTCGCCGAATTTGCGATCGGAGATCTTGCCATCGGGTCGCGCCTGCCCCATGCCGGTCGCGAAGCTTTCACCGATCAGCCATGCCACGATCAGCATCACACCCTGGATGCCGAAGGTGATCATCAGCGAGAGGACCGGCTCGCCCGTGAAATTCCGCATGCCGTCCCACGTCGTCCAGCCCGACGCCAGCGACAGCACGAGGCCAGTAGACGCCAGGAGCGCTAGCTGCCAGTTCGAGAAGAACAGTTCTTCGACCACCCGCCCGAGCCGCCGAAGGAACGGCTTGGCAAGCAGCAGCGCGATCACCAGTGCGACGACCGCAACCACGATCGGCATCCGATCGGACGTCAGTCCCAGACTGGACAGAAACGACATGAAATACTCGACGACGGTCATCAACGACCTCCACGTTCCGCCGGCCCGGGAACGATCCCACTCTGCGTCATTTGCCGGATCATTGCGCCTCTGTCACGGCCGTCACGGCGCCAGATGAAGAAGCACTTTTCGCATTTCGCCTGAGAATGCATCCAGAACCACGCCAAAAAAATGACAGCGCGATGCGGCGATCGATTTCGGAAGTTGAAAAGCCGGCGGACAACCGGCACGGCCTGACGGGCGACCCTCCGGTTAGGATCTGTGGCGACGAGCCAGGCGGCAAGTATACCGAGCTTCGTACCCACGCCGGCGCACAGCTTGGGCGGCGCTCTGCGGACCCTGCATCAACCAGCCCCGCCTGCCCCGCTTGTCTAGCCCCCGCGATTGTTCTAGGCAGGCACTGTATCAAGCCCCGCCCGTGGTTCGCCACCGGGCCGCCCAAATCGCTCGGCCGCGAGCGGTTTTGCCGAACGGTATAATGAGAGCCCGACCGCTTCCATGACCTACATCGTCAACGACAAGTGCATTAAGTGCAAGTTCACGGACTGCGTCGAGGTCTGCCCCGTCGATTGCTTCTACGAGGGCGAAAACATGTTGGTCATCCACCCGGACGAATGCATCGACTGCGGCGTCTGCGAGCCGGAGTGCCCGGTCGACGCGATCAAGCCTGATACCGAGCCCGGCCTCGAAAAATGGCTCGAGCTCAATCGCGAGTACGCCGAGAAGTGGCCGAACATCGTGTCCAAGAAGGAACCCCTTCCTGAAGCCGACTCCCATCGCGACGAGGACGGCAAGTTCGAGAAATACTTCTCCGACAAGCCCGGTGACGGGAATTGAACACGGTTAGCAACCATTGATTGCAAAAACCCGTGCCCGGTGAAATCCGGGCAGGGAGACGTGTGTCACTAAAACAGTTGTATGAAACAGGCGGCACAATAGCTGCCGCTCTCTAAACTATTTGAACATTTCCGATCGAATCGGAGCCCTTCAGCGGCTTCAAAATTCATGAATGTTGTGTTATATAAGCCTCATCGTGCACTTCGGTCGGAACTTAATAGGAACACAACGCTCAAATGGTCAGTGTGCTCCTATCGTTCGCGAGGCTTTTGCCGAAAGGATTGCCCGTCGACATGGAGCGTCGGCGGCTCAGCGACCGAAGACAGCTAACTCCGATTGGATCGTCGGAGCACAAATATAGCGGGTAGTTGCGATCGTCACTTCTCGGGGCCTCGGTTTCCGGAAGCGACTTTGCGCGTCCCTGCGTCCGCGATCCTCGGGCGTCGGGAGCGAACCGGAAAGATCCCGGTTACGGGCGGCCGCAAAAGTGCGGACCGGCCGGCAAGACACCGCGGCGTAATTCGCCGCCGGGACGACACCTGAGTTTGGAGTGGTTAGACACTATGGCAACCAAAAGCACAAAGACGACAGCCAGGAAAGAGCCGGCCAGGCCCGCCGCCAAGGCGAGCGCTGTGAAGGCGTCGCCGGTCAAGAAGCCAGATCGGAAGAGCACACGTC
>ERZ761609.804-NODE-804-length-33194-cov-10.743052_pt1 | contig 33194 bp, 24 predicted proteins | sample MGYA00511163_ERZ761609 | MGnify/ENA primary metagenome ERZ761609 (study PRJEB28899, sample SAMN02445070) | bioreactor sludge metagenome | biome: EBPR sludge | place: Australia: Brisbane, Thorneside Wastewater Treatment Plant | collected 2011-12-16 ...
TAAAAGAAAAATGGCAGTCGGCCTCCGACTTTACGCAGCGCGATGTAAGGCTTGCGCTCAACGTAAGCAAAACGCAATGCTTCCGGTATTTCGAGCAACTGGAACTTTTGGAATACATTCAGCGAACAGGTGGTTATGCCAACCGGGGATTCAAATACAAAATTGTCTATTGGGATGACATGGAGAAAACAAGGGAAAAAATCAAGTGCGAACTGCAAAAACAACTGGTGGCACTTGGTGGTTCAGAGGGTTTGGAACACCAAAACCCGCACGTGTCTAAGGATTGATCGGTGGTGTTCCAAAAGTTTAGCAGTGCGCATTGTATAGAAAAAAAAAGGGCGTAGTGAAAATAGAAAATGAAAAAACGGTCGCTGACCGCAATTATACGAAATGAAGCATTTGGTTTTACATAGTGAGGAATTGAAAAAAATCTACGTTGATTTTACACAGATGGTTTTAGCGAAAGGGTTCTCACGGGGTAAGGATAGCAGCTATCCGAATTTTGTACGCGAGTTCTTCTATTTCATAGAATCAAATGGGATCGATTCAGTTACGAAGGTAAAAGCGAAACACGTGGTAAATTATTTTGAGTATCTACATGAAAGACCGAACCAACGGAGGGAGGGTGGCTTGAGTGATGCAGTTATCAGATCGCAATTGTTTGCCTTACGGCTTTTATTTGATCACCTGATAGATTCCGGAGAATTGGAAGGAAGTCCTGTTCACATTCCGAAATTCATTATGGCAAAATCGGTTTCACGTAACGTGGTCACCCTTGCTGAAATTCGCCTTTTATTTAACGCCTGTGCAGATAAAAGGGAGCGAGCCTTACTTTCTATCGCTTACGGCTGCGGATTGCGTAGGACTGAAATTGTCCGGCTTAATCGCGAGGATGTTGATCTTACTGAAGGAATCCTTACGGTTCGTGAAGGGAAATTCGGGAAAACGCGTACCGTTCCGCTTTCGGATTTCGTGTTGAAAGATCTTCGGGAATATGTTATTCAGGAGCGACCGAAACTTTTAGAATTCGGTGAAGGAACGCAATCGTTTTTTGTAAATAATCAGGGAAACCGGATGCAGGGGTTGGCGATGCTTACTTACCTGAAAAAAATTATCGACCGGACGAAAGATCAAAAACTGAAACAAAAAGGAATCACGCTTCACTGCTTGCGCCATAGTATCGCCACGCATTTGTTGGACAACGGAGCCGAAATGGAATTTGTACAACGAATGCTTGGTCATACGATGATAGATACCACGCATATTTACAGCAAACGCAGGAAGCAGAAAAAAATCATACTGGAGCAATTTAAAAACAAAGTCGGTGCAGCATAGTAGTAACATAACGGTTCAGGCATTTGCGGTTTTTTTAAAGCAAAGCCGGTTTTCGGCTCAAACGATCAGGAGTTATCAATATATCGTAGATAAATTCCTGAGTGAAAATCCCAATGGGTGTAATTATTCTTACAGTGAAATACTGAGTTACCTTGAGTCTTTAAACCGATACGATATCGGTAAATCCACTAAGCAGCTAAAACTGACTGTGCTGAAGAAATTTTTCGATTTCCTTATTGAAACCGAACAGAGAGACGATCACCCCTGCAAAACAATCTATGTTAAAACCAACTCAAAAAGGAATGTTATCCAAGCCGATTTGTTTTCAATGGCAGAACTGGAATCCTTGCTTGAAAGAGAAGAACGGTTTGCTCACTTGAAAGTGAAAAATCAGGTGTTAACTTCACTGCTGATTTATCAGGGATTATTGCCCGGTGAGATTGTAAATATCAAATTGCAACATATAGACCTGGACTCCGGATCGGTTTACGTAAATGGTGGGCGTTTACTAACGGCAAGGAGATTGCCGTTACTTGATAAGCAGGTAGAAATGATTGCCGAATACATTAACAACCATCGACCTCGCCTTGCCAAGAAACTGAAATCGGATTTTCTCCTATTAAATTATTACAGCCATCCGGAAAAAGTGGACTCCATAAACCATTTTATCGCAACATTTAAAGATCGTTTTCCGGGACGTAACCTGAATTGTAAATCCATCCGCGACAGCGTGATTTCCTACTGGATGAACGTCAAACGAATGGCTCCTGAGCAGGTGCAATTGCTTGCCGGACACCGATGGATTTCTTCCACGCTTCGCTATAAAAAGGCTCCGGTTCAAAGCGAACGGGAAGTGTTGAATAGGTTTTTTCCGATTGATTAATAGAGAGTTGTATTTGAGCCAAAAAAAATTGTATATTTGGTAAAAGGAAAATAGTTATGAGTATCGCAATTACAAAGGTAGAGTTGGCAAAACGATTACTGGAAACAGATGATATCGGAATCATTAACCATATCAAGGCCATTTTTGAATCACGTTCATCCGACTGGTGGGACGAACTTCCTGATGAAGTAAAAAAGCAAGTCGAAAAAGGAATTCGTGAAGCTGATCGCGGAGAAGGAATTCCACACGAACAAGTGATGAAAAAATACAGCAAATGGCTAAAAAGAAAATAATCTGGACACCGGCTTCAATTGAAACTTTCGATGCAGTTATAGATTATCTTCAACGAAAATGGACAGAACGGGAAATAGAAAAATTCATTGAAAAAACGGAAGTTATAGTTCATTATATTTCTGAAAAACCATTGATGTTCAGAAAGACGAATAAGAAAAATGTCAGGGAAGCATTAGTTACGGAACATAACTTATTAGTCTATAAAATTTATCCGGATCATATTTCATTAATCACTTTTTGGGATACGCGTCAGAATCCAAAAAAGAAGAAAAGAATAAGATAATTTTTCGTTAGTTTATTTAGGTAAAGGAATCTTCGGATTCCTTTTTTTTATATATTTATTCCTGAATTCTCGTTGGGAAAATTGATAAATACAGCTAAATATAATTTTTCAGGATGCACAGGGCATTATTACTACGACATCCACGGCAACGTGAAAACGTTGGTGCAGGATAACAAGAAGTTGGCGGACTCAACCGGGCTTGATGATCAAAGGCATAAACGCATGGATTATACCTATGATCTGATTTCGGGCAATGTGCATCAGGTTTCTTTCCAAAAGGATTCTGTTGATGCCTTCCACCACAAGTACGAATACGATGCCGATAACCGCATCACTGAGGTGTACACCTCCCGTCACCACGATCCGCATCCTGAGGCGACATCCGTTTGGGAAAATGATGCAAAGTATTTTTACTACGCTCACGGACCTCTGGCACGGGTAGAACTCGGCGACCTCAAGGTACAGGGCATGGATTATGTGTACACCCTTCAGGGATGGATCAAGGGCGTGAACTCAAGCACCCTGGACAGCCTGCGCGATCCCGGTTTGGATGGCTGGGTGGACAACAGCAACGTGAACAAATACATCCCCAAGGATGTGATGGGCTATAACCTGAATTATTTCACGGGCGATTATGCAGCTATCAATACGGCCAAATCCGGGGCATCGGCGCCTTTTGCCAGCATTGTGGGTAGTGATATTGAAAGTAACCGCTATGACCTTTACAATGGGAATATCGGCTCAATGGTGACCACCATTACCAACCCCACCACCCGGGAAGTCTTACCATTGGGTAATGCCTATCAGTACGATCAGCTCAACCGGATAAAACAAGCCCGCAGCTTTACTAACCTGGATGTTGCCAACAACATTTGGCAAAGCGGCAGTACCTATTCAGGCAAGTACGAAAACACCTTTAACTACGATGCCAACGGGAATATCCTGGGGCAGCTCAGAAAGGATCATGCCGGCAGCGTAATCGATAGCTTAACTTACCGCTATGCCCGCAATACCAACAACCGCATCATCCGCAACAGGCTGTACCATGTTAACGACAATACCGACTACAACAGTAACGATATTGACGATATGGGCACATTTACCTCCAGCCTGTCAACCATCAATACGGCCAATAATTACAGCTATACCGCCATTGGTGAACTCGCCAAAGACGAACAGGAAGAGATTGAAGAGATCCAATGGACAGTAAGCGGAAAAGTGAAGGCGATTTATCGTCCAGATTCGTCATCAAAAAAGGAATTAAGGTTTGATTATGATATAAATGAGCAAAAGATTGCTTTCCATGTTTATTCAAGTTCAGGACAATGGGAAAAATCAATTTATTACGTTAGAGATGCCAGCGGAAATGTTTTGAGCACATATGAGCACATCTTAATTGACTCCTTGGAAGAAATAAGTTTTCGTTTAAGTGAGCAACATATTTATGGAAGTTCTAGGATTGGGATAATTACTGCACCTATCGAAATGATAGGTGCACAAAATGACACAAACAATTTTTATCGAAAACTTGGTTACAAAAATTATGAAATTCCAAATCATATTGGTAATGTGATTACTGTAATAAGTGATAAGTTAATACCAGTTGATGATGAAAATGATGGTTTGGTCAATAGGTATAAAGTAGAATTAATTTCCTCACAAGATTATTCCCCATTCGGTGCAGTATTAGAAAATAGGAATTTTAATTCTTCGCAATATCGTTATAGTTTTAATGGGTTAGAGTTCATTAGTGAAATAGAATTGATAGAAGCTGATTTTCGGGTTTTTAATCCTCAATTAGGTAGATGGCTGACCATAGACCCAAGATTTAGAGACTTTTCATATCAAAGTCCTTATTGTGGATTTGATAACAACCCAATTTTATTTGAAGATCCCTCTGGCGCAGGAACAGATGAAGAGGATATCAAGGATATTGAAGAAAACAAAGGCGCTTATCAAGCAGCAGAAATTGCATACCAAGGATTAAAGAAAAAATATGGAGGATATAAAGGTGTAAAGGCACTCTCTAAAGAACAGCTCCAAGAAGAATTAAAAGCTTTTGCTGGTCAAGGTGAATTTACTGAGGCTTTCAATCAGGCATTTGAACGCATAACTTCAGCAGATGAATATTTGAATAGGGTTGCGCCTAGGGTTGCTGAAATGTATGATAGATACCTATCTGATCCATCCTTGACAATGGGACAAATGATTTCCATTCAAAAAGCTCGTAGAATGAGCGTTGAGGATGAAAGAGCTAACGCTTTGATGGAGACTTCTGCTTTACCATATGTATGGGCTTTGATGAGCTATTCTCCTTTTTCACGTGCACTGGTTCCACATCAAAAGTTAGGGGGACCAAATGGAAATTACACCTCAAAATCAGGTTTTGGATCAGGTGATCCCGCAATTTTGCCATACAAAGAAGCTCAAAAATTAACAAGAGGGTTCAAAGGGTCTATTCAAGCCCATCATATTGTTGAAAGTCGTCATTTACGTCGGCTAGGAATGGGCCATCTTGTTAGAGAGGCTCCTGCAATAGTTTTAACCAGAGCAGAGCATCAGGCAATTACGCGAGTTCTAAATCAACTATTGAAATTGGGTAATACATACGAAAAAGAAGTAGTTTTGGAAGCTTATAGAATTGCCTACAAAGATTTTCCAACATGGATTAAAGCAGCAGAAAATTTTTTAAAATGAATCATACTTTTTATTTGTTTAAAACAAATGAGATTCCTAAAGGGGAATCTGGAGAATTACTAGGAACAAAATTTAGTTCCATAAACTCTTGTGAAGCTTGTGGAGTTCCAGTAAAGCCAATAGAGCCATTCTTTTTTAAAAAACCACCAAAAAATAAAGTATTTTTTGTGACGAATGACGGTGATATGTTCTTTTTGAGTGATTACTTTAAAGAGCTAAGCCAATTTACTGGATTTAAAGCAATTAAGGCAATTGACTACACCACTGAAAAATGGGAGGGATTTATTTATTTACTTCCTAATGAATATTTCCCTAAAATTGATATCGAAAAATCTAGTGGAGTATCAATAAAAAACATTTGTCAATCTTGTAAAAAATCAGGTTTTTTTGATAAAATAACTTTTGATCCGATTAAAAAAATCGGATGTCCGGAAGAAAAAAAATTTTTCTTTAATTCAAATACAAATGAATTAAAATCAGATATTTATTACAGTTACGAGCATTATGGAGTATCAAATTTAAATAATTATAAGGGAAATGTAATTCGATATGCAAGACCTTATTACATAATTAGCGAACGATTAATGAAGTACTTTACAGAAAAGTTACCGGAAAAATTTTTCTTTGAAAATTTTTTATGATTCTTATTTTGTATAATAATTTAGATTTCATCTTACAAAAATCAATTCCGATTAGATTTTTTTAGTTAAAACCAGCGGATTGCCAAACATGTGTACGATAGTGACAACAATTGGGAAAAAACTACGTATTATGTAAGAGATGCATCCGGTTATACAGTTGGCAGTTTTTGCGGAGCGAAAACATACAACTGTTAATCCTGATCGCAGCATCAGGAAAATGTGATGAGCGTTTATGATTACACCATGGAAGAAATGATGGCAACATACAAACTCAAGGAACACCATATTTATGGCAGCTCCCGTGTTGGTATGAAAACCGATACGCTTGAAATGATTGGCGCCATTATGGATACCAGTTACATGACACGAACCCTTGGTAAGAAACAATACGAAATGAGTAACCACCTGGGGAACGTGCTTTCTGTTGTAAGCGATAAGCTGATCCCTGTGGATGACGATACTGACGGCACTACAGATCGTTATTTATTTGAGATACTTTCTGCAATGGACTACTCTCCCTTCGGGTGGTGTTGGAGGATAGGGAGTTTAGTTCATCGGCGTACAGGCATGGTTTTAACGGAATGGAACGCGATGATGAGGTGAAAGGAAGTGGGAATAGTTATGACTTTGGAGCGAGGTTGTATGATTCGAGGTTAGGGAGGTGGTTAGCAGTAGACAAAAAAGCAAATTATACAACTGAATTATCTCCATATTGTTTTGTTGCTAATAATAACTTTATAAATTACGAAGTTGATGGAAATTATTTCACTGACGGGCAGAATAGAGTAAAGGTTAAAATTAAGAGAGATAAGGATGGTCAATACTATGCTAAATATACTTATAGTAAAAACACCAAAGACGAACAAAAAAAATACTTCCAAGAAAACGCGCAGCAAGTAATAGATGCCTCAATTCAAACGCGCGCTGGTCGTAGGGAAGTCCGTAAAGCAAATAGGACAGATTATCCGATAGAGATTCGAATAGTAGATGAACCTATGATTGTGACAAATACAACAAATGGAGAGAGAGGATTTACTTATGGATTAACAGAGTTAAACTACTATTATTCATCAGACGGTACATTAGAAATCTCCAGTGTATTAATAACAATATCAAAAGGTTCATTTGAATATGGAAAAACAGTTGATCCAGCTACTGGAAAAGGTGATCCTAATGTTTTACCGGAAAATATGAGACAATTTGCAGATGAAATTGTAGCTAAAAATCCTGATAAACTATTCAAAGGAACTTATGAAGAATATTTGGCACAAACAGGTACCCATGAGATTGTTCACTCAGTTAATGATTTGATGGTAAATCGAGCCTTAATTCAAATGGGAGTTCTTAACGCGGATACAACTCCTGCAGGTAAGGATGGATCTAATGAATTGAATAAGAATGAACAAAAATATTATGATGCGATAGAGAAAAAACCATATAGGGTTGAAGCAAAGGTTAAAAAACAAATGGAAAAAAAAGGGAAATGAAAAATTATGTTTTTTTAATTATTGTAACCTTAGTGATAGGGTGTTCTCTTCAGCGAGGAGAACGCCAATTAAGTGATGAGCAAAGACGTTTGAACAATGGCAATATTTTCTGCAAATATCTTTCTAAGGATATTCCAAAAATGAAAATGTTCTCCCAAATAATTTATGAAATTTATTTAAAAGGAGTACCTGAAAATTTATGTCAAAGTTTCAGATTTTTAGCTAAGGACACACTTTTTACAGACAAAAATATAGACACAATAAAGTTTAAAAGTTCTTCAGCTCATGATATTAAATGGAATAAACTTATTAATTCGGAAGATACTTTGTATTTGCTTAAATAAACAGGATTGAACTGAAGACTCCCCCGAAAATAGCTACGATTAGTTAGTCGAATATATTAGTTTTGAAGTAGTAAATCCTCAACCATTCCCTACCTTAGAACCATGCCCAACCGGTTCGATAGACGAAATGCTACCACTGACAATTGTGGAACGATGGGGATTGCAGGAAATATCAAGACGTGTACCTATACCTGAAAATCCGACAGTTTAAAAATAGGACAAAAACCTTAACTTTAAACAACGAGGATTATGAAAAAGTCAAAGTTTACCTTTCCCCCGATTTAAAGCCAACCGGTTTTGCGCTTCCGGCATTGGAGCGGATGTTTTCAACTTTAAATTCTTCCACATCGGCACGGGTGAGGGTATGGATCATCTCATAATTGCGTTCTGATGCAGGTACTCCTGCCATGCGGAGGTGTTGGTTTTTGATGGATTCTCCAATCACTTTTCGTACTTCACGTGCATTCCCGAAAAATTTATCGCGGTTTTCCCAAAGCGTCAAAAAATATTTCCCCAAATGATCCCGCGCGGCCTCTTCTGCAGTAAGTCCTTCCGATTTAAGCATCATGTCGGCAATGAGTAAGAGCTCGTCCGGACTATAATCCTTAAACTGAAACACCCGTTCAAAACGCGATCGCAAACCGGGATTGGTCTGCAGGAATTCACTCATGTTATCGGTATATCCCGCAGCTATTACTACAAAGTCATCGCGATTATCCTCCATGCGTTTGAGCAGCGTGTTGATGGCTTCCATGCCGAACTGATCGTCGCGCCCCTGATTCAAGGCATAGGCTTCGTCGATGAACAATACGCCTCCCATGGCATTCTCGATGATGTGGGCTGTTTTGGTGGCTGTTTGCCCCGAATAACCTGCTACCATTCCTTCGCGGTCGCATTCGATGAGGTGACCTTTCTCCAGTATTCCCAGGGCGCGGAAGATTTTAGAAAAGATGCGTGCAACCGTTGTTTTACCTGTTCCGGGGTTTCCGGTGAAAATGGAATGCAGTACAAATTTATTCAATACGTCTTTTCCGATTTCCTTGTAGTATTTAACCAGCTTAACGAGTTCCATTACATCGTCCTTGATGTTCTGCAATCCAACCAGCGCGTTCAATTCATCAAGCGCTTCCTTCAATTGCTTTTCATCAATGCGTATATCGAGTGACTTGGTTGTTCCCATTGCAAAAATGCGGTAGATGTCATCGCGACTGAGTGTACTGAGATCGCTTTCGGATAATGCATCGATATCTGCATGTTGCATTAATCGTAAGCCCATATTCATTTTTGCTTCATCTACCACACTCATTACAAAACGTGCATTACCAAAACTTCTGTCGCGATCGCGGTAAGCCTGGGTGAATTTGGTAAAGAGAAATTCCCTGCCATCGTCGGCAATAGTAAGGGAACGTTGCGTTAACCCGAGTTCGAAGATCTGCATCATCTCTTCGGGAATATAGTCTTCGAAATGGAAGAAATGATTGAACCGCGATTTCAATCCGGGGTTGGATTCAAGAAATCCTTTCATCTCCTGCGGATATCCGGCAACAACTACGGCAAGATCGCCTTTTCCGTCCGACATTTCCTTAAGCAGAATCTCGATGACTTCTCGACCGAAATCTTTATTGTCTTCTCCGTTGCGGAAGAGCGAATAAGCTTCATCGATAAATAATATTCCGCCTCTTGCTTTTTCGATGGCAGCTTTTGTTTTTGGCGCTGTTTGTCCGATGAATTCCGCAACAAGATCCGAGCGATCCACTTCATGCACGTGACCTTTGCTCAACAATCCCATTTCCTTGTAGATCTTACCCAATTGTTTGGCGATGGTTGTTTTTCCTGTTCCCGGATTTCCGGTTAATACAGCATGCAGTGAAATTCCCTGTGTCTCTTTAAATCCTTTTGCTTCGCGCAGTTTTAAAAAGTTCAGGTATTTGACGTAATCACGGATTTTTGTTTTGATATTATCCATTCCCACCAGCTCATCCAGTTTATCCAGAAGTTGCTGAAGCGATTCTTCATTTATTTTTGGACCGGAAACGGCTTCTTGTTTTTCTTGTCCGGTAATGGTGTGCAATACATTCGGAATTCCTTCTTCAAATTCATCTCCCACTTTAAATGCTGCCCAGGCCTGAAGTGTTTCCATAAATGAAATTTCGAGCCGATAGCCATCATTGAACCAGGTTCCTTTATTGGCCGATCCCCATCCGGAGGTTACAGTGAATTCTTCTCCTTTTACATAAACCAGTTCGCTTGAATTTCCTTTCAGCTGACCGGCATCGTTGTAAAAATTGAAAAAGAATTCTGCATGATAAGGGTAGGGGAGTTTGTTCCGGATTTTTAATTCGCCCCATACATAGCGTGTATTCGCTGCGTGAAAGGAAGTGTAATACACACGATCAGCTTCTGCAGGTGCTTGTCCGTCGCCTTCGAAAAAGCGGAGGCTTTCCACATCGAAAAAGACGTTTTGATCGGACTGCACTTTTTGTTCATCTTCCACATAGAAACGGTGCGTTCCCACTAATTCTCCGTCGATATATGCACGCCATAAATAGGTGCCTTTTTTCCAGAACATTCCATAGGAGGCATTTCCCCATCCTTCACGAATAAAGGCCATGTTTTCGTCGGTCTTCACCACACGATTCAATTTGATATCGCAGATTTCTGATTCTTTATCTCCTTCGTAAAAACTGCATGTTATTCGGATCTGTGCATTCCATTCTTCTTCATCGAAAAGCTTATTGTAAAAACACAATTCAGCATAGATATAAGCGGTCTCGCCACGATTGAAAACGCTGCGGTATTTCTTTTTGCTGTCGCTTAGCCATTCGGTAGAACAGTAACATTGCAGCGAACGGAATTTATATTTGGAGAAAGAGGGGTCGTTGGATTTGCTCATTGAGATGGACTTTGTTCCCGAATATAAGCAAAAAGTAAAAAACAGGATCAGAAATCAGAAGTAACAGAAGCGTATGGAATACCTGCTTTCCGCATTAATTCACCTCGGGAACAGCTGTTTCCTTGTCCTTGTCGATCCATGCGAATGCGCGCTTCAGAAGAATAGGAGTGCTCATGGTGGTAAGCAATCCCATCACCACGAGGATCGAGAATAAGCGGATATCAATGATTCCTTCCTGTAGGGCGATGTTGGCGATGACAAGCTCCATAATTCCGCGGGCATTCAGACCAATGCCGATGGTGAGTGATCCTTTATGACTCATACCTGAAAATCGTGCGCCAAGATACCCTCCAAGAATTTTTGATGCAAAGGAGATGGCAACCACAACCAGTAACAATGGAATATTATTGAGACTTTGAATATGAAACTCCAATCCGATAGCTGCAAAAAAGATGGGAGCAAGGAAGCCCATGGTAATGGTGGTTGTCGTTTTTTCAAGTTGTTTGAAATTCTCTTTCCCAAGCAGATTTTCCGTTATCAGCATCGCACCAAAGAATGCACCAACTATAAAATGCAATCCTGCGCTCTCGGAAATGGATGCAAATACCAGAATGAAACAAAATATGATAGCGAAAAGCGATTCTTTTCCCTTGAGAAAATTCAGCAGTCGATCGGTTTGCTCCTTAATAAAATCTACTTTTTGAGTAGCCCGGTCGATAATTTTGTAAGCGATGACAACAAACAACAAGAAGCCCAACACTTTCAGCAATGAAACTCCGGTGGTAGAAGCTATCTCTGAAAATGTGCTTGCTTCTCCTCGGATATCGATCAAAATTCCAAGGATCATGAGTGCGATAACATCATTGAAAATTGCAACTGCAATGATCTTTTGACCAATATCGGAATGTAATTTCCCCAGATCTATCAATATTCGGATAGAAACAGGTAGTGCTGTAATTGAAATACACAGAGCAAGGAAAATGGAGATCATGATATCCAGTTGGAAAAGATAACCAACAAGAAATCCGGATGCAATGGGAATGACGAAACCCAGAATGGCGATCCATATTTTTTTCCCCATCATTGCGCCGCGGATGTCTTTTGGATTGATTTCCAATCCGGCCATGATCACAAGAAGGAATACGGCCATCTCAGAAAAAACCTTGAGCTCTTCGTTGAAATACGTGATCTGTAAAACGGAAGGTCCGAGAATAATTCCCGCCGTAATTTCACCGATCATTGCGGGTTGACGGAAATGTTCGAAGATCTCACCCAGCACTCTGGCAAGCACCAGAAGAAAAAGTAAGTTGGCAAAAAAGGGTAACTCAAGATGGAGTGTTTCGCCCATGGCCATGGAATAGAGCTCAAATATACTCCAATTCACGAACGGGGGTGAATTTGTCCCGCTATTCTCTTATTATTTTACAGGATGACTTAAAAACGGATGCCGATCACACAGACGTCATCAATTTGTTCGTAAACCTGTCCGTTGATTGTCAGGTTGTTTTTCCAGTTTTCGAAATAGGTATCAAGCTCCTGCTCCTGCTGACTCATAGGGTGTGTGGCAATCTCCAGCAGTTTTTCCTTGAAGGTTTTTACCATCATCTTTTTCCCTTTTTCTCCTCCAAACTGATCCGCATAACCATCGCTGCTCATGATCACACAGTCTCCGGCCTGAATGCTAATGGAGATCTGCTCAAAAATCTGATCCTCGGAAGTGAATCCTCCAACTGCACATTTAGTGGGTTTGTATTCTTCGATTGTGCCATTGCGAATCAACCACAGTGGACGGTTCGCTCCGGAATAGGTGAGTGTATTGCTCGCGTGATGAAAGGCGCAAATCGCAGCATCCATTCCGTCCTTGGTTTGTGCATGACTTTCTCCTGCCTGCTTGAGTGAACGCTTGATTCCTCTGTTCACTTCACTCAACATTTCACCAGGTTGCAAGATGTTTTTTTCATGAACAGCATGATTGAGTTTGTCGGTACAAATCATACTCATGAATGCTCCCGGAACACCATGACCGGTGCAATCGGCGCAAACAACCATGCTGATATTGTCGTTGTGATGGAACCAGTAAAAATCACCGCTCACAATATCTTTTGGCTTAAACAACACAAACGAATCCGGAAAATATTTTCGGATCTCCATACGTATGGGAAGAATCGCTTCCTGAATACGCTTGGCATAGGTGATGGAGTCGGTGATCTCTTGTTTCTGATGAAGTATTTGTACATTCTGATGCTCCAGGACCGTGTTTTTTTGTGCAATCTCTGCTGTTCGTTCGCTTACAATTTTTTCCAGCTGCACGTTTTTTTGTTTCAAGCGGTAGGATGCTATCCGGATCGAAATGAAAATCAACAAAACAAATAATGCCGCATACAAAAAATAAGCCCAGAGGGTGCGGTACCAGGGAGGAAGGATGGTGAATTCAAAAGAAGCGATCTCACTTTCTGCTCCCGATGGAGTTTTAGCACGGACTAAAAAGGTATATCTGCCTTCATGAAGATTTGTATAAGTACTCAGTGTTGTAACTGTCCATTCCGTCCATTCTTCTTCATAACCTACCAGTTTCCAGCTGTACAACACCGGTAAAGTATTATCGAAAGTGGGGGAGGAAAACGAAATACCAATGGAGTTATCGGAATAGGGCAATTCAGGAATAAGAAGTTGTTGCAGCGCAATTTTTGTGGAATCTCCAAAGCTTCCCGAAAAACGGAAACTTCCGTTGGCTGATTCGAATTGACGAATGCTGACCAGGGGTGTTGTTTTGGTTATATTTTGCTGATCCGTATACCGCAATAATCCGTTCGATCCGGAAATAAAAAGATGAATGCCGTCCGGACTGTAAATTGAATTGATCATTCCCGGATCGGTATCCAGAAAAGTGGTGGAATCAATTTCTCCTTTATCGTTCACCGACCAGATCTGGTTATCCACTACCATCCATAATCCGTTGTTCTGTTTTGCAGCAATCCCTGAAATCGGTTGGGTCCAGGTTTTTCCGGCCAGTGTGTACATATCAAACATGCCTCTCTCATAATCCGGATTTCCTTTCAGCGAATCGGGAAGTCCTGCACGGATCTCGTCCTCGCTGATAAAATATTGTAAACCATTATCGGTTGCAAATAGTACTTCGTTACGGTAGGTAAATGGTCGAACCATACCCGACGACAAACCATCTGTTCTGTCGTAATTCACCGCGGTAAATGTTCCGTCTCTGCTAAGCAGAATCTTGATCACTCCTTGCTCTACCAGTCCAACGAAAAAAACAGAAACAGTGGAATTCGATAATAGCTGATCCCTTTCGATTTTCAATCCTCTGGTGATGCTGAACGATTCATTGTGACTCAATCGCCAGTCGGGTCCTGCAAAGGCGTAGATACCGCTTCTTCCAACAGCAAGAAGAATTTGTTTATCCGGATCGTAAGCTGCGGTATTGAAAATATCATGACTGATTTTTTTGATCTCATTTCCGTTCATGATGTAAAGACCGGTGTTGGAACATATACTGATCAGTTCTTTTCCTGTTCGCGTATCAAAATGAGAATGCACTTCATATACATGTCCTTTCACCAATTCAGTATTCCTGAATAAGGAACGCGGGTTTTCATCATTGATGAACAATCCGGATGATGTACCTACCAGAATATCGTCTTTGAGTTTGTTTACACTTTCAACTTCACCTTCTATTCCTTGTCGCGAGCCGTACCATTCGAATGGATTATTAATACGCATAAAATGAACCCCGGAAGGAGAAACGCCCCAAAGGTTTCCGCTGCGGTCGGTAAAAATATCACGGATCTCCTCGGTATTCAATCCGGATGCACGGTGTATTTTTCGGGCGAATGTTCCGCTGTGATCCAGAAGCAGAATGCCGTGACCCGAACTTGAAATCGCGACCCTGTATTGCGGATGATTCAGAAGACAAGCATCGTTAAAACTGATGTCTTTTAAATAGCCCTCCATTTTAAGCGGACTGAATTGTTTGGTGTCAGGATCGAAGAGGAACAAGCCTCTTTCGCGAATTGCAAAAAACAATTGATTGCCTGTCCATGGAAGAATGGAAAAGATACCGTTGTTCAACACCAGTGTATCATCGCTGAGCAATTCTTTTTTTCCATTGCTGATAGTAAGCAATCCTTTGGAACGTTCCCTTACCAGAAATGATTTGCCTACCTGAAAGGAAAGGTGGTAACTATCCTCCGTCGGAAAAAGCTGCAGGGCGTTATTGGAGTAAACAGCAAGAAAATATTCTCCCTGAAAATAAATTTGTCCATCAATGGCATAACAGCGAAGGATCAATCCCGGATCAGCAGTTGCATCGGTGATGAGCGGAAGAAAGGAAACGTATTGCAATTCGCCATTCTTATCCGGCGAAAGTTTTCCGAATTCACCGGCTGCACCAACATAAACAGTATTACTGAGCGAATCCAGAGCCAGAGCACTGATGTAAATGCCCTGTTTTACGGGAATGCTTCTCCAGCTGATCCCGTCGTATTCAAGAACACAACCGGTATTGGCAACGTAAAGATGACCTCTGCGGTCCTGAATCACAGCGTTGTTGGCGACGGAAAGTTTGCGGCCGTATTCTTTCGGACCAAAATTTTTGATAACTGGTGCGTATCCTTGTGCCCCTGCCTGCATTACAGTCAAAAGCAACAGGAGAATCGGCACATGAAGAACAAAAGCAAAGCTTTTTCGTACATTTCCCATATGGTGCAAAATAGCAAAATATCTCTTTCGGGTGCGGTAATGTTTTTCATTGCCTTGCTTTTTGCAGCGGAATCATCAATCGCACAGGAACTGCAGGGATGGACAAGCGATCGGGAAAAACTGATTGTTACCCGAAATAGTGGGTTATTCGGGGTAAAGACAGCTTCAGGAACCAGGATTGTACCTGAAAACTATGCGTTTATTTTGCCTGTATTAAGCAAAGACTGGACTGATGACCCGGGCAGGATTGTGTTTGTCCTCGCTTTTAAAAAGGGGATCATTCACGAGATAATTTACGAAGGAGAAAAAGGTGAGACTGATTCAATTGCGTTTCGCTTTGCCTATACAATTTATCCGCAAATGCTTGCTGATGTTTATGATGCAAAGGGAAATTCTGTACTCCGAAATTGCACCGATGTCCGATCGTTTTTCTTTGTATCGTTGGATTCGAAAAGTTCGACACCCCATTTTATTTACGAAAACAGCCTGGGTGAAGAAATATCCTATCCCAACCTGAAAGAAAAAGTTGCACTAAATTTTCTGCATCCGGGTTCAATGATACAGCTTACCGATAGCGCAGGTCAATTGTACTTGTATGATCTTAAAAAACCGGGTGCACTACACGGTCCATTTCTTGAAATCCACGATCAGGGTTGCGGTTTTCGTATTCTGAAATCGGAAAAGGGATGGGGTATTTACGAAGACGGATCCGGAATGGTTTTGAGTCCGGTTTATGAGGACCTCCAGTTCAATTGTAGTCCGGAAATAACGACTAATCCGGTAATCCCCTACATGAAAAATGGCAAATGGGGATTGTTGGGGGCGAAGGATAAGGTTTTGCAAAAGCCAGCATTTGATCGGATTACTCCGGTGCCAGAATATGGATTTATCCTTGAAAAAGGGAAGGGCTGGAAAAAAAGAAACGCCAATGATACAATCCGCTATTTTGATGAATTCACACTTGAAGAGCGATTGGAAATTGTGCAGTACAACGATTCCGTTCTTGTAAATGGAAAATCGGGATTTTGTAATTCTGAAGGAAAAATGATTGTCCCGGCAAAGCATTCTTCCGTTCTGGTGTTTGCGAATACCCTAATTGCAGCAGATGGAACAACGACCGGTGAAAAATTGGCGGCTCTTCGTCCGGATGATGTGTTTTTCAGTATGGGATATCTTTCTTCCAACTATTCTGCATACCTGAAAAGGAATTTTATTTCACAACCCACTTTTACAGCTTATACATTTGACGGGAAAAAAGTTGCATCCGGCATCGATTCCCTCATCTATCACTCTTTTTTTCCGGGATCCGATGAAGACTTTCCGGAAATGTTTATGTCGGTTCGCAAATCGGGTAAATGGGGAATGATTGGGCCAATTTCAGATTTGATTGTAAGAATGGAATACGATCATCTGGAACCTGCAATATTGGGTCAGGAACAAGAAATTACTGTTAGGATTATTACCAATAAGAAGGGTAAATGGAAATTGCTGGATGACTTAGGAAAACCGCTCAATTCCTTTGAATATTCCTCCTTACGGTTTGTTCCTGCTTTTGATGCAAATGGAAAACCGCAAATGCGATTTATTGCCAGTGTTGGAGGAGAATTCCGCCTTGTACGTTATGAGCAAAGTGATTTGTACGGTATGGTGGAAACGATTGAAAAAAATCGGCTCGTCGGAGCAAAATACATGTTACTCAATGCTGATGCCAACAGAATCAGTGGAGAATTGTGTGATTCGGTTTACGAATTGAGTCAGTCGGGAATGTTCTTCTTTGTTCGTCATTTCAAAACGGGACTGATGAATTACAAGGGTGAAGTCCTTTTGCCTGCTGTTTATAATCGTATTGATTTTTTAGGTGATGAACTTTTTGAACTGACCGAATCCGGGCTTTCAGGTTTGTTTTATAAAGGAGAATTTGTCCTGCCAATGGATTATTCCGGTTTCGATTGGTTAAGTGACGATCTGATAAAGTTGCGACTGGAGGATAAATTTGGTTTGTTTTCACTTTCAAAAAGAAAAGTATTGATCACTCCGGAATACGATTTCATTTACGACCAGGGTTCTTCGCATCTGATTATCGGACTGAATCAGTTATCGGGTATTGCAGATTCAACAGGTACACTTCTTCTTCCAGCTGAATACGATGATATCGATCTCGGGCCTGAAGGTTTTTCTCTGGGAATTGCGCGGGTAACTTCAGAGGGAAAAGCAGGCTATTTCGATTTGGAAAAAAGTAAATGGTCAAGTGAACCCCAATTTGATCTGGTAGGAAACTATCCGGAAAACGGAAAGTTTTTCAGAGTCAATTGTGGTGGTGTTCCGGAGATCAATGCAGACGGTTCTGTTGATCATATTGTCGGTGGAAAATGGGGAATACTCAACAAACGTGGAATCCTGGTTGTGCCCCCGGTTTATAAAGCTGTTTCGGTTTTTGCTGAAGATATTGGTTTGTTCAGATGTGAGACTGAAAACAGTGTTGATTATATCAATGAAAAGGGGGAGAAAATCGCAAATGGAAATTCCATCTGGATGAAATCGATTTCCTATCGTCTAAAAGTAAAAAATGAAAATCCCGGATATTCCTTTAATCTGTTAAATGGTCCTACCGGCGCTGATGCTACAGCATTTTATTGTGATAAAAAAGGAAATTACTGGTTAGGAACCGGATCGAGTGGTGGAGTATATTTCTCTTCGGACAATGGACTGAATTGGACAGCTGCGAATCAGGGTATTGGTCCTGTTCATGTTGTTTTGCTGTTTGGTCGAAGAGATACGCTTTATTCAATAATTACGGAATCCGGTGATTATTTCGATGGGGAAAATCCTGCAATGATCAGCAGGGTGGTGTATCGAATGGAATCGGATAAATCATGGAATTACCTTTTTGCGGAAAAGAACGAAGAAAGTACGAGTCAGGAGATCGTTTTTTCCGATCACTTGATCCGCGACTATTTATCTGCAGGCTTACCGGGATTGTGGTTTATGGAAACAGAGCATTTTTTCAGTGGAGGAGAAAAGCTTGTATCGCGTTATTCAACCATGCAAACCAAAGGATGGCTCAGCGGAAATAAGCAGGATACGCTTTTCGAAAACTGGCCTTATGATTTAATGCTAAGAATTGGTGGAAATATTCATTTCGCAGGAGACGATACCTTGTTACTTGCTGTTTCCGGATTGTACAGAGTGAAGAATAATACTGTAGTTCCGGTTTCGGAAAAAGGACTGATTGCTTCGGATATTACGCAAATGGAATGGAGTCCGGACGGCAGTCTCATTCTCCGTGAAGGTGAACATGATATTTGGAGATATCGCAATGGTAGTTTTGTAAAACTGATTGATAATTACAAATGGAATTTAACCCGCCCCAAAAATATGACGCGCAGAAATACCGGACGTTTTTCCATTGATAAAAACGGATTGGTGTATGTGGTTGTTGCTGATCAACTGGTTCAGATTGCTGCTGATAACACCGTCTCAATTCTTGCCGGGAGCGCATTGATGCATGAATTGTTTAATGACGACAGCTATTACTACAATGTATTGGCTCGTCCATTGTTTGCTTTTAGAGACAGTAATGACGAACTGATTGCGGCATTTGAATTGGTATCAGATGCTGAAGTGATTCCGATGATTTATTTTGGTGTTCGGAAAAATGGAAAAAAAGATTTTGTCTTTAGTGATCAAATGAAAATTGAACGGTCGTGCGATGAATTGGGTTTGCATCAGATGGGTATGGCTAAGTATTTAATATCCTGCTATAGCTTGTTTGGTACTCAAGAATCAGATTTACTTTCTCTTCCTGTTGAGGAAGCAAATTATTTTGATATTCCATCACCAGGAAAAATAGCTGTGGCACAAGATGGAACGATTGCGGTTTTGCTGGATGATCGTACAATTGCTTTTCGTGATCCTCGAACCCGTCTTTGGCAGCGGTTTTATTTTGAGGGTATGCAATTGAATACAATTGGTTTTGACCATCAGGGGCAGCTTTATGCTGCAGCAGGATTTCGTTACATGTTTTATTGCGATGGCGCTGCTGAACAATTGCAATCTGCCGGATTGTACCGCTTTGTACCGGGATCCAATGGCGCAGAATGGAAAAAGGTCGAGAATCCGGTTAACCCTAAAATTCTCAGCATCACCACCTGGCCGGGTAGGGGACTGCTACTGGGCACTTCGGGTTCCGGATTGGTTGGGGTAAGCATCTCGAAGTGAAAACAAGCGATAAGCAATGCTTTATATTTTTAAATTGCAGTATGAATCTTGATGAGTTCAGAGAATTATCCTTAAGTCATCGTGCCGATCTCGTTCAGGCGGAGGGAAAATTCATTGCGTCGCGCTCTGCACAAACCTTTCATGTGGATTTATACAGAGTCCGGAATTTCTATGTCGAAATTTGGAACAATACCATTCACGGAATTCTGATGCAAATCGATGGCTTCGAAGATGATCAATTTCTGAAGCCGTACCTCGATGATATCAATGTAAAAGATTTATTCTGATCACACTGAGGCTTTGCTCATCAAATCATTCCCCGTGATTTCAATTCCAGGTATTTGTTAATGGTGTCAACACTGAGTTTTTCCGGAGTAGTGAGAATGGTCTGGATGGCATGTCGCGACAATTCCTGAGCTATAAGTTGTTTTTCACCTGCTAAATGTTGCGCCACAGTTTTGGTGTACACCGCACGTAGGTCGGGAGTTTCCATTTGTGTGACTTCCTTCAGTTCTGTATTCTCAAAAAATACAACCACTAGCAAATGCTGCTGATTGATCCTTCTCAGCAATGGAAGTGCACGCTGAACGGCATAGGAACTTTCAAAATTGGTAAAGAGCAATAACAAACTTCTTCCTTTGATATAATTGCGAATACCGAAATAAAGCATTTCAAAATTCGCTTCGTTAAACCGGGTTTTCTGGCGGTACAATGCTTCCTGAATTCTTTTTAATTGCGAAGCATTACGTTCCGCAGGTAATCGAGTTCCAAGCTTATCACTAAAAGTCATTAGTCCGGCCCGGTCTGATTTTCTCATGGCGATATTAGAGATCACCAATGATGAATTGATCGCATAATCCAATAGCGTCATTCCTTCAAAGGCCATGCGCATGGATCGGCTTTTATCGATCAGGCAATACACCTGTTGTGCTTTTTCATCTTCGTACTGATTCACCATTAATTCCGACCGCCGAGCAGATGCTTTCCAGTTGATGTTGCGGTAATCATCGCCGCTGACGTAATTTTTGATCTGCTCAAATTCGGTACTTTGTCCAAGTCGGCGAACGCGTTTGATTCCTTCTGTAAGCGTTAGTTTACTGAATACTTTTAGTTCGTATTGCCGCATCTGTAAAACGGAAGGAAAAACCGCCATTTCCTCTTCTGCCGGAATGGTAATGCGGCGCTGCACCAGTCCAATTATTCCTGATGCAAAAATCCGGATATCACCAAAACGATGAGCCCCTCTTTCGGTTGGACGAATCGTATAGCGGACAATCTCCGAATCGCCCGGACCAAGCTCGGTGTAAATACGAAGATCACGTAACTGCAATTGCTCAGGTGTTTCATCGGTGATTTCAATTTTTACCGATGTATTCATTCTGCTGGCAACACGGATTCTTATTTCTACTTCATCTCCCAGAGTAAGTAAAGGAGGAAGAAGTCGTTTGGCATGAACGCTTGATTTGGATAAAAAGAGAAGAAAGACATCAAGTACAAGCAATGAAAATGCAAGCAAGACCGATGCCAGTGCTATTGGGAAAATTTGCGGGAAAGGATAACTCAGGATGAATAAACTGATGCAGCTTATCATCAGGAGGAAAAATCTTCCCTGCAAATAACTATCTCTGAGAATACGAATCACCTGGGGACTTCAATTTTTTGTAGAATATCCTGTATGATATCTTCTGTTCGCAAACCTTCCATTTCTGCTTCCGGAGAGAGCACGATACGGTGATTCAACACATGATTCGCCAGGAATTGCACATCGTCCGGAATGATAAAATCTCTTCCGCGAATTGCTGCAAGTGTTTTGGCAGATTTAAGCAACGCAAGCGATGCACGCGGTGATGCACCCAGGTACAATTTTGCGTGTTCGCGGGTGGAGTGAATGATGTCGGCGATGTATTTGATGAGCTGATCTTCTACTTTTACGGTGCGGATCGTTTCCTGAATTTCTTTGAGCACTGCAACTGTAAAAATTGCTTTTATCTCCGAAAGATCCGGTGATTTGATCTCGTCTTTGTATCGCAATAAAATTTCTTTTTCTTCAGTCAACGTTGGATAATGCAGTTTTACCCGGAAAAGGAAACGATCAAGCTGTGCTTCGGGCAGACGGTAGGTTCCTTCCTGCTCTATGGGATTTTGTGTAGCTAACACCAGGAAAGGAAACTCCATACTGTGTGTTACTCCGTCATAGGTAATCTGACGTTCTTCCATCACCTCAAACAATGCAGCTTGTGTTTTTGCCGGTGCGCGGTTGATCTCGTCGATCAATATGATATTGCTGAATACAGGTCCGCGTTTAAACTGAAAATTCCCGTCTTTCTGATTATAAACGGATGTTCCGATAATATCACTCGGCATCATATCTGGTGTAAACTGAATGCGTGCAAAATGTGCCGATAATGTTTTGGAAAAAACTTTTGCGGTGAGCGTTTTGGCAATTCCCGGAACACCTTCTAACAGGATATGTCCGTTGGAAAGGATTCCCACCAGCAGTAGTTCGATCATTTCATCCTGACCAATTACATATTTTCGGATCTCTGTCCTTGCCTGTTGTATGTTTTCGCGGAGTTGTGCCAACCGGGCTCCGGCTCCATTGTCGAAACTGAAGCTTCCTAAGGGTGTGTTTTGCTCTTCCATTTATTTACAGTTTTTATAAAAATACTCGGTGAGTTGGTGAATTGCAATGAATTGTTCGTCACTCAGTCGGATTTGCTCTGCTCCGTTTTTCAGTGACTTAAATAATTCGTTTAGCTTTTCCTGCGAAATTCCCGATTTTACAGCTAAAGAACGAATGAAAGCTTCGTCGGCTGTTCTTGATTTTAGGTAATACCGCTCGCGAATAAAATTCATCAATAATCGCTGTTTTTGTATTACCAGATACTGGTGTTTGCCCTGTTGAAAATACAATTCGCTCAGTGTTGCAGCGAAATTAAGCGTTGAATTCTCAATCTTTCCACGGGCTGGAATGGGTTTCTGGCGACGCTTAATCCGGAAAAGGATGAACAACAATAGCGTGATGAGTGTCATGTAATAAGCCCAGGATAACGATTGAACACTCAGAATAAATTGAAGCGGACTCGTTCTTGATGTTCCGGTTGGTGCTTCATTATCGCCTCCTTCTGTATGCTGGCGCGGTTGAAATCCTTCATCAACATACATGAGATCTACGGGTGGCAGGTACGAGAGAATCTTTTCGAAATGTTCGACATTCTCTTCCCTGATCAATGAGATATTGGTGAATGCGTAGGGAATGAAATGGATGAAAAATGCACCTTCACCATAATTGATCCTCACATAAACAAAGCGTTGCTCATCCTTAAGAACTTGTAATTCTGTGGCTTCACCTACAAACTCATTTTCGAAAATTGCATTTTCCAAAGATGCGGAATCCAATTCTCCCCGATCAGTGTCGAAGTAGAGTGAATCCAATCTGCCGGAATAGAAATCTGGGTTTTTCTCAAGTGAAATATATTTATTCGCTTTTTTCGTTCCGTTATCGGTAATCGAAAACCGGTATTCTTCCTGTTGGATTTTGTTAGTGTTGATAAATTGAACGGTAAAATGGTCTCTTTCGCTGATACGCAGAATATAATTTGTCCAAAGCAAATACACAATCGGATTTGCATGTTGTTCTGCGCTGACAAAACCGTAATTACCATCGGCAACATAATCAAATAAAAACCGGAGATCGCTGTCCTGTAACCGACTAAGATCTTTATCAATCAGAAAGTAGATGGATTTTGATTTCGCCACTTCATCATAATCGGCGTAATTATCGTCGGTAGAAATCAGGTGTTGTTTTTTTCCAAGGTCTTCGTAGTATTTGAAAAGCAGCTCTTTGAAAATGAACATGCCGTATGGACTTTTTTCCCTTACGTCGTAATGCTCTGTCCAGTTAATTGGCTTTCCAGCTTCGGTGTCGTTTTTTTCTACCGGTGGAAGAAAGAAATACAAGAGCACCACCAAGGCAACAAATGCGATGGAAATCACGATGAGGAGTGTTGACCTGCTCTTCATGGTTTTCCTGTATTTTGTTCAACAGTATCGATCATCTTTCTGAAAAGAGGTTCGATCTCGAGGTAATGTTCCTTGCTCACCACACGTTTACCGTACCATACGAGTTCAAAAATGTAAACGCTTTTTGAGAAATCGTTAAAAAAGGAATTGGAGCTGAGTTCGTTCAGGTAATGCGCATTGGTTTTCTTTTTCTCCCAGTGAATCCAGTTTTTTTCACGCAATGCTTTGATAAGAAAAATGAAAAGGATCCGAACGGCTTCCCGGTGATCACCTTTTGCAAGTGCTGCTTCGAGTCGCTGATCGAGTTCTGATTTTGGCAATTCAACGGCATCGGGTTCTTCCTGCTCTTCATCCGGGTTGGAATCGGCAACTTTTTTATTGCGTTTTCCATCCATTTGACGAATTACCATGTAAATGATGTACAGCAAAAACAAGATGCCTATTCCAATAATGATATAAGCAAGTGGGGTTAGATTCAACGCAGAAGGCGGAGAAATTTTAGGGGCAAAACCGGGATCGTCTTTTTCCTTTGTTCGAATGCGGTTTTCCCCATATTCTGCGGGATTGCCTTTTCCTTTTCCAACGGAATTTCTGCTGTATTTACCAAAACCTGAATTGGGATCTTTTTTTCCCGACGATTTTTCCACTTTATCTGCCCAATTCCGGTTGTATTTGCTCCCGTTAGGAGAATCATCATAACGAATTCCCTTTTTAATGTTGCGCCAGTGTTCGCGGTCAATGCTTCCCGGTTTTCCGGCAAACAGAACTTCTGAACAAAACAGAAGAGCGATGACAAGCAGGAGGTGGTTAATCTTCATGCTCGTATTCTGTTTCAAAGTTTCTGCTCTTCTTCCCGAAGCGTTCCATTCTACGGAATAATCCAATAGCTTCTTCTTTTTCACGATAGGAATAATACAACATTGCAAACCCAATCAGGGCGAGCGGAAGTATCATATTCGTAAATACAATCAGTAATACACCCTCCGTAAAATTATTTACCAGATTGTATCCAATGTAGCTATCACTGAAATGCCATTGTATGATTTCCTTGATGATATTGCCTAACATTCCTGATCCTGCAACCAGCAGGGTAACACAAAAGGTGATCAATCCAAAAAACAGCAACAGCAGGAATCCATTTGCCCAATTGGAAAAGCCATTTTTAAACGATTCCGTCAATGCAGTAGACCACGATTTTTGGGAAGAATATATGGAATAGGGGAGGTACAACAAAACCGGTAATAGGAAGAAACCAAGAAACAATACGGTTGAATTGCTGTTCTGAAGCCAAAACACAAAAAGTAAAGTGATCGGAAAAACAACAAGAATGGATTTCATTACCGATTTCCACCAGGCATTGAATACAAATTCTTTTGAATCTGCCTTGTACTGCTCCATGGCAAATATTCCGGAACAAAGTGAAAGTGTCCAGCAAAACGTAGTGATCCATGAGGACCAGAAATGATTTTCGGTATCCGGAAAGTTCTGTATCAATGCATCAGTGGTGTCCATCGAATAATCCATTCCGCTGTAATCTACTATTGTAAGAATTACAGGAAGAAGGATGTTCAACGGTAGAATCACAAGGAACAGGGGACGCATAATGAACTTCCATACTTTTCGCATCAGCATAAACGAATCACTGAAGAGTTCATTAAACTGGCGGATTTTATTCAGTTCGATGCGTTGTGTTGATTGTTGAACAGGCTCTTCCTGAAGCGCTACCAGGTTCGGATATCGTCTGGCAACAAAAATTGGGAGAACAATAAAATAGAGAATCACAATGAAAAAGGATCCCAGAATGATCAGCCATTTTCCTGCTTCGGGCATCTCAGTATAGCGGGTGACCCAACTTTCAAAAATTGCGGCAATCAAAAAAAACGGAATCAGTCCGATCATAATTTTCATTCCGCGTCTTCCGGTGATCTGCAATGACTGACTGCGGGTATACGTTCCGGGAAAGAGGAGTCCGTTGCCAATAGTAATGCCGGCTGCTCCTGCAATAACGATCGCAGAAATTTCGAATGCACCGTGTATCCAAATGGTAAGGAAACTTGTCATCAGCAACTGTGTGCCTGTTGTCGTCCCCAATGCCATTCCTTTAAAATAGAAATAGGACTGAAAGGTTCCCACCATTATTCCGTTATAAACCAGAAAAAACAATGTCCCAATGCTGAAGAAGATCCCCATGATGAAACAATAGAATGCCACTTGTATGTTGTTAAAGAAGATGCGAAGAAACATGGGTAAGCCATCGCTCTTTTTATACACTGCCATCGGATCTCCTTCTGAAATGAATTGATCGGTCATTTCAATATAGTTGTCCGATAAAATCACCCGCGCAAAATTGTAGTCGTCGGCCGTGGAAACAATTCCAATGATCATCGCCACTGCAAAAAACAAAAATGCATACAATAGATTTTTGCGGGCACGGTACAGTTCTATTGGTAAACCTGTTGTCCAGAAATGTGCAAACTTGCGGAATGGTTTTGCTTTTATCTTGTAGATTCTTGAAAATACTCCCTGCGCAAGATAGTTGAGATACACGCGCACCGATCGTTTGGGGTAGAAGGTTCGGGCGTAGGAAAGATCCTCAGTAATTTCCACAAACAACCTGCTCAATTCCTCGGGATCAGCCTGACCGCTCCGGTTGAGTTCTTCAAAGCGTTTCCACTTGTCCTTGTTCTGTTGTATAAAGGAGGTTTCCTTCATGGCTTGCCTAAAAATAGCAAAAAACCAATCCCGATTTACTGTTCAATAAAATCTTAGTGTAACTTAGTGCTTTCTCTGCTAAACTTGCTTTGAGCAATGAAATCCATCGATATCATAACCAGTCATAATGTCACCATCGAATACCAGCTTGCCTCGGTTCTCGATCGCTTTCTGGCTTTCCTTATCGATGCATCCATTCTGTTCGGTTGGGCAATGATTGTAATTCTTCTGGCTTCCTCCTCAGTTTATTCAGATACCTATCTCATTTTTATTTACACGCTTTTTGTTCCGGTTTACCTCTTGTATCATCTGGTGAGCGAAATGTTTTTCGGCGGACAATCCGTCGGAAAGAAAGCGCTGGGAATAAAAGTTGTTCGGCTGGATGGTCAGTTGCCGGGTGCTGGTGAATGCATCCTTCGTTGGTTGTTTCGTTTTTTCGATATTACTGCAACTGTAGGTTCTTTCGCTGCTTTGTACGCTTCAGCGAGTGATAAAGGTCAGCGTCTGGGTGATATGGTTGCACGCACAGTGGTGATCAAACTGAATCCCACAACGCGGTATACCATTTCCGACATTCTCAATATTCGCGATGCTCAAAGTCATGGTGAAGCTAAATATCCGCAGGTGGTTCGTTTAACCGATGAGGATATGCTGCTGATAAAAAACACACTTGAACGTTACCGTTCCAATCCCAACAGCGTGCACCGAACCCTCATCGCCGATATCACAAAAAAAGTGAAGGAGCTTCTTGGAATAACTGAAGAACCACAGGATCAAATTGCATTTTTGCGAAGTCTTCTTCAGGAATACATCGTTCTTACCCGATAAAATGAGTAAACTCTGGATCGTTCCCACGCCTGTTGGCAATCTTGAAGACATGAGCTTTCGTGCGATTCGCATTATGAAAGAAGCGGATCTCATTCTCGCAGAAGATACCCGTGTTACTGCAAAATTGTTATCGCATTACGGAATCGAAACCCGTATGCAAAGCAATCATACCCATAACGAACACCGAAATCTCGATCAGCTGATTGAACGATTGCAGGACGGAACATCGATTGCGCTTGTAAGTGATGCCGGTACACCCGGGATTTCCGATCCCGGATTTTTGCTGGTTCGGGAATGTGTAAAACACGGTATTCAGGTTGAATGCCTTCCCGGTGCAACAGCATTTGTTCCTGCATTGGTGGTAAGCGGATTCCCTTGCGATCGTTTTGTATTTGAAGGATTTCTGCCCCAGAAAAAAGGAAGGCAAAAAAGACTCGCCGCTTTATCGACCGAAACACGAAGTATCGTTTTTTACGAATCCCCCTATCGTGTGGTAAAGGCACTCAACGAATTTCGTGAAGTATTTGGCGGGAACAGACTGGTATCCGTTTCCCGCGAAATCAGTAAAAAGTTTGAATCCACCATTCGCGGCACCATCATCGAAGCTATTGCTCACTTCGAAAAACATGAACCTAAAGGAGAATTCGTCATTGTACTTGGACCTGAAAAAGAAGAGGAAACGGTGAACAGTGAATAGTGAATGGTGAACAGTGAAAGGTGAACAGATTTCTGGACACTGAGTCTTTGTGTGAGAGTATATATGGTTTAGCCCAATAATTGGCATTAGATAATTGGAAATTAAATAATTGGAAATTGGAAATTAGGAAATTGGAAATTGAAAATAGATCACCCCAACCACCCTGAAGCACAATCTCCAATCTGTCACTCCAACTACCAATTCTCCACAATCCAATTGGAAATTGGAAATTCGGAAATTGGAAGTTAATTAATTGGAAATTGGAAATAAACAAATTGCTCCCACTCAACGCAGATACATTGCGTGCAGGCTCTTTTTCTTTGGACCATGATCAATTTTGAACAAAAAGTACCGACTTGTTTACAGTTCGGTCTTTCGGTTGCAGGAATGCTTTAATTTTGTTGTTATGCTAACGCATTTGTCCATTTCAAATTTTGCGCTGATTGATTCATTGGAAGTCGATTTCGAAAAGGGTCTTTCCATCCTCACGGGTGAAACTGGCTCGGGGAAGTCGATTATCATTGAAGCACTGGAAATGTTGTTGGGTGAACGTGCCGATCTGAAAGCCTTAAAAAATCCGGAGGCGAAATGCATCATAGAGGGGGAGTTTCTGATCTCTTCTTATGGATTGAATGATTTTTTTCGTCAGCACGAGATCGATTATTCCGACACCACCATATTCCGAAGAGAGATCAATCCCCAGGGGAAGTCACGTTCCTTTGTGAACGATACTCCGGTAAATCTGAATGTCCTGAAAGAACTTGGAGCTTTTTTGGTGAATGTTCATAGTCAGCACGAAACGCTTGATATCGGAAAAAGTGTGAATCAATTTGAATTTCTGGATGCCTATTGTGGAAATCAGTCTGAGTTGGAAGATTACAGAAAGGAATTCAAAAACTGGCATGCGCTTGGACTGGAAATTGAACAATTAACCGAGCAGGAAAAACGTTCGAAGCTGGATCTTGATTATTTCACTTTTCAGCTTGAGGAATTGAACACTGCTCAATTGAAACAGGGCGAACTGGAATCCTCTGAGGAGGAACTTGCCACTGCAGAACATGCAGAGGAGATCAGATTATCGGTAGATAAAGCCACTCAACTGATGGCTGATGAGCAACAGGGTATCATGGTTCGTATTCGTGAGTTGAAGCAGATTCTTGGCAAGACCGCTGCATTTAACCGTTCGCTTGAAACGACGGGGAACCGACTCGAATCTGTATATGCCGAATTGCAGGATATTGAAGGGGAACTGGAGCGTATTGCTGAGGATGTGATCATCGATCCGCAACGGAGCAAATTACTTCGGGAGCGTGTTGATCACCTGAATAATCTATTGTTCAAACACCGTGTTCGTACGATTGAAGAACTTATGGCATTGCGCGACGAGATTGAAGCGAAAGTTGCGGCTATTGGTTCGCTGGATGAGCAGATTGCTCAAAAGCAAAAAGAACGTTCTTTACTCGAAGAAAAACTGAATAAGAATGCTGCCCGACTAGGTGTCCGCCGGCGTAAGGAAATTCCTTCGCTGGAAAAGGAGATGAATAGTTTGTTTCAATCTTTGGCCATGCCGCATGCGGAGTTGAAAATTGAGATCAGTGAATCTTCACTCAATACAAACGGAAATGATGCCTTGCGTTTTTTGATTCGCACCAATAAGGGAGCATCCTTTTCTGAATTGGCGAAAGTTGCTTCGGGAGGTGAATTCTCAAGGATCATGCTCGCACTAAAAAGTATTTTTGCGCGGGTGAAAACTTTGCCAACCATTATTTTTGATGAAATTGATACCGGCGTTTCCGGGGAGGTGGCACACAAAATGGGCGAGATCATGAAAAAAATGGGGCAAAGCATGCAGGTGTTTTCCATTACGCACCTCCCACAGGTAGCTGTAAAAGGAAATGCGCATTATAAAGTCTACAAGGAAACCGGAAAGCAAAGTACGCAAACAAAAATGCAGCGACTCAGCGATCAGCAGCGCCTCGAAGAGGTTGCACGTATGCTGAGTGGTGATAAATTGTCGGATGCAGCATTAGCCAATGCGCGTGAGTTAATGATGGCCTGAATATGGACGACCCCGGATTTTTTTACATAGCGGTTTCAGAGATCGTATTTCTTTCCCTGATTGGTTTCATCGCAGGATGGCTGATTGTAATGGATGCCGTACCACAACCGAAAAATGCAGTGAAATGGTCGGTGGCTCTTTTTTTTGCAGCTTTGCTCGCTGTAATGGCAAGTAATACTCCGGTTATGATCGTCTCACTTTTTCAAATCAAACCTTATTTTTTATTGGTATTCGGTATCGTCTTCGGTTTTTATCTGAACCGTTACAACGACCGGTTAGCTGAGGAAAAAAGAACTGTTGCGAAAGTATTGCTAACTTACATAGGGAGTTTGTCAGGATTGATTTTCCTCAATATGCTCACATATTCTGCTGCTCTATTGCTCATTTATCTGCGGAGTAGCTGAGGATTTCCTGTTTTTTTTCGGGTATTCGCGTAAAGGATTGAAGTAGTAGCCAATGCTAAATACCGCTTCCAAACCAGCATAGGGCGGTGGTTTTCTTAGATTTTCTCTGTTATTTCCCGGGTGATTTTCGAATTTGTCCTGGATACGGGTGATTTCTTTATTGATACCGATTCCAAAAAATGTGGAGAGATAAAAACGTTTCGAAATTCTCCTCACCGCGCAACCGCAAATTTGATTTGCTTGTTTTCACCGTTCGACATTGCAATGCTGATCAAATAGTATCCTGCAGGAAATTGAGAAGTATCAAAACTAAGTCTGTTCTTTCCTGCTTTGATTCTGTCCTCAAGCAATACACAAACTATTCTTCCCTGCATATCCAAAACGCGGATGCTTCCAATTGTTGTTTGTTCCAGGGTGAAATCGAACTGAATGCGTTCATTACCCGGATTGGGGAATACATTCATTCCGCTTATGCTTTTGCTCTCATCAGAAATGCCTGCAACAGGATTCGCTGAACAACTTATTTCAGAGGAAACTTCTGCAATCCACGTTCCGTTGGCGTTTACCGCTTTCCCGAATGTGCCGGCCATCCATGCGGTACACGGTTGGTTGTAGCGACGCTGTATTCCCGAATAATCTCCCCAACGCTCTCCGGTACCCGAAATGACATTGACGTAACTGTTGCCTTGTTTCAAGGTGACAAAATTCGAATAGGTGGAATCGTCTCTGAACAATACGGTTCCTGTTCCACCGGGTTCGGTTGAGGATACGTAATTGAAACCGATGATGGCCTGCGCATCTCCTTCCTGATATCCTGCCCAGGCAATATTCGGATAACCGATAAACCGGGTTGCATCTACAAGCAGATTCGCACGCACAGTAGGATTTCCATCTACATCGTCAATGAAACCATGATAGATTGCCGAAAGCCCTGTTGTAGTGTCTCTGCTGCATTGAATGTACTGGATCTGATCGCCTACCTGAAATCCGCCGTAAATACGATTGTCGTTGGTGTCGAAAAAGTGTCCGTTCGGTTGTTCACCGTCGGGCGGAATTCCATACTGACGATTCGACCTCCGCGTTTGTATGCTGAGTTGAGGCGTGCCCATTACGAGGGGACGATCGATATGCAGAATAAATAAACTATCGTTGGCAGCAGAAAGTGTTTTGTTCGACAATAGATACATGTCCTGATTCAGATTCTCTGCTCCCAATGGGATTGGAGTAATGTTGAACATCGTATGATGCGGTGCTCCCGGAACCTGAATGTTGTGGTAATAGGCTGTTAAAAGCGTATCTCCATTGTATCCGTTATGCAATCCCACCTGCCAGAATGTTCCTTCTACAAATCCACTATTGTTGGTTGATCCGTTATAAAACGTATTGACTCCAATGAATAAATCATATTGTGAAATTCCTATAACAGGGTAATCCGACCAGGTATCATTCAGCAGTGGATTACCTTTTATTTTGTATAAATTCCAGGGATCCGTTGGGTTTGTGGTGGTGGAAAAACAAACGATGATGTGACTGGTATTGAATGAACTTCCATTGAGCCATACCATAATGAAACGCTGATTCATTGGATCGTAAACAACTTTTGGATCGTATTTCGATCCTGTTAATCCAAGTGAAACTGAAAAATTCGAAAGAAAATTAGTGTACATCAAACTATCGTTGTTGATGTCGTACATATAGATATTCGTATTGATCACTGATACCACATACCCATCGTCCGAAATTGCAATATCGTTATCATTAGGAACACTTCCTCCCATGAGGTTACCTTCAAAATTTGCACCAACAACAGGTTGCTGACTCCCTCCGCGTTGATTAGAAGTAGAAGAATACCGGGTAGGGTAGCGGTCCTTGAGTGTAGATTTTAGCGCGGCAAGTTCTGCACGCTGGCCGGTACTTCCCGGGCCTGGCATTTCTAGGTTTTGAAGTGAAATACTCAGTCCGCCACTTACCAGTAAAGGATCAACAACTGCAGCAGGACTATATTTTTCGGAGAGAACAGAATACTGCTGGGCATTTAAAGAGCCCGCCAGCAACAAAGAAAGCAAAAGCGTTCGCATAGACTGATTTTGGATACGAAATATACGAACTAATATGCGAAAAGCGAATGCCACAGAATAGGTTTGCTGATACATTGGATTATCTAATTCAGAATGCCATCAAATCATTCGTTTTGTGTAGTTTATTCAACACCTATCGATCTTTCCAAGGGGGTGTATCTTGTTCGGATTCAATCTGAAAATCATACAGGAATTCAACGACTCATTGTCGATTAAAAGCTTTTATAAATAGTAAAGGTGGGCGGAAGTCCCCCTTTTTTATTTGTATTCCGCTTTGTTTCTTTTAATACATACTTGTGTAAGAGTTACGATAAAGGAATAAAAAAAACAGTGAACACATAAAGAATTACCAATAATAAGTGACGAATATCACCATTTGTTTGTTCGATTTGTGTTCTATTTGCATACAAAACTGTTGACCATGATTCGTTTATTATTGTTGTTTTCTTTTCTGCCGGTGTTTGCATTTCAGACAACTGAATTCAAGCTTTCCAATGAGGAGTTTTTGAAAAAACTTCAATCACTTCCGGATGCGCAGTTAGTGGATGTGCGTACGCAAGGGGAATTCAGAAAAAACCATTTGAAAGGTGCAATGAACCTCA
>ERZ761609.805-NODE-805-length-33127-cov-9.349752_pt1 | contig 33127 bp, 42 predicted proteins | sample MGYA00511163_ERZ761609 | MGnify/ENA primary metagenome ERZ761609 (study PRJEB28899, sample SAMN02445070) | bioreactor sludge metagenome | biome: EBPR sludge | place: Australia: Brisbane, Thorneside Wastewater Treatment Plant | collected 2011-12-16 ...
GCCAAAAACTATATATATTGAGTTTTGACGACGTTAATATTTCCTATAAGAGGCACAATAATTTTTGGGATTTAGAAAGCTGTCCACCAAATACCAAAACTAAGTAGCACAGCGTGTTTTAATAAGAGCGCAAGTAGCGAAAAACATCGGGTAAATCTCGAAATAGTGAATTATAGGTAGAACATTATCGGATTTTAGACAATGGGACAGAATTATTAATTATGTTTTTTAACCAGATTATTTAGTTCATCAACCTGATGAATTTCTCTCGCTTTATCAAACCCCACCCATTTTCCATCACTATCTAACCCCCTGTTGGCAAGTTCTCTGCGCACCATGTAAATCAAGTCGAATTCGCCTTTCATAGCATCGACTAGAACACGGTTATTGGTTGAGCCAAAAATATAGGTCGGGTTTTCATCGTCTGATCGGTTGGCAAATAATTCAGGTTGAAATTTCTCCCGGTTTCGTGAAGAGAGCTTCCCATTTTTGGCTTCCCATTCAGCCATAGCCTTTTTCATTGAAATAAAGAATTTATTGAACTCATGGTTCAGGTTATCCATCATCTCTACAAAAACACCATTCCTTTCCTGAGCAATTTCAAGGATTTCAATGTACTGGCTGTCGGTTAATTCCAAGTCCCACGATCTTTCAAGTACATCCTTCATAGTCCTTACACCTCCATGAAAAACAAAGGGCTTTTTTTTCTGAATTTCCTTAACAGGCTTTTCTTTGCTCTTCTTTACTTTCTGTTTTGCTTTGAGTCGTGCTTCTCCTGAAGGCGTAAGTTCACCCCCCATCTTCTTCCAAATTTCACCGGGTATTTCTTCGCGTATGGCAGTGTCGCAATTAAAACTCGCGTAATCCATTGCTTGCTTAAACTTCTTTTGCTTGTACAGGTCATAAATGTGCCGGAGTTGCTTGTGATCGCGTTCGTCCATATACTTTGGCCTAGTCCATGCGGGGTATGCGTCTTTCTTTTTACCCGAAACACCCTCTAATTTGGTTTCAGAACGCGTATCGTCCTCAAAGATGGACATTTCCCCGCCCTGATTGAATCGGCCAAACTGGACGGCCTTTCCGCGCTCCGGGATTTCAATCACGATATCCACATCATGCTGGAAGGTATTTGCTCCACGAAAGTTTCCGGTTTTTGTGGTTTGGAAAACATAGACAAAGGATTTTTCCGGATTTTTTTCTTTGAGGCTTCGCAGATCTTCAGGAGAAAGATTCAGGGAGTTTGTTGAGTCCAGGAAAATAAAATCATAGGATGACAAATCCTCCGGTATGCTTTCACTTATGATTAAATTTTCGTGCGTAGCGTTCTTTTCTTCCAGTTTTTTGGCAAATGTAACCCCGAACTTTTCTTCTTTGGCAACATATAAAACCATGCCGAAGTTTTTAGCCAAATATCCTGCGAAGTCAACGGCAAGATAACTTTTACCCATCTTAGGTTTACCAAAAACCATAGCTGTAAATCCAGCGCACGGATCGCCCATTAATTCCAGCCATTTTCCGGTAAAACCAAGACAGGAAAATTCTTTTTTAGCGAGTTCAATACTTGGTACAATTTCTCCTTGAGTGCTTTCTTTTTCTTCGTGGTATATCCCGGAAAGTTCTTTTGACTCAATCTTTTTATCGTCATTCTTTTTGTTCTCTCGATTCTCATAGTTGATAATCACTCCGTATAATTCTTTCAGCCATTCCTCACCTAAAACCATTCGGCTAATGCTGGTAGTTTGGTTATAGAAATAAATTACATGCTTTTGTATTTTCACGATTTGCTGCGCATAAGGAGAGTATTTCCTGATTTTTTTAGAAGCAATAGCATTTTGAAGGTCATCAATAAAGGGTTTAATGTCTTGCTTTTTCAAGAGCCTATCACGAAACTCAAGAAACCGTTTTATAAACTTAATTTCTTGCTTGGGATCGTATTCCTTCTTTCCACCCGACAAACCAAAAGTTGATTTAGTTTCTTGCAACCATTTTTTATCGCGCTTCTTCAATTCTTTTTCAAGAGCCGTTTTTCTAATCTTAATTTCTTCAGGCGTAGCATCACCTTCGATTTCGGCATCGATTTCCATTCGGTAGATCATTTTCAAATTTTCGGTATCCTGCCATTGGTAATTTTTAGCATCTTCCTTGGCTTGCCGGATGTATGGAGGGTCGTTTACTCCGTCAAGTCCATTGTTATGCTTTAAAAATTCTCCCAGCTTTTCAAATGCCAGCTCTGCAATACTCGTAAACGACTCGTTGGACTTCAGGCGAGACCAATCCTTTCCCTCATCCGTCATTTTCATGATGTACAAATGAGCTTGTTGGATTTCTTCCGGCAGGTTTTCGATACCTGTTTTTTCAACAGAAGCGATGTAGTTGTTTTTAGTAATCTTCATTGCGCGGAAAATTTTAATCGTTGGAGTTTGCGTTTAATTTGTGAAGCCGTTGGTAGTTTTTCAGAGGAATAAACAATAGGAGTAATCTTTTTTGGGTCGTAATTCATCACCATCATTTCCGTCTTGGTTTTGTTGGTGAGTTTGGTTACAGCAACGGCCTTGCTCATTTTTTGAACCTTCCATTTGTATTTGCGGATGTATTTAGTCAGCAGCGTTGAGGGATAGCTGCTGAGTAAAAATTTGCCTTTTACTTTGGAAAGTTTGATGAGCAGTCTTTCGTACTCCTCTTCGGTGTAGCCTTTGTAGTGTCCCTGATCAGAACCTATGTAAGGAGGGTCAACATAAAAGAACGTTTCTTTTGAATCAGCGCGGTCAATTACTTTCAAGGCATCGTTGTGTTCAACCTGGACTTTTTTTAATCGGTCGGCATATTCTTGAGAGAACGCATCGCGCTTTTTTGCAACGGCTGCTTCTTTGGAATCATCTTTCCCAAAACCCCAAGAGCCGATCAAGGAAGAAAAACCCTGATTGGTAGCTACCCAAAAAGCCCAAGCCCGCTTCACGTCATCGAACATATCCGGATTGGCATAAACGACCATTGCTTTTTTATACAGTTCACGCGAATGCAACGATGCTCGTACTTCTTTCTGCAATGCATCAAACTTCGTTTTTGCCACCCGGAAGAAATTCACGACCTCGGAATTGATGTCGTTAATGATTTCTACCTCTGAGGGCGGTTTAGCGAAAAACAAAGCCCCACCACCAAAAAAAGGCTCACAATAGATTTTGTGACTCGGAATCAATGGTATAAGGTGTTTGAGCAATGCTTGTTTGCCTCCGTAATAGGTGATGGGGGTCTTCATTTATTCGCTATTTTTGGTAAAACAAAATTTATGAGTTGGTTTAGTGATTTCGACAAATTGCACGTTACTTCGAAAAGCGCAATACTATCGTTGGTAGTATTATTTCCGTTTTGGTTTGTTTCCATTTATTTATTCAACAGACCGCTATACAATCAGGGAGACCTATACATAATTGGAGCATTGTGTTTTTGTTTTTCTGTCACCTATTTTGCTTTAAATCTTCTTTTGGCGGCATTGGCGATTTACATCACGGACTCAGAAGATGAAGATGGTTCAGCAACTTTTGTAATCGGTGGCATTATTTCTGTTCTTTATTTGTCCTTGTCGATTTTATTCTGCTACTGGATGGAATGGGGATTCAAAACATTTGTTTTTGTTGCGTTCTTATATTTAATAATACGAACAAGTGTTACAGCCATATTAGCAGTTTTAAAATCTGATGATCCTACTCCTAAAACAGGGGAACAAAATTCTACCGATGAATCAACAAATCCATAAAGATTATATCGCTGATGGAGGATGCTTATCATTGTCATCCTTCTCATTTATCAAACTGTAAATCGTTTCACCAAGTACAGCACCAAAGAACCCGGAGATCATTACAATGGGAACCGCATCCTTTTCAATATGCTTGGCATAGAAATACCCGCATAGAGAAGTGAGCAGCGTAACAGTCGAAATCAATCGTTTCTCGTTCATAAAAATTACCTCCTGTTTTTAGTGATGGGTTAAGTAAAATGAAGTGCAAACTCCGGCCAGTACCAGTACGGCTCCCTGATAAAGCCGCTTTTTGAAATTCTGTCGTTTGAGTTTTTTCTCGGTGAAGGCCAATTGCTCCGTTTGCCGTTCGTGGCTTTTGGAAAGCAAGTAGAAATTCTGTTCTACTTGTTTAACTTGTGTATCACAGATGGAAATAAGTGAATCGCGGTTTTCCATTTGTTCTTTTAGAAGCAAAATCTCCAATCGGCATAAACTATCCTGTGCTTGTGTATGAAAAACATACTCGTTGCTGAGATTGGCAAGCGAATCAAAAGCCTCTTGGTTTTTTACAAGGCTGGTATCATTGTTATAAGAAACAATGGTGGATTGCAGTTGAAAGCGCAGCGATGCGTTTTTATACCGCAGCCCGGTGAGCAGGGAATCCGTCTTCAGCACTTTTTCTGAAAGGCGGGCATTGACCCTTTGCAGGGAATCGAATTTCTCCCGGTAGACTTTATTTTCATGTTCTACCTTTTGGGTAAGTTCACGAGCGTACTGCTTTTCGGATTCTTTTCCCTGTTCGTATAATCCCATTGGGTCAGGACGGAAGAGTTGTACAACAGCAAGACAGAAGAACAGGAAGAAAAAAGTCAGCGACAATCTTTCTCTTAATTTGAGTTTAGTTGGTTGGTTCGTCATTGGAATTTTGGTTAAAGGGTTTTACTTTTTTTTCGATGGAATACCCGAAGCATCCGGCTGCAATGAGGGAAATGAAGCCGTAAAAAATATGTTCGGGACAAGGGAGCAGGAAAAACTGTTCGCCAGCCCACGCGATCAGGGTAGCCACCATGAAGATGGCCACCACTGTTTCGCGCAGGGAAAACATTCCGTGCTTGTCTTTGAGAATATTTTCAAAGAAGGATTTCATGTTTTAGAAAAGTTTGGAAAACAGTTTTCTAAAAAATCCCGGTTGCGGAGTATTCACAACATGAATATCCACTTTGATGTTATTCAAATTCCTGCTTTGGTTGATGCAAACCGAATACGGTGGTTGCGGTTGATTCAGGGATTGCTGTGCAATGGACAGCAGGGTGTCAAAAAACTCGTTGGAGTTGTTTTCTACAGTTGGTGTGTCTTTCATAAATTTTAATTTGTTAATGTTGATTGATTTTGGTTTTCTTGGTTTTCAGAAGAGGTTAAGAGGTAAAGCAGCGTGGCGGTGGAGGCTCCTACAGCCAATGCGCCATAAAAAGTTCTGCGTAGCTTGGCACGTTTGATGGCACGTTCATCTATGAGCGTATAACTAAAGCGATTACCGTAGAGGGAACGGTGTCGCTCGGCCATTTGCATAAAGTGGTAAAAATCCGATGCGTTTTCAAATACCTGGCACCCGGCAGAGAACTTTTCGATGTAGGGAGTTTTTCCATACATCATAGCGCGGTGAATGTTGATGCCGAAAAGTCCTGTGTGGTAATTTCCGTTGTAAAAATCCAATACCGAATCCCGGTTGTAGTCACGGATTACCCTGACAGGTTTTCGTTGCACTAAGGCTGCGTAAGTGTAATGAATGCCGATTTGATAAGCATCGATGTATTGCCCCTGCGCGAGAATAGCGGTTCCTTCAGGTCGCATAGGGTCATGCAGCCAAAAAGTACCGGGATCGGTTGTGCAGCGGAAAATATGATACTCCCAACGGCCATTGCCGTCTTTATAGAATACATGAAAATGATCGTCAAACTGCCCGGAACGCGTCTGCGGTGAACGAATACCCCAAATGTTTAACTGGTAGGGTTTATCGTAAATCACGTACTTGTTCTTGCGAGCAATTGATTTAATTTTTCCAAGCATTCCCATTTTCAAAGAACTCTTTTAGTTAATCGAGATCAGGTTGATCCAAATCAGGTACATAATTTTTGATCCACTCCTTTACATTGAAGTTTGGACAGATACGTCCTCCTTGGTTGGGGAATTCATAATGACCTTTTACTTCAGCACCGGGATATTTTTCGGTCAATGCCACGATTTTGTCGAATAGTGAATTCTCCTGAGCGCGGGTCATGGTGTTCACGCGTTTTTTATCCTTTGTTCGTCCACCGATGTAACAGATATTAATGCAGTTTTCGTTAAAGCCCAATACTCCGTTGGATGGTTTTTTCTCGTCCAGCAGTTTTTCTACTTCACCGTTTGCTTTGATGATGTAATGGTATCCCGGATTTTTCCATTTCAGGTGTTCTTTCCAATACTTTTGAATCGCTTTCACTTCGGCATTGGAAAGAGTATCGGTGCAGTGAACCACGATGTATTTAATGTTTCTCATAAATTTTTACAGTTGAAGATTTGACAATGACTTTGAGGTTTCTCTCCAGCAAGCGCATGAGCGTTAGTCCGTTTTTCTCTTTGAGTTTGTAGCCCACTACCATTTTTGCAGGGACTTTCACTTTCACCTTATTCTTTGGGTCGATCAGTTCAGTAGGTGCAGTTGTAATCAGTAGCGGGTGTTCCTGTGCTGGTAAACCCGAAAGCGTCCAAACCTTCCCATCGAATTTCAACCCGATGCGAATGAACTCCAAGCGCATTTTATCACGTTGATCAGAACTTAAAAATGGAGCGATAGCAGCAGTTACTACCTGAACCGGAGGCAAAAACCAATCGGTGAATTTTTTATATTCTTCGTTGACGGCTTTATAATCGGTGAGATTCCGGATTGTTTTAACCGTATCGAGAATACCTTGATAGCTTTTTGAATCAATCGCCTTTTTTAGGTTGGTCGCAGTTGATTTTGCGTTGAGTGATCCACTTTTTAAAATGATGTTGTATAAACTCTCATCAATTTGTTTGGGATAACCCGCTTTAGTAAGACCCGCTTCTAATTCGCTTCCAAAATCTCCATCAGCACCATATTTCGGAAGAATGGTTTTTCCGTATTTATAGAGCAATGCATCCTGAACGGCTTTTACTCGTTCTCCTTTACTTCCTTTTTTCAAAGGGAATTCATCTTTGCGAACCGGAGTTGTCGGTGTGGAGGTATTCATCCAAGAAGAACCGGATGAACCGCTGCCGGAAGATTGGCTTGAAGAACTGCTGCTGGTTTGCGATTTTGTTTCGCCTGCATCGTCTGCATCATTTTCTGTATGGGTAACATTATCTTTTCCTTTGAGCCATTTCCAGCCAAAAAATCCACCTACCGCAGTAGCAGCTACACCCAGACCGATAAGGATCGCCTTTTTGTAGTTCTTTTTTTTAGGTTGTTGGTTAGTATTGATTGTTTGTTCGGCCATAGCTAAAAATTTAGGATTTTGGTTTTTTGTGAAGGATGCCCATGTACTCATCGATGTAGGATTGTGATAAATCACCTTCGAGATCGTCTTGCAGGATGTTGCCGTACTTTTTGTAGTATGCACTTTCGATCTTTTTGTAATCGGCCTGCGTGGGGATTTCCATGAAAACGGCTTTGATGGCATCTTCATCCGTTCCGGGAAATATCCCGTACCAAATGCTCATGGCGTTATAGAGGCGAACGGCAGCAGCTGTATGGTTGTAAGCTACTTTATCGCCTTTCTTTTCCGGCTTGCCGGCAATGATGGCCATCATCTCGTTGTATTCTGCTGTGGAGAGATCCCCTTGGAGATCTGCCGTGAGTGGGTTACCATAAAGTTTTTTATAGGAAGCAGCTACTTTTTTGAATTCATCCTTGGAGGGAATATCACGGATGACTTTTCGAAGTGCTTCTTCATCGGTTCCCCAACCAAACCACATATCATTGTCCAAAGCCATGCGGATTTGTTTGGCAACAGAAGCGGAGGAATCTACATCGAGCGATTTTTTCTCCTGTGTATTGGCCACCTGCTTACGTACGGCTTTGGAAAGAAGAAAAATCGTTCCCCCGGCAACCACCAGTCCAAGGGTGGAATAAATCACAATCTCTTTCAGGTTGAGTTTATCCTGTGCTGGAGCGATGGGTTGTCCACCTGCTGCTTGGATGGCTGCCTGCTTTTGCTCCGGGGTCATATCCTTTGCAACAGCAGCAGCCTGAATTGCCACCGGAACCATTCCGAGTTGTTTGGACTTTTTTCTTTTGATATGTTTTTTAGTTCGCTTCATTACACACCAAGTGCTTTTTTGGCAAGGGCAAGTTTGATGGGATCGTTTTCAATGATGTCCGAGAGTTTTGCGAGTTCCTTTGCAGAGAGTTTTTTCGCAATGGTTTTGAGGGCTTTCGCCTTTTGATCGGCTTCCTTCTCCGAAGGAGCTTCAATTACAATGTCATATTCAAATTTCATATGCTGTTTTTGTTTTTTTTCTTTTTTCAGGCACAGGGATTCCCTGCCGGGGTCATGTGATGACTCCGTTTTTTTCTTCTTTGGTCTTAGTAGGGATTATTCTTCCGGTAACTTTACGTCAATGAGATCGGCCACTTTTTCAATGAGTTCTTCGTTTTCGATGAGTTTATCGTTGATCATAATGAGCAGTCCGTAATCATCCTCTTCGAGTTTTTCTTCCATGCGGTGCATGAGTTCGACAAATTCTTTTTCTTCTTCCGTGAGCGCAGGCTGTTTTTTGCGAATGGTCACTTCTTCTTCCTCGGAATCATCCGTACCGCTTAATCCTTTGTTTCCGTCTTTGGAATTTTGCAGGATGAGAAGTTTGATCCAGTCCGGAGGGTTTTTGGCAATCTCCATGAACTTATCCAGTAATTGCGATCCTTTGCTTTGCACTTCCTGACGGAGTGTTTCAATTCCTGTCTGAAGGCGCATGATGTAATCTTCCGCTTCCTTTACTTTTTTCTCGCGGTCATCGAGTTTTTCTTCCAATGAAACAATACGGTTGTTCATGCGCTCTTTTTCGAGCATATCCTGCATCATTTGTTTGACTTCTGTTCCGCTTAAAAATCCCGGAGGCGTTGCTGTAGTAGTTTGTTGCTGCACGTTACCAAGATTTTCATTTAACGGTTTATCATTATCTCTTGAAAAAACGTGCTTGGTGCAAGCCGGAGTTCTAACTCCGCGATATACGGTAACAATGATTTTTCGCGTGGTGGGATGAATAAAAGTTTTGTAGGTATCGAACATCTCCAGTACTGGTGTGCGCTGCACTACACGAAGACCGTCCACTTCAATTTCAAAACTCTGAGGTCGTCCCGCCTTGAGCGACATATCCAAAACGCGTTTGATGTTTTCCAAAGAAGCCGGATCGTAGGGTTGCTCCACAGTGTCGATCGTAGGTTGTATGTTGTTTTCGTTTTCTTCCATTTTTTTATTTATAAGGGATGACTTGAATAAAGCGCACTCTGGCAATGGCTCCCCCGGTATGCCGGATGGTGATTTTTCCGTGATGCTCGTACTGCATTTCATTGGCGTTGGTATTGGCCAGTTCAAAAAATCCGTTCTGACTTTTGATCTGTAAGCGGGCGGGTTCTTCCACCAAAATGTAAAAGCTGTTATAGGCTTTTTCCACGCGGGTTTCTCCTTGGCGAATGATAAAGTGCTTTAAGCGGATATGGTAGTTGTCGCCAAAGCCGAGTTCATGCATTCTGCGTTTAATGTATTCCTGTGCCAAAGCCGGTGTCATGGTTTTTCTTTTAGTTGTTGGTAGATATACAGATCAATTTCATAGCGGACGTTCCTTCCCGATATCACTCCCCAATTGTCATGGATGTATCCGTGAACGATGGCAGTATCGGCATCGACTTTTACTTTCAGGCTCTGCGGAAACTTTGCGTGTGAATAATTGTTCACCCGAAAAACGCCACCCGTATAATCCAGTAAACCATAATTGGCATTGTCCAGGATTATTTTTCCGAAGTAAAAAACACCTTCACGTTGGTTACTTGAAAGCGAGAGTTCACCAATGATCACTTCCGGTTGGTAGGGAGAGCGGCTTTTGAGTTCCGTTACCACACCGCTTTCTGCATCCGTAATCAGGCGGACTTTATACCACAGCCCGGTGATGAACTTCGCATTGTTTGAAAGAGGGATTTCAAAATGCTTGAGTTCACCTTGTCGGTTGATGGCTACCGTATGAATGATGAGTCCTTCCATTGGTATTAGTCAATTACGATTTCACAGTCGAAATACAACAGCACGGTATAGGCAGCAAATACGGTACGTCCATCGGGCTTGTCGGTGTATTCTATTTTTACCTTGCCGTTTCCGATAATCACCTTTTTAAGTGGCCAGTAACGGTTATCGAGATTAGCGTTGATGCCGTTCATGACGCGTTGCACGGCATGGTTATCGGGAAAGTATTCCTTGTTGTTAATCTCCAATCGTGCGTACCCGCGATGGTACATCAGATCGGGTTTTTCACTGGAGAAAGCAACCCCGTGTACTTTTTTTACGCTTTTGTCCAGTTCAAAGGTCTCCGATACTTTTTGTCCGGCAGCTGTGATCTGTATTTCAAAAACTTTGGGTACGCTATGCAATTCGTTTTCTTCCATTTTTTTATTGTTGCGTTGGTGGTTTTAATTTTTTTCAGGTTCGGGATTTCAGGTTTGCATTCAAGCAGACCTGAAATCCGTTCCTGTTTTTCATTTAGGAATAGGTATTCCTAAAGAACTCGCCCTTTAGGGCGAAATCGCCATTATGGCGTGGTGATCGTTCCGTGGAGGCCAGCGAAGATGTAGGTGTTCGCTGCGATGCCGTCCATTGTGCCCAGCTCGATAGTCAACTCAATCAGTACGTCATCCTGAATGAGTCGCGGGTTGGAGAGTTTGTAATAACCCATTGGCACAAGGTTCAGATTGGAAGTCTTGAACAGGTTGTTGGAAGTATCCGGAACGATTTGCTTTTTGTTGGCCTTGAGAGAGAACTCACCGTTGGCAATGGCCGGGAAAAGTTCAATCTTGTCGTAGTTGGTAGCGATGATCTTGTCCTTGGTGGCATCGGCAGAAACTCCGGCCAACAGGATGATACCGCTAACCAGCATAGACTGGTTTTTGGGAAGTTTCGCGTTGGAGATATTGCGAAGACCGATTTCCTTGTCGTCCTGCGTCTCGAACATTTTAATGGTTTTCGAGGAAGCGGCTTTGATGGAATAGATCACCGTATCTGCCAAGCGCAGTTCACCTTTTCCCAATCCATCTTTGATGTGCTTTTGCAGTTCGGGAAAATGCTTTTCCATTTCTGCACGCGATCCTTTTGACGGGAATGGATTGCCCACTAACTTTTGCATGGTCTTAGCGCGTTGCACCATTGGCATGGCTTTGATGGCAGCGTTGAGTTCTTCGCTTTCCATCATTTCAGTACCCATCAACGCACCTGCGTTGTTGTACTCTTCGATTGCTGATAATTGTCCTAACATTTTTGTTTTGTTTTTTGAGTTTTACTTTTTTTCTGTTTTGATTTAGGCAGTTCTTTCCCGGATGGAGAAGTGCGCAGCTTCTCCATGTGGCGAGTAAAATCTCGCCATTAGCCGTTAAAAAACTGGGGTGGCTTGCTTAGTAGATTTTTTCCTCTTCTATGGGAAGAAACCTGTCGTCATCACCGAAACCGGACATATTCTCCGAGGTGCTGATTTGATTTTCCTGAGCGAAAGAATTAGCCGACTCGCGGATTTGCTCTTCGTACTTTTCCAATTCAGCCAGATCTGCCGGGTCAGGTTCAGCCTGTGGATGCGTGTAGTATTTTACTTCACCCATGCCACTGGTGGATTGATCCGTTGTGGTTGTTGTAGAAGTTTCAGCGTTGGTCGTGATACTGGTATTCTCGGTAGTTTTGGTTTCCGTTTTGGTTGCTTCCTTCTTAACGAGTTTGTCTATCCAAAATTTCCGCATGATTCCTTTACCGTAGGTTTTCATTCGGTCTTTGGCTTTTTGGAATTTGGATTTTTTATCATCCTCGGTTCCGTTGAGCGAAGTATCGGGAATGATGCCGGAGGCGACCATGCCCACTCCGAAGCAGGTCAGTTCCGGTGAACCGATCACTTCTCCGGTCGCGCTTAATACAAATCCCGGAATCAGCGACCATGTTCCAAAACCTGCTCCCACAATTCCACCTCCAATTCCGGAGAGAATTTTAATGGCTGCTGATCCTGCGCCTTTTCCCATGCGTTTGCCCATTGGCAGCTTGCGGTCGGAGGCGGTATCCTCAATATCGTTGAGAATGCCGAGGGTTTTATCCTGCTGTGCTTTCTTTTCGTACCTGTTCATGACTTTAATTTTTTTTGATGGTTGTTACGTTTTTATTTCAGGGTGATGTTTTTCACCTTTTGGGTTTTGGCTTTTTTCCTGCCCTTTTTCTTAGGTTTCGGTTTGGAGCCGACACCTTCGAGTGATTTATCCTTCTTTTTAGCCCCTTTTTTTGGCCGTAGAGCGAGGTATCCGAGTCCGAGGGTAGTTGCTATGCCTGTTCCCCATAAAGTCGGTTTAAGCCATTTTTTGTTGCGTTCCCACCATGTGCCGTCTGCTGGCGGATCGCCTCCATTAGAATTATCGGCATTGGTCGTCTCATCGGTGGTTAGTGACCGGGTCTGCCTTGATTCGTTTTCCAAATCCTCGGTGAGTTTGTCCAAGTCCACTTCATCAGAAGAAGCATTCACCTTATCGGCTTCGGCATTGGCATCGGCCACGTTTTCAAAATCGGCAGCCTCTTTATTCTTTTTTGGAAATAAATTACCGAGGTTCTTCAGCAACGCTGCAATGGAAGCCAGTACACCAGATGCTGCTGCAATGGCTGTCCCGGTAGCAGGTTCGCCCAACGATCCAAGTCCTTCGATTTCGTTTGTGCCATCCATGAACTCGGAGTAGTACATTTCCTGTCCGAGTATTTTGGTTAGCGGTGTGTTTTGATTCATCCCGATAGCCGATTCGCTGGAGATATTTCCAAGACCGCTGAGAGGAACCTCACGCTTTTCATTTCCTTTTCCGGTTAAAACAGCCTCCTTAAAATTTTTGGGATCACCGCCTGCCCCGTAGAATATTTTTTCAATTTTGTCTTTGATCTGCTTGAGCTTTTGAAACTTTACCATATCCACTCCGCGCTTTTGCGCTTCAGCATCGCTCAGGTAGGCGTACTTTAGTCGCTGCGAAACTTTCATTACGTTTAGTTTCATTGAAGCCAATACTCCGGCACGAAGCAAGACGGTGGCAGGGTTTACCTTGTTGATTACGTTGAGCGTTTTCTTGGTAACGGTTCCCACTTTCTTAGCAGCGGTTTTTACTGCCGTTCCTACTTTTTGCAGTATGCCGGGTTTTTTCTGTCCGGTGGCGGGGTCGGTTTTCCTTTTGAGAAAATCAAAGAGTTTTCCAAGTTCCGAGTTGTCTTCCATGAGTTGCGTATCGGAATTCTCTTTCATCGGTACGCCATCGAGATAATTTAAATCCATTTTATTTAGAGTATTAATGTCCAACTGAAAATCTTTTTTTTCGGTGTAAGGTTCTTCGTAGTTAAAATCTTCCACCACACAGTCCAGGATGATTTGTTTTCCTTCTTCGGTAATCACTACCGGGTAGATATGCTGAAAGTGATCCTTCCCATACTTCGTTATCCGGAGCATAATGCTCCCTTTTTTATTTTTTAATTCGCTCAGTAGAGAGAGGCATGCGCCAATGAAAACAGTAAAGCAATCGCAGTCCCCGGTTTTTTCTCCCCATAACCTGCGCGGTGAGCGCACTTGTTCTTTTCCTGTTTCATCTTTTTTGTAGCGGATATGGTCTTTAATGAAGTGCCATAACTTCTCACAGGCATCAAAAAGCGAAAGGTATTTTAGTTCCTGATCCACGTATCGCTTCACCTGCCACCGCGTTTTGGCGATCACTTCAGGAATGAATCGAACCGTATCTTCCACCAAGGCATTTTTCTTAACAGTTGTTTCCGTAAAGAGTGCCTTTGGAAAAAGATGGTCAAACTGCCATCCGCTTTTTACTATGCGCTGTGTTTTGGCTTCCATCAGGTAGTAGGTGTTTCATTTTTTAAGTTGTACTCCTGATAATCTTCATAAGGAATTTTTTTCCATCCAAGGTTAATCAGCGTAGTGGTTTTTACCCCAACCTTGACTGCTGTTCCGTCTTGCAGAGATTTAATCAAATCTCCCGCTATGGAAAACAATCCAAGGAAAGGAATCTGTACCATCATGGCATCTACCTGTGCTTCTCCGAAAGCCGGAACTTCAATATCCTTGTCCACAGATTGCGAAGACCCCACCACGGAGTTTTTGTAAATGAGTTTTACAAATGGGAATTTTATTCTGATTTTGGTGCGGGTTGGATTTTTCATTCGTACATCCACGCGCAGGGTGATTCCATCGAGAGCGATCTTATGCACTTTCACCGTTGGTACAATGACCAGTTCTGTTGACATTTTGTTTAACCTGCTCACGTAGGTAACCACTCCCGCCACCGCTGCGGTGATCCCGGTTCCGATTAATATTTTTTTAACGATTCCCATCTTTTTGTTTTTTCCGGATTTTACCTGAGAAATAATCTGAGCCTAATTTGAACACCATCCAAATGCCCCCTCCGAGAATTGCTTTTATCGCGTAATCCAGTAATCCGTTATAGTCGAGGTTCGCAAAAAGGATTGTTCCGGTCAGGAGCATATGGCTGGTTGAATCATTATGTGTTTTTGTTGTTTCCATTTTTTATTTTGTGATGCGCTTTCTTACAATCACGGTACAAAGTTGAAGCATGGGTTTGACTCACTGTTCGGTTCATGTAGCTAATGGTAGCTTTGGGTAATAGTTTTGTCGCTTTGGGTAATAACTATGTCGCTAATGGTCGCTATCATTTTCTATTTTTCTGATGAAAAAGTCGGGTAATCGATCTTTTCAAATATTTTTTTGACCTGCGGAATAGAAAAATACCTGCCATTTTTTTCTCCGATTTCTGTCCTGAAGGGAGCCAGCCATCTTTTTAAGGTTCTCCAGCCTACACCGTATAAAGAAGCCAGTTCTTTTAAAGTATAGGGGCGGATCAATACGCCTTTATCGGTTTGTTTTTCGTTACTTTTCATTACGAATATTTTATTGATGAATAATTTCTTTACAAAGGAGGATTCCGTCTTGGTGATAAAATCGGATGTTTTTGTACCGCTCATTTTCGATGCGCCTTTCGTACCATGATTTGGTTCCTGTAAATCCGTGCGGGTTTTCAGGGTTGAACCAAATAACCGGATGAGGAATGAACCTCCCGCTTTTGCGCTTTACGTAATCGGCAGCCAGTAAAATGCGAAGTGCAAACTCCTGGACTTTTTGTTTTTCAAAATTGAAATACAGCGCAGGAAGAATTTCTTCGAAGTATTTTTTAATGTGATTTTTTGCGCTGTTGATTTCCCTTTGGGAAAAAGGGTATTTATTCCATAAATAGCGGTGAGCGCATTTCCAAATAGCATCCGTGTTGACGATAATATCGCGCTGGATGATTTCCCCGAGTGTATCTTTTGTTCTGTCCATAGTTGATTATTTTAACAGAACAAAAATCCGTAGATAAAAAATGGGCGAATGACCTAACCCGTTCTAACCTGTCCTAACCCGATGCGATCAAACCTAAGCGTGTGCAACTGTAGCTAACCCGTTCCAATCGGTTCTACGAAATATCAGGACAAAAAAAGCCGGAACATCTCAGTCCGGCTTTTTAGGGTGTGGTAGTTTTCATAGTTATACGTATTCAAGCAGATTCTTTTTGTTTTCAACCTGAAGTCTGCGTGGAAGTCCCACGCATTTGATGAGGGTTTCCACTTGGTGGATGGTATAATAACGGCCTTTCTTTTTTCCGATTTCTCCTTCAAAGGGTTTGATAAATGCGCAGAACGCCCTTGGATTCATATCATATAAAGCAGCGAGTTCCTTTTTCATGTAAGGTTTAAGAATAACCTGTCCTATTTCTTTTAGCATGGCAAGCGTATTTTTCATGGGTGATGTAATCTTTATAAACAAATTTTCAGGCTGCCATTAGTTTCTTTTCCACTTTTTTCTTCATACCAACCAATTGAATGATGGATTCGACCTGACGGGGAGTATAATATCTTCCTATTCTTTTGCCGATCTTTTCAGTAACATTCATTTTTTTGAGCAGGGTCGTGAAAGCGCGTGGTGAAGGATATCCTAAAATTTCCGATAATTCTTTTCCTGTGTAGGCTTTAATGACAATGTACTTTTTTTCTTCTTTCTTTTTCATGTGATTTAATTTTTATGTGAATACTGTTTGAATTCCTAATAGGCCATTTTTTTGATTTCGGTTTTGAGTTTATCTACAATACCCAACAGGTCGTCTGCCCGCACATGAGTACTTGGTATTTCGTCGGTAGTATAGTTGACCATACGCCATATTTCCAAAATATCTCCGACTTTCACTTTATAGGGTGCATACATGGAGTTCAGCGAACGCAACTCAAAACACTTTTCTGATTTCAGGTGGTTATATACCACTTTAAAGACAATACCCTGATCGCGGGTTACCACCACACAGGGAAATCCATCCCTAAGAAGGTTCCAGTCATTGAAAAATTCTGCTGTGATGTATGCTTTGTGAGGAATAGGAAGCATCGAATCTCCATCAATCTGAAACATCCGGTATTTTTTACTCTGCGATAAAAACGGTAATTGAAAAGTTGGGAGCGATGAAATGTATTCCGGATCATTGTATCCTGCAAGGTATCCGGCTTTCGCTTTATGGTTGACCAATTCTACATTATCCCGATTCTTGTTGTCAACAGTTGTTGCAAGGATTCGCATCTTGGTTCCTTTGGTATAGGTATCGTGACCGTCTTCCAGTTCTTTTAATTGTTTATCGGAGAGCTTGCTTAAATCTACCGTCAATAATGAATCTACACTTAACCTGAAAAACCGCGCAAGTGCAAGAAGGTTTTCAATAGAAGCATTGCTGCCACCGCTTTCATAATTATTGATGGTTGCCCGCTTTGTTCCTATGGCTTCGGCCAGTCCGGTTTGTGTTAAATCCTTTCGGTTGCGAAGTACTTTGAGATTGCTGCTTAAAAACACTGACATAATCGTTTCGTTTTATGCAAATGTATGAAACGGCTTTATTCAAAAACAATTTAATGTCTGTATAAAAGACAAAATGAAAGAAAAAGTTTTGAACACAACTTAATTTATTGATCTCCCATGTGTTGTGATTCCAATCATATTAATGTCTAAAATATAGTCAATCTGACGAATTTAAGACATTCATTTATAATTGATTGATTTCTAAATCAAAGTTTATTATCTCAGTAACTCTATTCGAAAAGTAATATCGTTGAGACTGGTATTGTAAAATACACTTGTATGAAGTTGACCGCGTTTCCACTCCCGTCCTGGCCATACATTTTCACTTATTTCCTTTTCCTCCTTAGCAGGATCAAAGTTTAATCTCAGGTTGTCATCAATTCCATAATCATTAGAAAATTTATTGGTAATTGCTCTAATCTCATCCCAAAATAGGAAAGCGGAGTAATTATTTGCTTTCTTATAAAAAAGCAGTACAGTACTCTCTTTGTAATGCGTTACTTGTAGACGTGTGAAGTAATCTGCGAGTGGAGGACAAACTTTATACACGGTAGCAGGATTTAATTCATCATCCACGGATTCAAGCATGATTAGAGAATTTTGTAAAACTTCAACTACCCGTGATGTAATATTTTCTTCGGAAATGGAGGTAGAAATTACATTCTCCTTGTAAAACTCATTTGCAAAATCTTCACTCTTACAAACTCTTGTGCCAATATTGAAATTTTCGTAAATAGCCTTAGCCTTTTGGTACGTTCTGTTATCATCTGTTACAAAATAATCACAAAAAGCCCCATAGTAGGCATGCATTGCATCATCTATTAAATTCTGTAATTGCTTATCCTTGTAAAATCCGAATGAATCCAATGAAATGTAATAATTAATAAAATAATCGAAAGTCGATATTTCTCCTTCCTTTTTAGTGATTTTCAAATTCTTCTCAATCATTTCGCGAAAAGAACTATTAGCACTGGATTTTGCAACAGCCTTGTCTAAGTACTCAAAAGCATTACCCCATTCTGATGGATTTGGATTTAACTTCATATCATCAATAGACTTATTTCTAAAGGCAATGTAAGTTTTCGAATGTTCCTCCGGATTTGCTATAACACTAAACGTGTCTTTAAAAACAGAATAAAGTGAATTATCTTTTTGAGTATTCTCAAAGAATTTTTTTAGCCCTGAATAATTTGTGTTATCAAGTGATTTAAAAAAATCATCATTTAATCCAGAAGGAGTAGATTTCAGTAGGTTAACAAGAGCTTGCCATAACTTTGTAATTTCGGGGCTATCTGAATCGCTGAAAATTGTTTCAAAGTCAAAATATTCAAGAGTAGTATCATTTTTTATTGATTCAAAGTATTTTTTAGGATGACTAACTCCTGCATGAACTGTTTTAGCTTTATATCTTTCCGAAATGTAGCACCCATTGGTTAATTCATTAATGAATTCTAAATCTTGTTCGGTATAAATACTGTTTGAAGAACGCTTTAAATCTTGCAAATGAGAGGGAGAGTAGACAAAAAAAAGTTTATCCCTGTTTCTTTTTATAAATGAATAAAGATTTCTGTATGGAGATACTGTTTCTTTTTTTTGACGAAGGTGCGTAAACACATTATGATCTAAGTATATTCTAAACATGAATACTAAAATAAACTTAACTGATCATCATTCGGCTCCTCCTGATGCTTCCTTTTGGTTTTTTCCGGCCTCAATTCCATTGAAATTTCATTCAATGCATCCATACGTTCTTCAGCACGAGTAACAACGGTTTCAACATCAGAAATCGCTATGTCGATTTCAGAAGGCTGATCAGGAATATCGTTTTCGGCCTTATATATTCTTGCGTCAATAATCTGTGAACGCCATAATTCAAGAATTTCCATTGACGAGGTATTGCCGGATTTTTCAGCCAACTCCATTTGTAAATGGACAGTATCAAGCTTCTCCGAAAGATCGCTTTCTGATAAAGTAGAAAGATAAGCAACGTTTATCTCATGATCTGAATTAGCTTCCTTGATGCGCTGATGACTATCCATTTGCCTCCTTCTCAATAATACCAATTTCCTTATCTGATATCTCATACAACTCAAAGACCTTTTTGTTTAGGCTTTCTTCATGAAATTCAGCTTTTACTTTAATTTGATCCACTTTGCTTGGAACTTTAACCACATCTAATGACTTTCTTAGGATAGTAAGCTGCTCCGCATGCTTCGAAATTTCAGAATAAATCTTTTTATTCTTTTGGTACTCCTTTTTAGAATATTTAATCGGCAGAGAGGCTAATTCATAAATCCTTATTTCAGGGAATGTTTTATCCTGCCTATTGTACTTCTTCCTAAAATAATATGCAAGTAATTTGGAGTTTAGTATTCCCAAAAGAATTTGTGTGATTGATGGGTCAAAAGGTTTTACAATTTGCAATAATTGACTTGTAACGTAATCTTCATTTGTATAAGCGCAAATTAAAGTTTTACCAACAATACGCCTTACTAAAATTCTATCACCAACAAACAGATTTGGATCACGAGGTGCTGCTAAGTTTGCACCGTATTTCAAGTATCTGTTTTTATATTCTATACTATAAGGTTGAATATCTTTCCCTTCCAAATATGGTCTATATGTTTTATCATTTTTTTTGTCCGATTCAAAAACTTTATCCTTGGCAAAGCTCGCCTTTTGTGGGGGTGTCCCTTTTCCTGTTTCGTAAACTTTTATCCCAAACTTTATTTGTGCTAATGTTTCTAATGGAGTGGTATTACTTTCAATTTTATTTCGAAGAGCCAAATCTTGTTCATTTAAATCTATATTAATAATATTCAGGTCTCCATCTTTCCAAGTAGTCTGTTTAATATGATTTTTTAATACCAATTCACCATTTTTCGGCTCGAAAATTTCGGTTTTCATTTTGCTGGTTGAACTCTTTTGAAGGATGGTCACGATAGGTAAAACGGTCGCCTGTTCAAATACCTTAATTTTCGAGTAGTCAACAATAGATGAGATAAAAGAATTATCTAAAATGAATGTTCGCAATTTTTTATTACTCTGATTATTGAGCCATGTGTTAGGAGTGATATAACCGATAAACCCGTTATCCCTCGTTATCTTTATTGCTCTTTCCCAAAACAATGAGTACATATCGAACTGATATTCTGCAACGGAATATCGTTCAATAAAATAATCATATGCATTACCGTTGTCTTCTTTCCAGTCCCTTCCTCCTAAATATGGAGGATTACCTATGGTAACATCAAATCCACCATTTTTAAAAATGTCAGGAAACCCTTTTCTCCAAGAAAAGGGTTTAATTTTCTTTTCAAAACCTAAGTCTAATTCTTTTTCGTAAAAGTCGACATCAATTAAACTATTTCCATCCTTGATATTGTTATCCAAATCAGGCAATACACGCTCATGAAACATAGTCATTTGCTGCTTGATTGAGGCTTCAGTTTCGCCTTCCATGCATTTGAGCAATAAACTCAGTTTGGTTACTTCAACTGCGTTGGCATCAATATCAACACCATAAATGCTATTTAGCAGAATCCGCTTTTTTTCATGTGTAGTAAGCGTTCCCTGCGGTGTGAAAGGATTGTCTTTTCCTTTTTTGGTTGCATACCCTTTTTGATGGTACCAGTTGATGTGATAATTAAGAAGGTAATCGAATGCGCCTAATAGGAACGAGCCACTACCGCAAGCCGGATCAACAATTTTTATTTTCTCAATTTCTTTCGGTGATTTGCCTTCGATGAGCTTACCAACGGTATGCTGTACAATATAATCCACGATATACTGAGGAGTATAAAAAACGCCACCGGCTTTTCGTACTTCGGGTTTCTCTTCAATTTTTACGCTACGTGCAGGCGTAACACGAATTACCTTTCCAAGAAACTGCTCGTAAGCGTTTCCAAGAATTTCTACAGGCATTACCGAGAATTCGTAATTACACTTAGGGTAATACAATTCTTCGACAATGTTTTTGATGACTTTGTTTTCTACTTTAAGTGTTGGAGTTAATACATCCTTCTTGAAATCGAATAAACCAGAGTTGTATTTGTCATCGGCCTGTTTAAATAAATCAAACAGATTTTTGTACGATTCTCCTTTGGCAACGGTAGATTTTAATTGCCCGTAAGGTTCAACGGCACGGTCTTCGCAAAAACGTAGGAAGATCAAACGGTCAATGGTTTGTTGCACGGAGAAATTTACTTCCTCATCATCCAACTTGCGATTGTTGTAAGCAATGCTTACAGCAAGATATTTGCGCCACTTATCAAGGCTTTGCACAAAACGTTTATCCAACGTATCTGTTCCACGTTTGGATGCTCCCGCCTGAATGAATTTATCAAATCTCCCTCTTGTTACCGCTTCGTGCGAAAATGTATCGTAGATAAAATCAAATTCCTTTACGTAATCTTCAAAATGAATATGCTTTAACCGGGCAACACTGGCACTGTCGTTTTGGTTCGGTACTCTTGAACAATCATACACCACAAAATCTTCGAAGTTGGTAAGAATGGAAACATATGCCTGTGCGCTGCTTCCGTACCTGCGTAACTGGTAAGCAGATTCTTTATGCGTTTTAATCGGAACAGACGGCTTCTTTGCCTCTACGTAGAAAAGTCTTTTCTTTCCGCTACCTGCCAAACGAAAACCGTAATCCGGTGCTTTTACTTTACCCCGAACAACAACTTTGTCTTCATAGATTACTTCGCGGTAGGCTTCTGAATCGCCTCTTTCGTTATCTACGTCCCAACCAAGTGCTTTAAAAAACGGGTTAATAAAATCCTGACGTACTTTCTGCTCGTTATAGTCAGCGTGATGATACTCCTTGCGATGCTCGCTGAAGCGTTCAACTAAATTTTCTATTGCAAGTTTTGCATCTTCCCGTTTCATTAATGATATACTGTAAAATTAACTCAGTAAGGGTGAGTATTTCCCTTCCCGATAAGTAGGTCAAATATACTGATTAAACCCGTTTAACAAATACGCTGATTCTCTGCATTAAGCAAGAATTTCATAGGAGAAATCGGCAAAATAACCGAGAATGTTCGGACATCGGGGAAATCGTTGGCAAATGGGCTGCAAGTAGAATCGGACAAATCCGGACACAAAGTCCAGGTTTTAGGGAAAACACTAGATTTCTTCGTAATATACTCAAAATCAATGCGAAACATTCGATTCGTGGCACAGGGTATGATGCCATGCCTGTAACGGCAAGCACGGTGCGAGCCGATTACTAAAACAGAATTTATGAGTACAAAGAATGCAAAAACTACCCCTGCGGTAGAAGTGAACAAAACCAATTACCTGATGGTAAAACCTGACCTAATTGTAATTGATGAAAAAGAAAACCCGCGTCAGGATTATGGTAACATTGAAGAGTTAATGCTATCGGTTCTTGAAAACGGAATCAGAACACCACTGAACGTTTATGAAAAAAACGGAAAGTACGTTTTGAAAAACGGTTTCAGAAGGATGAAGGCGGTATTACTTGCGATTTCAAAAGGCAAAACCATTGAGCGGGTTCCGGTATTATTGGAGCATACCAAACTGAATGAAGAAGAACGAACGCTGGAGCATATCATCAACAACGATGGTAAACCTCTAACGATGCTGGAGCAGTCAGAGGTAATTCGCAGATTACTGAACTTTGGATGGAAAGTAACCGATGTAGTGAAGCGAACCGGAAAAGCGCGGGGTTATATTGAAAACCTGATTCTGCTTACAAAAGCCCCGATGAAAGTTCAGCATTATATCAAGGATGGAAAAATAAGCGCACACGCGGTCATTCAAATCATGCAAGCCGTGAAAGGTGATGCGGAGCAAACCTTAGATGCGGTAGAAGAAGCCATGAAATCGGCAGCAGCATCCGGCAAAGAAAAGGCAACACCAAAGCACGTTCAAACCAAGGAGGTAAAAAATCTGTCCTTCGGTAAGTTCTACAAATGGTGCGAAGATATCGTAAGCACAATGGCGGGGAATGATGTAGCCATTAAGGAGCGAACCAACCTGATTGAAAACCTACTGGTGTATTTTGAAAACGGCAGATCTGCCAGCAACGTTGCCGAGGAGTTATTTACGGATAAAACGAAGCTAAAGCCTTCAACCGCTAAAACTACCCCGACAAAGAAATCTCCCGTTAAAACGGCTAAAAAAGCCCCGAAAAAGAAGAAATAGACCGGGCTTCACTCATTATCAAAGCCTCGCTGACCAGCGGGGCTTTTTCTTTATTTAACCGTATATTTGGGTTAAGTAGATTTATGAAAAATATTATTATCGGTAATGGTGTTATTATTCAGTTTGGTGGTAAAGAGTACACCAACGAATCCATAATTAAAAGAGCAACAAAAACTGTAAAACTTTCAAAGCATCCATCTAAAATTTATCCTGAAGAAATTCAACCTTGGTTGGAACAATTATTTGGTGCCATTCCTGATATTCTCAATGGTCGCTACGATCGTTTGGCTGTTTTGAAAGGCGAAAAAGAAGGGCTTGATGATTTTAAAAGAAGATATGCTTGGGTAGGAACGAAAACAAATAATCATGAAATTGGTTTTGAAGATTACTTTCTGATTCATGAACTTTTTTGTCGGAACTTAAAAATAAGTAATCCTAACAAATCAGACTTTCGGGAATGTCTAAGGATGTTTTTTCTTGATGCCATTTTTAATGAAGGCAAAATAAATCAGGTTTATCATACCTTTCCTGATAAGTTCAAGAAAGATTTATCTTCTTATGAAATGATTCTTACTACCAACTATGACAAGAATATTGAATCCGTAACAGGAAAAAATGTACATTATCTCCACGGTGCTTTTCATATTTTAAGCGACTTATATAATTCGGAAAGTATTCTAAACAAGGTAAGCGAGCCAGCTTTAAAGGCCGAATTAGACAAGCGATATATGCATTTATATTCGAATGCACTTACTTATAGCTCAGGCGATGGGAAGGAGTATTTGGCTACGCAGAGTTCAAAAGCAAATAATTTCATTATAAAAATTGCTGAGGCATCAAAGAAAAATCCGGATATAGAAAAACAAGTGAGAGAATGGAAAAATTCAAATAATCTAATAGTAAAAAAAGGATATGAGGCCATTAAACTTTATCAGCAAGATACTTCCAATGTTCTCTCTGAATACTATCCGTTAGAAACGTTAAAAAAGATTTCAGGTTCATTAATCTTTCTTGGCTTTTCACCGAATAATGATTCTCACATTTTCAAGCCAATAAAAGAGAATCAAAAAATCACATCAATTGATTATTATTTTTTTAGTGAAAAGGAGGCGAAAATTATCAGCGAGTATTTTGATAACAAATCTGTAAGGTTACTAAATGTAGTTGAATACTGGGATTCGATGATATAAATAGTCTAAATGGAATCTATGATTGAAAAATTAAACTCTTTGATCATTGAAAATACCGCTGTATATAGCGATACTTTACAAAAAATCATCGTCATTCAAGTTCAATATTCTCCTTAAACTTATCAATGATTGCATCCAAAAATTCGCGTTTGAGTTTTACTTTATTACGTCTCTTATCGATGATAAATATACTTGTTGACTGAACAGAACCTAATCTTACTACTGATTCCGGATATGGTAATTCTCCACCCTGAAGCATTTCTTTGGTTAAAGGGAAATCAAAGCCGTCAGTTCGTTTGACTTTGGTTATTTTAAGCATGATAACTTCATCCATGATTTCTAAAGCGGAGTTGGAAATAACCAAAGCAGGACGTACTTTTTCGCCCGATTCATCCGTGTACTTAAAATCAATCCAAATGATTTCTCCCTGTGAATACCCCATTAATCTTCGATGAAATTAGAGGAGTATAATGATCCAACGCTCTCTTTGATTTTTGCGTGTTTTACAGGGTCACTAAGGTTACTCAGATAATCCATTGCATGTTCAAATTCAACGGTAATTTTTTTTAAATGATCATAAATATCATTTAAAACTTCTTCATCATCCTTTAACTCTTGAAACATTGCTGCAAGAGAAGAAAACTGCGCATGATATTTTTCAGCTTTTTTTAAATATTTTGCTGCCTCAGCTGGAGATATACTAAACGGAGAGTAAGTGGTGTTCTTTACGGTCTCATAATAGGAATGCAACGAGTCTGCATACCAGTAAATAAGTTTTTCCCAAAAGGAAAGTTTCCTTTCTTGCTTAAAATTGACATTATAGCTCTCGGCTCTGTCAAAGGTTTCCTCAATATATAATGCTGATGAAGTCATAAATTTTTACCCCTCAAAGGTACACTTTTTATACGAAGAAAACAGGCTGATGTTTCAGAACTTAAACCACTGGTATTCAGATTGGTATATTTAGAGAAGTTTCTTAAAAATATATTGGATTTATTACGGGAATATTCCGGGACGATACCGTTGCCAATCCGGGGAGAACCGTTGCTATATCGGGGGAATCAATTCCACTTATATTCCGTTGAGGCATTTTGTAAACTCACAATAATATTGATGGTGGCCAAGGCCATATCCTGACGGGCAAATGCCCGCTTAGGTAACCTTTCCGGATGCACCTTATGGTATAGCATCAATAATCTTTGAAAGGTGGTAGTCATCTTCGGATCAAGTTTGAGGTACAGGTGAATGGCCAGTTTTGCCGGATCATTGCTGCGCGGAAAATCGTCATCGATTTTACACATCGAAATAAATTTATTGGTGTAAGCATCTTCCTGAACCGGCATCGAGCAGATGAAATTATAAAACGTTTCCATAGTTTCTTTTTACAAAAATATGGATTTCAGTAACAGCGAAATAAATTTCCCCACAGGCTGCGGGGAAAATCATCTTAAATCCAGCGAAAACCCTGATTAGCCATTTCAGGACGGAATAAAATCCGCATAAACCCTTCCACGGTTCGCGCATGAATTTTCAGCCGTTTGCATTTATCAGCACCACGAAAACACTTTTTTTCACCACGATTACATTTTTTGCTTTCATGATTACAGAAATCTGCACCATGATTACAATTTTCTGCACCACGATTACACTTTTTTGCACCATGAATGCAGCATGGGGTGAACGATAGGTTTCAGCTACCCATAGCTACATTGTTATTACCCGAAGCGACAAAACTATTACCCAAAGCTACCATTAGCTACATCAACCGAACAGCGTCTCAAACCCCTGCATGAATATTTGCAGCGATGGTTTTAAGAAGTAAAAAAGAAAAAGCAGTTGTACCCATTTATGCGCGATGCAGGGGTAGTCCTGTATAAATAAACGTATGCACTTCTTTTTTCAAACGTGCAAATCTGTTTGGCGAAATACCAGGTGTATGCAATCATCTTTTTAAACGTGCAAGTTTATTTGAATAAATAGTTTGTTATTCTCATGTTATGTGTTACAAGCGGACTTGCGTGTTCTAAAATGTGATGCCAAGTTTGTCCATAATGAATACCGCGAAAACTTCGGTCAGTTTGAGGGAACTGATCAGGGTGAAACGGAAAACAAAATGAACAACTATGGAAAAGCAACTTAAAACACACCCAATGGAAATTCCAAAAGAAATCATCGCTTGGTTTTTCACGGAAGCAGAAAAACACCTGCTGGAAGTTTACCTCGTAAAAGTCGTAGGTATGGATATCCTTTTGGTGGATGTAGTCTATGAACCCAAACAGCGCATGGAAATGATGCGGTTAATAGAAAGGGTTGACGATTATAATCACGCGGAAGAAGAACGCAGAAATCAGGAGGAGGAATCATGATGATAGAAATGCAAAAACAAAAACTTCACGCGGAAATTTGCGAAAGGATTTATCAAACGCTTTACAATGGAATCAGGAACGTAAAATCCGAAGAGCCGAGAACTTGGCTGAAAGAAAGAGGGCTTTCTTGCGAAGTAACCGGTGCAGGATTCAGTTCGGGACAAATAACCCATCGTAAAACGAAGGAGTATCTCAAAGAAGTTGAAAGCGTAGGTTTCATCAGGGCGAACAATATCGTTTGCAAAAATGGCGACACGGGTTACTTAACCTTTGCGCGATTCGGAGTTGTTTTTCCATTGAGGGATGGAAAAGGCCGAGTCGTCAATTTTTACGGAATCCGTTTTAAGCTGGAAAAGGAAGAACATTCCTTTATGAACGATCAGGGAATATATCCTGCCTTCCCGCATGAAATGACCACTCAGTTATTCATTACTACATCGATTATGGATGCTGCATCCATGATAGAAGCAAAAGTGCTGGACAACCGTGATGCCGTGATTTGTATTCCTGATGGAAAAATACTTCCACAGCATGAAGAAGCAATCAAACGGTTAACACAACTGAACTCCATTGTATGGATTGAATCACCAAAAATCAATGCAACACAAGGGTTACAGGGGAGAATTATGCCCAAGGGCTATGTAACAAAAACAAAGAAGAAACCATGAACGAATCAATCAACCAACTCCGAAAGATAGCGCGGAATATTCCCGTGCGTAAGGTGACGTTACCCGATAAGGAAAACCTGAATCACGTATTTCTGCGTGAAGGAAGTATCGGTATTCAGAAGGTATTGGATTCAGCAAGCGAAGTGACAGAAGAACTGGTAGAAGTAGAATCTACACCGATTCCATTTACACCTAAGGAACCATTACCGGAAGAAAACGTGGTGTTGCTGGATAAAAAACCGGAAGTAAATCACTCATTGGTAGAAGATGACTTTGCAAAAGGAGAACGGCAATTCACCGAGCGAATTAAAAAACGTAATCCTGAAGAAGACGAAGTCTTTGATCCGGAAAATCCAAAACTGGAAATCATCCACGAGCATAAACAGGTCATGCGTACACCAATGAACTATTATTATGTTCTCGGAACGGTGGTTCAGGATATGGGCAGTATGCGCATCACACTTATGGTGGAGGAACTCGCAACCGGAAGAAGGGAAAGAACCAAGATTGATTTGTATGAAAGGGATCAGGTGGTTTTATACGCACAGCAAATTGGAGAATTATTCTCTCAGGATGAGCAACAGATAGAAGCCGATCTTCTTTTGCTCACCGATTTACTGGAAAAACATAGGGAAGAAGAACTCGAACAGGCTAAGGCCAGTAACCAAAACAAGCGGCATCAATCCGTTTTAACAGCAGAAAAGCAAAATGCTTGTGTACAATTTCTAAGTGGTAAAAACCTGATGAAAGGAATTGATGAACTCATTGAACAAGCCGGAGTGGTAGGAGAAGAAAGTACCCGAAGGCTTTTGTTTGTGATCGCATCCACCTATAAAATGAATACACCGCTTCACGCTTTGGTTCAAGGAACTTCAGGTTCAGGAAAGAGCCATTTGATTAATTCCATCGGGCAATGCTTCCCACCTGAAGATGTGATAAGCATGACCCGTGTAACTTCAAAATCCTTTTATCACTATACCAAGGATGAATTGGTGGATAAATTATTGCTGATTCAGGATTACGATGGACTCGATGAAGAAGCGCAATTCGCATTTCGAGAATTGCAAAGCGCAGGAAATATTTCATCTTCGACCACTTATAAGGATCGCTACGGGAATTTAATGTCCGCTGTTAAAACGGTACGCAGCCATTTTGCTTCATTATTGGCAACAACAAAAGCCGAGGTGTATTACGATAACATGAGTCGCTCGCTGATTTCCGGTGTGGATGAAAGCGATGAACAAACGCGCAGGATTATCACCCATCAAAATAAAAACCTTGCCGGATTAATCGATCATAAAAAGGAGCATCAGGCAAAAGAGTTCTTGCAAAATTGTATGCGGTGCATCCGACCATATCAGGTGGTGAACACTTATGCCGATAAAGTTTACCTGCCATTTGAAGCTAAAATGTTAAGGCGTTTAAACAGCCATTATCAGGCGTTCGTTAAGCAGATTACCATCCTTCACCAATACCAGCGTAAAAAAGACGACCAAGGGCGTTTAATTGCGGAACCGGAGGACTTAAAAATCGCTTGTGAAATCATGTTCGATGCGATCATGCTCAAGGTGGACGATTTGGATTCATCGTTGCGTCAGTTTTACGATTTGATGAAACGGCATATCAAAAAATTGTGCGCGACCGCAAAACCTAACGAGTTTCAGTTTACGCAACGCGATGTAAGGCTTGCCCTGAACGTAAGCAAGACGCAATGCTTCCGCTATTTTGAGGAATTGGAACTGCTGGAATATATCCAACGCACGGGTGGTTATGCCAACCGAGGGTTCAAATACAAAATCGTTTTTTGGGACGACATGGAAAAAATCCGCGAAAAAATCAAGGGCGAACTGAATCAGCAATTGGAAGCGGTGGTTCATGGTGGTTCAATAGGAATGGAACACCAAGACCCGCAATTATCAGGGGAATGAGCGGTGGTGGTTCACTATTCCAAGGGTACGCATTGTATAGGAGAAAAACTGATCGTAACGAAATAGAAAAACAAAAATGAAAAACCTACCTATAAACAACAGGCATTTTGAGGGGCTTTTGCGCGAGTTTCAGCGCGTGATTAGGGTGAAGGGGTATTCACGCGGAAAAAACACGATGTACCCCGCCTGTGCGCGTGAATTTCTATTCTTTATTGAGAACCGGGATATAGTCGATATCAAAGACGTAAAAGCGGGGGATGTAATTTCCTATTACGAATATATCCGTGAACGCCCGAACCAACGAAGGGAAGGCGGGCTTAGTGAAAGCATGATTCGTCATCACTTATTTTCACTGCGGTTATTTTTTGATTTTCTGATGGATGCCGGAATAAGAGATTCTTCACCCGCGCACCTTCCGAAATTTCAAATCGGAAAATACAAGGAGCGGGAAATCCTTACTGAAGAAGAAATAAAGGAAGTTTATAAGGCTTGCAACGATAAGCGTGATCGCGCATTAATTGCTGCTGCTTACGGTTGCGGACTGCGCAGATCTGAAATTACCAAACTGAACGTGGGTGATATTGTTTTTCATCAGGGAACGCTTACCGTGAGGGACGGTAAGTTTGGAAAGAGCCGGATTGTTCCGCTTTCTGACAACGTCATCCGCGACCTGAAGGAATACCTGATCAATGAACGCCCAAAGCGCATTACCGCCAAAACAAACGCGCACGTTAACGCTTTTTTCCTGAATAATATCGGAACAAGACCAGCGGGTGATTACATGGCTAAAATGCTCAGGCGAATTCTTGACCGAACGCAAAACCCGAATATTCTACGCAAGGAAATCACACTTCATTGTTTGCGCCATAGCATTGCCACCCACCTTTTAGATCGCGGGGCAACAATGGAATTTGTGCAGGAGTTTTTAGGCCATTCGGAAATTGATACCTCGATGCTCTATTCTAAAAGAAGGAAGCAGCGACTCAAAATACAGCAACACTTTCAATGAAACAGGAGGAATTGACATTTGAAAAGTATTTATACCGGATCGGTTTCACGAACCAGTCCGTGAAAAGTTACTTGTATCAATTCGAAAACTTCATAACGGTGTATCCGGATGCAGCGCGATTCAGTTATAAGGACATTATGGTCGTACTGGAAGAAATCGCCAAGCAAAAACCAAATACGCGGTATAGAATCGCCATTTTATCGGTAATCAAAAAATATTACGACTACCTGATTGAAATCGGCCAGCGGGATGATCATCCTTGCAAGACGATTCAGATAAAATTCAACCGTGACAAATCGGTTATTCAGCAAGATTTGTTTTCATCTACTGAACTGGAGCTTTTAATGAACCGCGAGGAACGGTATCCCGATCTGAAAATGAAAAATCAGGCGGTGATTTCACTTTTAATTTACCAAGGGCTTTCATCCGGTGAAATTGCAAATTTGAAAGTTCAGCATATTCATCTTGACGAAGGAAAAATATTTGTGAAGGAAAGCAGGGACTTAATGCGTAGGCATTTGGAAATGCACCCGAAACAATACCGGATTTTTGATCGCTACATAAACGAGTCCAGGAAATCGCTGCTGAAGGCCGAAACCGACAAACTGATTATAGGTGTTAGGGGAAATCCGATCACCACCGGGGAAGTCGGTTATTTGGTGGAGCAATTCAAAATTTTGTTTCCCGGTCGCAACCTGAACCCAAGTACGATCCGGCAAAGCGTGATTTCAAATTGGCTCAACGAAAAAAAGTACCCGCTCGAAATGGTGCAGCTAATGGCAGGCCACCGATGGATTTCAACTACTCAAAAATATCGGCACACTTCCAATGACGAAAAGCGAATTTTGATAAATCGATTTCACCCATTGGGATGAAACAAAATTAGAAAACCATCGTATAAAGGTGAAAATAAAGTATTTATGGAAGAAAGTATTGAAATGCAATTTGAATACGTAATTAGAAGGGCTCACCATTGTGGGCGTTATGGGGCAGCAGGTGCTGACGCGGACTTATATCGAGGTTTCATGGGGTGTTACTTCACTATGAATGAGTCAATTAGCAAGAAAAAACCCGATGCTATACAGACCGGAATTGAATATGGAGTCCGACTTGGAAAAGTTAGAATGTCTTTGGATATTGCATCGAAGAAGGTCATCGCTAAAATTGAAAATACGAATCATACCGATGCAGAAAGAATCGAAGAAATTAGGGAAAAAATACATTCTGCCGATGAGCCGAAAAAAATGGCTGAAGCTGTAACTGAATTGGATCAACTATTTTTAAAACTCGGCTTATTTCCGGGTTAGTTTTATTAATATTTTCATTGTAATGGGGAGCCAACGGCTCCCTTTTTTCATTATATTTGGTACAATCCACGAGTCAAAACTGAATGTTTCGCCAAAACCATACGAGTCAATTTTCTACTTTACTCCCACAGTACACGGAGTCGTATCGCTATGGTTTCAACGGAATGGAAGAAGACAACACCCTCAAAGGCCCCGGAAACAGCTACGATTTTGGTGCGAGGATGTATGATAGTAGGTTGGGGAGATGGATGAGTGTGGATAGACATGATTGGCGTTATCCTGGTGTTAATCCGTATAATTTTGCCTTCAATATCCCGACAGTGTTTAACGATCCAGATGGAAAGGATGGTCGATTGACAATCGATTATACAAACAAAACAATTACACTACAGACAACTGTTCACCTATTTGGAGCAAGTTCTGCTGAAGAGGGTCATTCGATTGCCGCCAGTTTCAATGAGCAATTTAAAGCCGGAACAAACGAATATTATATTGTAGATCGTGAAGATCCGACTGTCACATGGCTAGTGAAAATTGATATAGATTATGTATATAATGACTGTATAGATGAGTACAATGCAACGTTAAATGTTAATGATAGGATTGTTGAAATAAAGGGAGGAGAATTTGAAAAGCTGCAAGGATTAGACATAGGGTCAGGAAGTGACTTATGCCTTAATCCTGGTGATAATATTTTATTGCTTTCAAATAAGGAGCCAGAAGAAATAGGTGGAGTGTACTATCTTGGTTACGTTTCCTCAATAGGTAGCAATGAAAGTCAAATAGTAACCAAAGAATTTAAAACTGCTATGCATGAAGTATTTCATATGCTTGGTTATGATGAAAGGTACAAGCCAGGAGGAATTCCAATTCCCTATTATGTTAATGACTATCTGACATCAGGAGGTGGTCAAGCAAAAGAAATTATGCCATTCCATTTTGTGGATTTGTGTGATTTTGCATCGGATTTCTGTCATGGTAGTTATGAAGGAACACATATTGTTGGTACCAAACCTATGACAGAAACCATGGTTACGGTGCAAAATCCTGATGGAAGTCAATCGATATCGACCCAACATGCACCACACAAGCTATTTAATATTGATAACACTGATGGTGGAAGAAAGGTGGATGTGACCAAAGATAAATGGAATACGGAGAACAGAGTCGTTACAAGAGAATAATGGAAACTAAATTTGTTGATGTTCATTTTAGTTGTATTGATTTATTCGACTTATTTCTAGGGTAGAATTATTTTCTAGAAACTGAAAGCGATTTTTAGTAGGGTGTAAAATGTTATTAATAACGAAAATTACATTATTTTGAAATTGTATACGAAAAGCGAAATATATTTGATGATAAAAATGCTAATATAGCTTACATTAAAACTCAAAAAAAAATGAAGAAATCAACTAAACTTCTTGTAGCATTTATGGCTATTACAATGATTTCTGAGTTTAAACCATCATTTTCAGATATAGGAAAATCCTATTTTATTCATGTAAATCCAAATAATATCAACTATAAAGAAATTAAAGATACCGTAAATAAAATGTCAAAGGAAATATTATTTATTATTAAAAAATAC
>ERZ761609.806-NODE-806-length-33122-cov-29.133093_pt1 | contig 33122 bp, 29 predicted proteins | sample MGYA00511163_ERZ761609 | MGnify/ENA primary metagenome ERZ761609 (study PRJEB28899, sample SAMN02445070) | bioreactor sludge metagenome | biome: EBPR sludge | place: Australia: Brisbane, Thorneside Wastewater Treatment Plant | collected 2011-12-16 ...
GGGCGCGGCGCCGCCGGCGTCGGGCGCGGCGGCAAGCTCGGCGCGCTTGGCCTGGGCCTTGGCGGCAAGCTTCTCGGCTTTTTCCTTTTTCTCGCGCTCCTGCCGGAACTGGCGGAACGCGTGGCGTTCGCGCGCGAGGTCGGCGGCGCGCTTGTCCTTTTCGCGGGTCCAGATTTCGCCCTTGGCGTAGCGGTAGAAGTCGACCAGCGGGATGTGGCTGGGGCAGACGTAGCTGCAGCAGCCGCACTCGATGCAGTCGAACAGATGGTATTCCTGTGCGTGGCCGAAATCGCTCGCCTTGGCGAAACGGAACAGCTCCTGCGGCTGCAGTTCCGCCGGGCAGACATCGGCGCAGCGAGTGCAGCGGATGCACGGCAAAGCCTGGGGCAGCGGCGGGAACAGCTCGGCCGATTGCACCAGGATGCAGTTGGTGGCCTTGACCACCGGCACATCGAGATTCGGCATCGGCATGCCCATCATCGGCCCGCCCATCAGCACGCCGGTGGTGCCGTCGCGGTCGCCCGCCAGGGTGATCAGCGCATGCATCGGCGTGCCGATCAGCACCTCGAAGTTCTGCGGGCGCAGCACATGGCCGGTGACGGTGACCAGCCGCGAGATCAGCGGTTCGCCATGATGCACCGCGCGTGCCAGCGCATAGGCGGTGCCGACGTTGAACACTTGGATGCCGATGTCGGTGGACAGCTTGCCGGATGGGACTTCCCTGCCGGTGAGCACCTGGATCATCTGCTTGGCGCCGCCGCCGGGGTAATGCGCCGGCACGGTCACGATTTCCACTGCAAAATCCATCCGGGCCGCGGCCGCCTGCATCGCGGCAATCGCTTGCGGCTTGTTGTCCTCGATGCCGACGAGGATTTCCGTACTGCCCAGCAGGTGGCGCATGATCGCCACGCCCTGCAGGATCTCGTCGGCACGGGTGCGCATCAGCACGTCGTCGCAGGTGATCCACGGCTCGCATTCGCCGCCGTTGATGATGAGGGTGGGGCAGTGCTGCGTCGCGCCGGGGTCGAGCTTGACTGCACTGGGGAATACCGCGCCGCCGAGGCCGGCCAGCCCCAGGTCGCGCAGCCGTATGCGCAGGTCGGCCGGCGCCAGCGCCCGGTAATCGAGCGGGCCATGTTCTATCCACTCGTCGCGGCCGTCGGTTTCGATGCTGATGCACAGGTCGGGCAGGCCGGAGATATGCGGTACCGGCTGCAGGTCGATGGCGGTGACGATGCCCGAGCTAGAGGCGTGCACCGCCGCCGAGATGGTGCCGTCGGCTTCCCCGATCATCTGGCCCTTCAACACCCGGTCGCCCACGCTTACCAGCGGTTTGGCCGGGTTGCCGATGTGCTGGCGCAGCGGGATGACCAGTTTCGCCGACAGCGGCGCAGCGTGGATCGGCCGTGCGTTCGACTCAGTCTTGTGCTCGGGTGGATGCACGCCGCCCTTGAATTTGAAGAGTTCGCGACTCATGCGTTCCAGTCTCCGGAAACCTGCTTCAGCATCACCACCGGATGCTTCCACTTCCAGTGCGGCAGATCCTCGGCGATCGGCACCATGGTGATGCAGTCGACCGGGCACGGCGGCAGGCACAGCTCGCAGCCGGTGCACTCGGCCGCAATGATGGTGTGCATCTGCTTGGCGGCGCCGGAAATGGCGTCGACCGGGCAGGCCTGGATGCACAGGGTGCAGCCGATGCAGGTCTGCTCGTCGATGAAGGCCACCGATTTTGGCTTGGGCGCGCCATGGGTTTCGTCGAGCGGCTTGGGTTCCACGCCGAGCAGGTCGGCCAGTTTCTTCACCCCTTCCTCGCCGCCCGGCGGGCACAGGTTGATATCCGCTTCGCCCTTGGCGATCGCCTCGGCATAGGGCCGGCAGCCGAGAAATCCGCACTGCCCGCACTGCGTCTGCGGCAGGATGGCATCGATCTTTTCCGCCAGCGGGTTGCCTTCCACCTTGAAGCGGATGGCCGACCAGCCGAGCGCCAGCCCGATCGCCACCGCGATGCCGGACATCACCAGAATGGCGGCAAGCATTACTTGACCAGCCCGGAGAAACCCATGAATGCCAGTGACATCAAGCCTGCGGTGATCATTGCAATGCTGGTACCCTTGAACGGCGAAGGGACGTCACACGTCTCCATCCGTTCGCGGATGCCGGCAAACAGGATCAGCACCATGGTGAAGCCGAGCGCACCGCCGGCACCGAAAAACAGCGATTCGACGAAGTCGTGCTGTTCCTGCGCATTGAGCAGCGGGATCCCCAGCACGGCGCAGTTGGTGGTGATGAGCGGCAGGTAGATCCCCAGCACCTGGTACAGCACCGGGCTGGATTTATGGATGAACATCTCGGTGAACTGCACGATCCCGGCGATCACCACGATGAACGACAGCGTGCGCAGATAGAATAATTCGGGGCCAAGCAGGTATTCGTTGACGAGATAGCTCGCCCCGGACGCCAGTGTCAGCACGAAGGCCGTCGCCAGCCCCATGCCGATCGCCGCTTCCAGCTTCTTCGATACGCCCATGAACGGGCACAGGCCGAGTATCTTGGCCATCACGATGTTGTTCACGAACACCGTGGAAATAATGATGAGGATATAGGTTTCCAAAACAGGCAGCCCGTCGCAATGGCACATTATCCGCCTTTAGGGGCGTGGGATTCAAGCAGTTGCAGGCAGGGATATTGTTCGGTGCACGGCCGGTCAGCCGAGGGTTTTCCCGCTGGCCCAGAAATCGTAGCCTTTGATCAAAAACTCGTCCCACGGGAGATAGTGCGAACCGTCGCACGAGAAGGTGAGGCCGATCATGCCGTTGAAGATGTTGAGCGACCCCCCGCGCAGATAGAAGGTCTCGTCCATGAAGCGCAGCGCGCGCAGGGTGTCGAGCACCGGACGGATCTTGTCCCTGGGCACCGCGGCCGTGCTCGGGTAGGGGCGGCGCGGGTAGGTAAGGCAGGTGTCGGGGTCGGTCAGCGCGTCGATATCGAGCAGCCGGTAGTAATACGGATCATCGACCAGCCAGATGGTGGCACGGCTGCTGGAAAAGTGCAGCTTGCCGTGGAACACGCCGCGATCGGTCATCAGCTCTTCCATCACGCCGAGTACGGTGTCGATGTTGAGGTCCATCTGGCTGTCGCTGCGGGTCTGGTGGAATACCGCGCCGCGGATTGCCGGGTCGCCCTTGATCTGCCGCCAGTTGGTGGGTTCGTCGTACAGCTGGCCGGTGATCGGCAGGTCGCGCAGGTCGAAATCGGCGCCGACGAAGCCGAGCACCTCGCCACCGTCGTTGCGCACGATCTGGATCGCGGTGAGCGATGGCCGCTTCATGCGCAGGCTGATATAGGCCTGTGACAGCAGAAAGCCCTGGTTTGGTACCGCTTCGTTCATGTAGGGTCGGTCGGAACGATCGCGCCCGAAATCCGTCTCGATCAGGCCTGTGCGGCTGATGTTGTCGGAGAGCTGGATCGCATGGGTATCCAGTGCATACAGGTATTTGCACGCGGGCAGGGTCGTCAGCGCATGGCTCAGCGCGGCGTTGAGCCCGGCACGGCTCGGCCATGCCCGGCTGCACGCCTGCGCGGCCAGTGCCAGCGGCTCGCGCAGCATATTGGCGAGAGCGTCGCGCTGGCGGGCGACGCTCTCGGCGAGCGTGGTGGGGGACGGGGTGGAGCGGTTCGGGACGATGGGCTGCATGGTGTGCGGCCTAGCCATGACGCAGCGAAATCACCGGCCAGCCCTTGTCCTCGGCGTGAGCGCGCAGGGTGGGGTCGGGGTCGACGGCGACAGGATGGCGGACTTTTTCCAGCAGCGGCAGGTCGTTGTGCGAGTCGCTGTAGAACCAGCTGGTAGTGAGGCAGTCGAGGCGGGTGCCCTGGGTTTCGAGGAAGTGTTCGAGGCGGGTGACCTTGCCTTCGCGGAAGCAGGGGGTGCCGGCGACTTCACCGGTGAAGCGGCCGTCGCGCTGCTCGGGCTCGGTGGCGATCAGGTGGGGGATGCCCAACTCGCGCGCAATCGGCGCGGTGACGAAGCTGTTGGTGGCGGTGATGACGGCGACCAGGTCGGCTTCGTCGAGGTGTCTGTCGACCAGGTCGCGCGCAGCCTGGGTAATCATCGGCTTGATGCGCGTCTCCATGTATTCGGCGTGCCAGGCGTCGAGCTGTTCGCGCGTGTGGGTGGCGAGCGGACGCAGGGCGAACGCGAGGAAGGCGTGAATATCCAGCCGTCCGGCCTTGTAGTCTTCGTAGAACGCGCGGTTCTTGGCTTCGTAGTGGGCGCCGTCGACCGCGCCCTTGGCGATGAGGAATTGGCCCCATTCGTAGTCGGAGTCGCCGGCGAGCAGGGTGTTGTCGAGGTCGAACAGGACGAGATTCATGGCGGGAGGCAATCTAAACGATTCAAGTTACAGGAATTCAGGCGCGCGGGGCCTGGCCGCGGTCGCGCCAGAAGTCGCGCAGTTCATAGCAGCTCCAGATCGCCATCGCCACGTAATCGTTGCGGCTGGTCTGGCGCTCTGCTTCCGTCCATTCTTCGGGCGGCGTCATCAGCACATACAGCGGGTCGAGCATTTCGTCGACGAAGGCTTCGTCCTTGCTGTCCGGCGGTAGTTCCCAGTCGGCTTCCCAGTGTTCCACCACCTGCAGGAATCCGGCTGCCCAGAGGCTGGCATAAGGCGGGACGCCTTCGGCCCTGAGTGCGGCGGCCTCGTTTTTCGGCAGGTCGGCCAGCAGGCCTTCCCAGTCCATGATGAGCGGGGACAGCGCGCGCGGGTCGGCCAGGTTGTCGATCGGGACGGCGAGCGCGCGCGCGATCTCGTTCCAGCGGCGGCCGAGCAGCGCTTCGAAGCGGCCGTATTGCGCGGCATCGGCGAACAGCGTTGCGGGAGCGTCATGCTCGAACAGCACCGGCAGATAGCTTTCCGCTGCGATCGTGCGCGGCGCGCATTGCAGGGCCGTGACGAAGCCATCGACACCTTCGAGTGACAGCGGCGCGTCGGTGCGCGCGGCGGCATCGTCGATCAGGTCGGCCAGTTCGGCGATGTCGTCGTCGTTGAGCGGCGCGTTCTGGTTTTTGCTGGACATGGCAGACTCGATGCGAAGGGCGCGGCAGCGCACTGGGGCTTCGCGTAAAATTGATGGATGAATTTTACCGCGCTTGTGCTGCCGCAATCATTACATCTGTTCGGCTGGCTGGGGCTCGCCTTTCTGGGCTGGCGCTGGCTGATGTCGGGCGACTGGCGCAGGCTTGCGGAACCGGCGCGCCTGAACCTGTTTCTGGGCGCTACGGTGGCGCTGCTGGCGCTGTGGCAGATCCGCACCGGGGTGAAGCCGGGGCTGGCCTTCCATCTGTACGGTATTTCGGCCATGACGCTGATGTTCGGCTTCTGGCGCGCGAGCTTTGCCGGGGTGCTGGTTCTGCTGGCCAATGCGCTGTTCGGGCGCGGCAATCCGGTTGCGCTGGGGATCGATGCGCTGTTGCAGGCGGCGCTGCCTGCGGCGGTGAGCTGGGGCGTGTTCCGCCTGCTGGAACGCCGCCTGCCGAATCATTTTTTCATTTACGTGCTGGGCAACGGCTTTTTCGGTGCGGCGCTGGCGGTGGCGGCCGTCGGGCTGGCCACCACGGCGGTGATGGCGCTGGCCGGCGCCTATCCGCTCGATTACCTGCTGACGCAGTACACGCCGTATGCCGCGCTGCTGATCGCCTGGGCCGAGGCATTTTCCACCGGCATGGCGATTACCATGATGGCGGTATACCGTCCGGCCTGGCTGGAAACCTTCGATGACGCGCGGTATATCCAGAACAAATGAACATTTTTTGTCCGCGCACTGCGCGGATGGTTCTTGAATTTTGACCGACAACATTTCCATCCATTACCCCGATCTGCCGGTTTCCGCGCGCCGCGACGACATCCTCGCCGCGCTGCGCGCCCACCGCGTGCTGATCCTGTGCGGCGAGACCGGCTCCGGCAAGACCACGCAGATCCCCAAGATGTGCCTGGAAGCGCGGCTGGAATCGGTTACGGCACGCTCCGGCAAGCTGATCGGCTGCACCCAGCCGCGCCGCATCGCCGCGCGTTCGGTGGCGGCGCGCATTGCGCAGGAACTCGGCGGCGAACTCGGCGGCGTGGTCGGCTACAAGGTGCGCTTCACCGACAAGGTGCGCCACGACACCGCGATCAAGGTGATGACCGACGGCATCCTGCTGGCCGAAAGCCAGGGTGACCCGCTGCTCTCACGCTACGACACGATCATCATCGACGAGGCGCACGAGCGCAGCCTCAACATCGATTTCCTGCTGGGCTATCTGAAAACCTTGGTGGAGAAGCGCGCCGACCTGCGCGTCGTCATCACCTCCGCCACCATCGACGCCGAGCGTTTCTCGAAACATTTCAACGACGCGCCGGTGATCGAGGTGTCGGGGCGCACCTACCCGGTGGGAATCCGCTGGCGGCCGATCGAACGCGACGAGCCTGCCACCCCGGCCAAGGGCGAGCGCGAGAAGAAGGACAAGGACGCGCCCGACCAGATCGCCGCCATCCTCGACGCCACCGACGAACTGGCGCGCGTGGGCCCCGGCGACATCCTGGTGTTCCTGCCGGGCGAGCGCGAGATCCGCGACACTGCCGAGGCGCTCAGGAAGCACCATCCGCCCGGCACCGAAATCCTGCCGCTGTTTTCCCGCCTGTCGGTGGCCGAGCAGGACGCGATCTTCAAGCCGACCAGTGCGCTGCGGCGCATCGTGCTCGCCACCAACGTCGCCGAGACCTCGCTCACCGTGCCCGGCATCCGCTACGTGATCGACCCCGGCACCGCGCGGGTGAAGCGCTATTCGGCGCGCAACAAGGTCGAGCAGTTGCTGATCGAGAAGGTCTCGCAGGCCTCGGCCAACCAGCGCGCCGGGCGTTGCGGACGCGTCGCCGACGGCGTCTGCATCCGCCTCTACGACGAGGCCGATTTTGCCAACCGGCCACGCTTTACCGATCCCGAACTGCTGCGCTCCTCATTGGCCGGCGTCATCCTGCGCATGAAGTCGCTCGGGCTGGGCGACGTGGTCGGCTTCCCCTTCATCGACCCGCCGAGTTCGCGTCTGGTCACCGACGGTTATCAGCTGCTCGCCGAGCTGCACGCGCTCGACGAGCAGGGGCAATTGACCAAGATCGGCACCAAGCTCGCCAAGCTGCCGCTCGACCCGCGCATCGCGCGAATGCTGCTGGCGGCCGAGCAGCAGCGCTGCGTGCGCGAGGTGCTGATCATCGCCAGCGCGCTGTCGGTGCAGGACCCGCGCGACCGCCCGATGGAGCGCGCGCAGGCGGCGGACGAAAAGCACAAGTTGTTTGCCGACGAGCGCTCCGACTTCATGGGCTGGCTCAAGCTGTGGCGCTGGTACGAGGAGCAGGTGCAGCACAAGAAGACCAACCGCCAGCTGCAGACGCTGTTGCAGGACCATTTCCTGTCGCCGCGGCGGATGCGCGAGTGGCGCGACATCCACGGCCAGCTGCATGCGCAGGTCGCCGAACTCGGCCTGCGCGAGAACGACAAGGACGCCGGCTACGACGCGATCCATCAGGCGCTCCTGACCGGCCTGCTTGGCAACATCGGCTTCAAGTCCGACGACGCCAAGGCGCGCGCCAAGCCGGGCGAAGGCAACTACCAGGGCGCGCGCGGCATCAAGCTCTCCATCCATCCCGGCTCTGCGCTGGCGAAGAAGGGCCCGAAGTGGATCATGGCGGCCGAGCTGACCGACACCGGGCGGCTGCTCGCGCGTACCGTCGCCGAGGTGCGGCCGGAATGGATCGAGGCGGCAGGCCACCATCTACTCACGCGCATGTTCATCGAGCCGCACTGGGAGAAGGACGGCGCGCGCGTGGTGGCGTTCGAGCGCGTCAGCCTGTACGGCATCACCCTGGTGGCGCGGCGCAAGATCCACTACGGCCCCATCGATGCGGCGCTGTCGCGCGAGCTGTTCATCCGCGGCGCGCTGGTGGCGGGCGAATACGACACGCGTGCGCCGTGGTTCGCGCACAACCGCGCGCTGGTCAAGGAAATCGAGGACCTTGAGCACAAGGCGAGGAAGTCCGGCGTGTGGCTGGACGAGGAGCGCATTTTCCGCGTGTTCGATGCGCGCATCCCCGCTGGCATCCACAACGGCGCCGCGTTCGAGACCTGGCGTGCCGAAGCCGAGGCCGCCGATCCGAAAATCCTGTTCCTGCGGCGCGAGGACATTCTCGGCGAGGGGCTCGGCGCCGACCATGCGCTGTTTCCCGAGACGATGGCGATCGACGGCGCGGCGTGCCAGCTCAAGTACCGCTTCGAACCCGGCCACCCGCTCGACGGCGTGACGCTGCGCCTGCCGCTGTATCTGCTCAACCGGATCGAGGCCGCGCAGATCGACTGGCTGGTGCCCGGTCTCATCCGCGAAAAGCTCACTGCGCTCTTGAAATTCCTGTCCAAGGACAAGCGCCGTCCGCTGATTCCGCTGCCCGACACGGTGACCGCCTTCCTCTCGGTGACGAAGCCGGGCGAGGCCATGCTCACCGACGCGCTCGCCGGTTTCATCCGCAGGAAAACCGGCGCCGACGTCCACCCCGACGAGTGGAAGGGCGAATTGCCGGCGCACCTGAAGATGAATCTCAGCGTGACCGACGACAGCGGGCAGGAACTCGCCAGCGGCCGCGATCTCGCGAGCCTGCGCCAGCAGCTCGGTGGCGCGGCCCGCATCACCTATGGCGGCGGCGCCGAGGACAGCGGGTTCGAGCGCACCGGCCTCGCCGAATGGAATTTCGGCGATCTGCCCGAGCAGGTGAAATTCAGGCGCAGCGGACGCGAGCTGATCGGCTACCCGGCGCTGGTCGACAATGGCGAGAGCGTCGACTTGCGCCTGCTCGATGCGGCCGAGGCGGCGGAGATGGAGACCCGCCGCGGGATCGTGCGGCTGCTGCGCATCCCGCTGGCCGCGCAGTTCAAGCAGCTCGACAAGGATCTTTCACGCGAGACCGCGCTGGCGCTGAAATACCGCAGCTTTGGCAGCGCCGAGCAACTGCGCGCAGCGCTGATCGATGCGATTGCCGCGCGTGCGCTTCTGGGCGACGACGACACGCCGCGCGACGAGAAGCGCTTCGGCAAGCAGAAGGAGCGCGCCAAGCCCAGGATCTCCGTGGTGAAGCAGGCGCTCGTGCGCGATGTGGCGGAGATACTCGACCTGCATGCGCAGGTGGCGGCGCGCCTCAACGCCAAGCCGCAGTTCACCGCGGTGATGCGCGACGAGCACGCGCATCTGGCGGCGCTGGTACCGGCGGATTTCATCACCGCCACACCGTGGGCGCGGCTGAAGGAGTTGCCGCGCTACCTGCGCGGCATCCTCAAGCGGCTGGAGAAGCTGCCCGCTGCCGAACAGCGCGATGCGCGCGCCATGGCGGGCGTGCTGACGCTGCAGAACAAGTATGTGGCGCGGCGTGACCAGGTGAAGGGCGCAGTCCCCGCAAAGGGTACGCCGCCAGACGTTTATGCCCTTCAGGGTGCTCGCCTTTCAGGTGGTCTTGGCGCCGCCGCCGCGCTTGACGACTTCCGCTGGCAACTGGAGGAACTGCGCATCTCGCTGTTCGCCCAGGAACTGAAAACGCCATATCCAGTGTCGGTCAAGCGGCTCGACAAAGTGTGGGACGAGCTTGCCAGACAGCCCCTGGGTTGAGTACGGTACGCCTATGCGTGAACGCGTCTTCAACCTGCCCAACGTCATCACCCTGGCGCGCCTGGCGGCAGTGCCGGTCGTCGCCTGGCTGATTCTGCAGCAGCGCTGGGAGGCGGCCTGCTGGCTGTTCCTCGCCGCTGCGGTGTCGGACGGCATTGATGGCCTGCTGGCGCGCTGGCTCCGGCAGATGACGCCGCTGGGCGCCGCGCTCGATACCGTCGCCGACAAGGCGCTGGGCCTGGTGACGCTGGTGATGCTGACGCTCGAAGAAGCGATCCCGATGTGGGTGGCGCTGGCGATCCTGCTGCGCGACAGCGTCATCGTGCTGGGCGCGCTAAGCTACCGCGGGTTGGCCGGCCATCTGGAAATCCATCCCACCTGGCTCGGCAAGACGCATACGTTTGCCGAGTTTGCGCTGCTGACGCTGGTGCTGGCGGGCCTGGCCGGTCTGTTGGCGCTGGAGGGCTGGCTACTGCCGTTGTTCGGCATCGTGTTCGTCATTGCCGTGCTCTCCGGGGCGCAGTATGTCTGGATCTGGAGTGCCAAGGCGCGCGCGGCAGCCCGCTTCAAACCTCGTTGAGACGTTATTGAAAGGCAAGGCAGCGCTGGCGTTCCGACTCGCAGCCGGATTTGACCCGGTACATGGCGGCGTCGGCGGCGCGAATCAGCGCATCTTCGTCACTTCCGTCGTCGGGATACACCGCCTGGCCGATGCTGGCGTCGATGCCCAGATGGAGGTCGTCAAAGCGGGTGCTGTGGGCCAGGTTATGTTCGATCTTGAGCGCAGCGGCGACGCAGTCGTGCCGTCCCTGCACGCCTTCCAGCAGTACCACGAATTCGTCACCGCCCAGGCGCGCAACCGAGTCGGATTCGCGCACGCAATCCCGTAGCTGCTGCGCGACTTCCATCAGCACGGCGTCGCCGATGTGGTGGCCATGCCGGTCGTTGATGTCCTTGAAGCGGTCCATATCCACATACAGGATACCCACCTTGCCGCCATAGCGATGGGCGTGGCGGATCGCCTGCTGCAGGCGGTCATAGAACAGCCGCCGGTTGGCCAGTCCGGTAAGCGGGTCATGCGTGGCCTCTTCGCGCAGCGTTGCCCGCGAGCGCTCGAGCTCCATCATCTGCGCGTCTATCTGCCGCGATTTCTGGCTGATTTTTCGTAGTGCATGCCTGGCGATCAGCAGGGCCAGGGCGACCGCCGCAATACCGAAGGCCAGCGTGAGCAGAAAAGTGCGCCGGTAGGTTTGCTGCGCCTGTTGCTGGGCAACCAGGTTGGCCTGCTGATACAGATTGCGCATATTGGCCAGTTGCAGGTTGAAGGCTTCCTGGACAGGGATGGCCTCCTGCACCAGTACCTGGCGCGCGTCGGTGCCCAGTTCGGAGTTGAGCAGATCAACCACGCGATTCTGCACCGATTCGATGTCGTTGATCAGGAGGGTCTGGGTATTGAAGCTGCGTTGCTCGGCGGTGGAAAATCCCATCTGGCGCAGGGCGTTGCGCCCACTTCCGACCAGGAAACCGGCACGGTTGAATTCCATGAAATGGGTATCGCGTTCGAACGGGTCGTCGGTAAGTGCCATGCGGAACAGGCTGTCGGTACGGATATGCGCCGCCACCTGGGTTTGCGTGATGAGGTCGATCTTGCGGTTATGGTTCTCGACCACCGTGCGCATCTGCTCGCCCAGCGTTTGTAATTGCAGCAGGCCGTTCAATGCCAGCCCGCAGATCAGGACGATCAGCGTGACGAAGGCCGCTCCGGTAGTGAGGGAGAATCCGCGTTGCATAGGCTATAGACGCTTGTGCTCAGGCCATATATCGATGTTTAGTCCATTATTGGCCGGGTTGCAGCGTTGGCTGCGGCATATCGGCCTGCTGAAGGACCTGCAAGGCATGGGCCACCTGCTGTGCGTGGCGTGCCGGGTCAACTTTGCTGAAGCGTGCCGCGATATGGCCGTTGGGCGCGATGATGAAGGTATGGCGGCGGGCGAATCGCACGAGCCCAAGATTCAGCAGGCTGTCGTATGCTGCGGCCGTCCGTCCGTCCGGGTCTGACAGCAGGGGAAACGGCAGCTGGTATTTGCGTGCAAAACCGGCGTGCGACCGAGTGTCGTCGACGCTGACTCCGACCACCGCCGCGTTGAATTTGCCCAGCACTCCGATGTCGTCGCGAAAGTGGCATGCCTCCTGGGTGCAGCCGGGCGTATCGTCCCTGGGATAGAAATACAGCACTAGCCAGCGCCCGGCATAATCGCCCAAACGATGAATGCGGCCATCCTGGTCCTGCAGGGCAAAATCGGGCGCAGCGCTGCCTTCCGTCCGCTGTGGGCCCGGCCGCAGCATCCACAAAACCGCGCTGGCCAGCAGTAACAGCAACGCCAGTCCACCCAGCATGTATTTATTCATCGGTGCCTCCCGTTTGCATCATAGCCGGGTTGTGCGCCAATCGAGTGTGTCTGATAGGGTTCGGCAATCCACGCTGGATTCGGTAGAATGCGCGCCACGCCCCGGTAGCTCAGTGGATAGAGCAACCCCCTCCTAAGGGGTAGGTCGGACGTTCGATTCGTCTTCGGGGCGCCAGAAAACCCAATAAATACGCGGCTTTCAGAGACATTCACTATCTTTCGATTTCTTTCGGTTTCTTTCGATGTCACCCGCCCAGGGTGACAGCAGGGTGACAAACCCAGCATCCACGAAGCATTTAAAAGAAACTGTTTGTCACCCTTTTCATTGACAGCAGGATGGCGGGCTTGATATATTTTTCTCAGCCGCCCGAAAAGGGCAGCGCGCCAGGAACGAGACACGGCATAACTGGTGCGTGAATACGCCAACATCTATCTCTGATGGTGATAGGTGAGCCAAGGCGGATATGGCAAAGGCTGACAGGGCAAGAAGGACTCAATGTAGTGGCGGCAACCGCGACAATCCGCCGAAGTCTTAACCCCATCCTGCGCCGTGCACCATCCCTGCGTTTTTGAGGGATGGCTTGAAACCCATCTTTTGATTTCTCCTTTTCCCTGCCGGATCGCGGCCTGGCGGGGTAAGGGGAAATCATGTCCGAATTTTCTTCTTTAGCTGCCACCGCCGCCACGTCTGGCAGTGCGTTCCCGCCGATCATTGGCGTCGATGCACTTTCGCTGCTGATCAATAAATCGCCGGCTACGATCATCATGGATCGGTGCCGCGCCCCGCACAAGATTCCACCGGCTTGCATGCCGCCAGGCTCGAAACAGCCACTATGGATTACCACGGACGTGCTGGAATGGCTTGCCTCACATCGTGAGGCGCCGGGACGGACAAAGCGCAAACCGAAATCCCCAAAGCTTGGGGCGCCGACCAAAGTGGAGCGCGCAGAGGCTGAACGTTTGGGCCTGTCAGTGCGCGAGCTGCGCGCACAGCGAGCGCTCGAGCTCGGGGAAGGGGGTGTGTTCTGAGTGCCGCTGCCACGGCCTGGGCATGGCGGGTGATCGCAGCTGGGCTCGTCCCGACGTCCACGGCGCGGGTTGTGCTGCTGAAACTAGCAGATAGAGCAGACGACCAAGGAAAATGCTGGCCCGGCCATGAGCGTACCGCGAGGGACTGCGACATTTCGCTTCGTGGCGCGCGTGACGCCCACGCCGCGTTGGAAAAGGCAAGGATACTGCTGGTAGAGAGGCGCCAAGACACGGCGGGGCGGGACCTGCCGAACGTCTACCGCCTGCCGATTTTCGGTGCTGCGGGGGAGGGTGCAAATTTTGCACTCCCCCCGGCAAGTCCTGCACCGGGGGGTGAACAAAACGCCCCCGAATCTAACAAAACTAATCTAACAAGAGATAGCAGCAGCACCGCCTCCACCGCCACCGATGGTGCTGCTGCCCCTCCAGCAATTCGTACAACCAGCGCCGCCGGCAAGCGGCGGCGCGTCCGGCCGTCTGGCATTGTTACTTGGACCGACGACGACGACCTTGAAGCCGAGCGCATCGAGCGGGACCACAGCGAGAACGAGATCGGCGCGGCGATCATGGCGCTCGCCGGCACAGGCAAACAGCCTGTACCAGGCCTAATTACAGGCGAGATCGAGCGGCAAAGGCGCACCCGCTTGGCTGATGCGCAGGCTGACCGTCGGCGTGCGGATGTAGTGGCAGCTGCTCGCCAGCATGCCGTGCTGGATCCCAAAACGCTGGAAAGCGGGAAAAAGCTTCTGCCGCCGGGTATTCGCTCGCGGCTCGATCAATCCTGATGCGCCATGGATAACTTGCTTGTCCACAGGCCCGCTAAGAGGCTCAGCTTATACTGGCACTTTGCTTAACCAATATTCTCACTCATGGCTCTGCCGCCAACCTATTACGATTTCGTGCGCAAGCTGCGCCCTTACCTGGTTGAGATGGCTGAGCAGGACGCCAAGGACTTGCTGGACAGCCCCAGCCCGCCCCAGTCCATCCATAGCGTGGACGACTACGACAGTCGATTTCAGCAGTGTATCGAGCGGCTAAATGCCGAGTTTCTTGGGTATGGGGCCGATCATCCCGGTGTCAGCGTGGAGGAAATGTCCCCCATCCTTTCGAGCGCGCCACCAAACGCAAAGGCTTTCTTTGCCAGCCTCTTCGGGACAGTGAACAACGAGTATCACAGCGTGGTGAACTTCGCCTTGGCAGGCAAGAAGACCTTCCATTTCAGCAACAACCTGGCAGAGCACCTGGCGAATACAGAAATCAATCTGAAGGGCGCCCTGATCCAGTTGCCGTTTCAGACATGCCTATTCACCTTCACGTCCCGCACCGTCATCAACGCGATGCACAACATTCGGGGCGACGCTGGCCGCTGGGCCATGAATGTCTCCGGGCTGGATTACTCAGCGCCCGTATCCGTGTTCCTCACCGTTCACCCTGCCGGCGCAGGCATGCCTGGCCGCAAATTGCTGATGTGCGCCTGGCACGCCAGATTGCCGAATGCCAGCTACCTCGGCCTCAAGCGTGAGTTGTACCTCGGCGATGACTGGACGCTGGAACAGGCGCTGCGTACGGACTGGGAAACGCTCACCCCAGACGACCTCGGCATCGGCCTGCACGTCGACATGGGTGATGGCACGATTGCCCACCAGGACGACGACGCCTTCTATACCGACGGGCTTTCGTTCTATCGGATCATCCTCAATGCCGTGCTGTACCTGTCGTCAGATCAAGCGGAACTGACCGCCAAGGAAAGCCCGCGCCGAGAAATCGAAGCCAGGGCGAAGGACATCGCATCGCTAGCGAAACGGCGGAAGCTGCTCCAGACCACGGGCCGCTATACCGCCCTCGATTATGAGGAAGTGGGGGCATCCGTTGCCCCCATCGTGATCCAGAAAGGCGAGGCGGAAAGCAGCGTAACCGGGGTGGGGGGCGGCAAGCTGCAGGTCAGGTTCATGGTGCGCGGCCACTGGCGCCAGCAGCCGCACGGCCCAGGGAGCCGGGAACGCAAACTGCTCTGGATTCGCCCGCACTACAAGGGGCCGGACCTCGCCACCGTCATCAACAAGCCTTACTTAGTCAGGTGAAAGCCGGCTGCCAGCTTGGTGTGGGGCCTTATCGTTAATGATAACGTTATCTTTAGCGATAACACCCAAGCGTAGGCGGCAGCATTTTCCTGGAAGCGGGCTCAATGGATGAGAGCGAAATGTCCCTGGCAGTTCAGGCCCCCGAGATAACGGAGGTACAGAACATGGAGACGGGCGATCTGATTCCCGCCCATGTGGCCATCGGCGCCGACTACGGTAACGCCATGGCATTGAGGATGGCGCTTAAGCAGTCCATTGCCGAAGGCTCGCCGCTCTATACCTGCCCCATCTGCGGTGTCCCGGTATACCTCGTCTCCCGCAAGGAAGAGCGCAGGTTCTTCTTCCGCCACCAGGTCGAAGACGGGCGATGCCCGGCTCGCACCCGAGGGGATATGAGCGAGGAGGAGATCAACGCCCGCAAATACAACGGCGCCAAGGAGAGCCAGGCGCACATCCGCATGAAGGAGATCATCGCCGAGAGCTTGCGTTGCGACCCTCGATTCTCCGATGTGAAAGAAGAGACTGTCCTAAAGAGCCGAGATCGGGCGAGTTGGCGCAAGCCCGATGTTCAAGCGATCTATGAGGGGAGGCCGGTTGCCTTCGAGATCCAGCTATCCACGACGTTTCTGCGCGTGATTGCTGAGCGCCGGGCGTTCTATCAAAGGGAAGGCGGGCTACTGGTTTGGATATTCAAGTCCTTTGATGCGGATAAGGCGCGCCTCACTCAGGAGGATATTTTCTACAGCAACAACCGTAACCTATTTCTCGCCAGCGAGGAGACGCTCAAAGCGTCCCGGGCAGCAGGCGGTCTCATTCTCGACTGCCGTTGGGCCGAACCTTTCCTTGATGCTGGGAAGATCGACACTCGTTGGGCAGGACGACTCGCTGCCTTCGGGGAAATGGAGATCGATCGAGAGTGCCAGCGCGTTTTTCTTTACGATTACGATCGGCAGGCGGAAGCACTTCGGGGCGGTGCCGTAGATCAATCCCTTCGCCTGGAATTTGAAGAATTCTGGCTCCCTCGGTCCACATTTGATCCGTACGATCAGGACGCGTGGGGGCAGTTGCAGACGAGGTTCAGGGAGCGTGGAATCATCCTACCCAGCGAGCCCAACAGGCGCCCGGTCCTGCTGCTCAATGCACTCTATTCAGCGAGGGCAGGCCATCCGGTAGGTTGGCGTTATCGCAAGCTAGTCGAAGTCGCCCATTGCATCGCGGATCGCCACAAGGAGTTCTTGAGGGCCTTCCGACATGCGTTGGCGGTGTATGGACGAGCCGAGCAGATCAGGGCGGAGGACAAAGAGGAAAAGTGGCGCAAAAAAGCGCAAGCCTACAAACCTCTCCTGGCGAACAACAGCCCGGAATACAAACCGGACCGGAGCTTTGATGACCTCGTCGATATTCTGTTTCCAGAACTAGGCTGGTCGGAAACACAGGACCCAGCTGCCTCCTCCGGTTCACCCTGAAACTCAAACCCCACCCCTCGCCCTTGGCTCGGGGCAAAGCAAAGTCAAGAGCAAAAGGATTTATCACACCCGACTCCCAGCGGAGCCGGGTGTTCTTGCAAGCCTGACGGCTTGCCCGCTGGCTTGCAGCCAGCGCCAACCAATGCGCTTGCCATGCTTTCACGTTATGCAATCCATGGGCCGTGCCGCATGGAGGGTGCAAGCGGATTGCAAGCAATCCGCGCTTGCATGGCAAGCCTCTTTCCCCGCGCCACTTTGCCGCCGTCTATGCCTCATAGATAAAGCGCCGCAAGCAGTTTGCAAGCTGCGCACGCATGTTTTGCAAGCGAACTTGCAAGCAATCATCCAGTCGGCCCGGCTTGTATTTGCGCTTTTGCATGCATCCGCGCCAGCGCAGCAAGCGCAAGTGTTTGCATCGCGTTGCCCGGCTTCTCAATGGCCTGAAAAAGCGCCGCCAGCAATAAAAATCGGTGCAATCAAAAAATTATTTTCAGGTGCGTTGCGTTTTTACCACGCGGCTTGCAATGCAAGCACTGGCGCGGGTTTCTGGATTTTCGTCCGATTTTAGCCTGGAAAAAAGTTTCGTACCTTACGTAAGGTACGAAATCAACTTATTGATTTGTAAGGAGATTAGTTGCATTCGGCTATGGCAAGCGCAGAATGGAATCGTGCCGCAAGGGAAAGCGGTGAAATAAAACGAAAGGCGAGAAATGCAAGCAAAATCCATCACAATCCGTGTAAGTTCGCCGGAGTTCCAGACGCTTGCGGCGCAAGCGGACGAACAAAAAACCACCGTCACGGCTTTGTGTACGGGCATGGTTCGAGCAGGGCTGCAAGCCAAAATCGAGGACGACCGCTTGACAGCCCTTGAAAACAGGGTGCTGGCGGTGCTGGCGGAAATCAAGAAAAAGGTTGAGGCATTGGAGGTGGACGAATGAGCATCCCTCCTATCCCCACACGCCACGACGACGGCCTCGATAAACGCAATCTGCTCTTGGAAATTTTTCCGACCGTCGCCCGCGTCCTGATCGAGCTCCCCCGCGAGGACCAGCGGCTGGTCAACTGGCAGCCCATGTCGTGCCCCGCCAGGATGGAGATTGAAAGAATTGTCGGGCAAAAGGTCGAGCGGATTACCACGCTCGAAATGCACGAGCAGTTTGTCTGGCTGGCCAGGCTGACGGGATATGCACTTGAACTCGCTGATGAGGTCCACCAGCTCGACGGCAAAGCCGCGCTTGATTTCGCCGGCGGCTACATCGCAGGCGAAACCTCTACCCACGACCTTTTCGGCGGACCGGAAACCGAGAAGCAGGCGCTGGCCGCCGCGATCGAGCAATCCCCACTGCGCTCAAGCCAGGCCTCGCCCTTCACCAACGGTTTCCAGGCCCGGCGCGACCAACGCCGCGCGGCCGCAGCGGACGGGAAGGAAAGCGCATGAGGCGACTGACCTTCCTTGTCTGCGCGGCACTGATCTTCCCCCACCTGGCCTTTGCCGACGCCTGTAGCACCACCGGCCAAGCCATGCAGCAAAGCGCCAGCAATGGGCTCAACAAGGCCCTGAATGAGATTTACGCAAAGGGCGACCAGCAATCCAAATCGGTGAGCGATGCCCAATCCTGCCTGGAGAAATATTCCCAGTACCAGATCGGAGCCACCGTGAATATTCCCGATCTGGACCTCGGCAAGATGGGTGAGGCCTTGAAAAAGCAGGCCGAAAGCAAGGCCTGTCAGGTGATCGACAACACCATCGCCGGGGCTACTCGCCAAACACAAGTGAGCCTGCCGGGCGGATACGGCGGTGGGGTCACCGCTGGGCAGAACGCGCCGAGTAGCGTGAAGCAGACCGCACCCACTTCATTGATCGACCGCGTTATGGGGATTTTCCGCTAATGAAAAACAAAACGTTACTAATTCGCTGCCTCGCTGTTGCCGGCCTGCTGTCTACATCGACGGCAGCAAATGCGATTGTCCCCGTGACCGACGTTGCCTTGATCAACGTGGTGAACACGGCAGTGAATACGGCTCGAACCGACATCGTGAGGATGTTGAAGTCGATCAATGACACCATCCAAAAGACCGCCAAAAACATTCAGGACAACGCGATTCAGGTTGAACGCGACTCCAATGCCCTCAAAGCGGAGCAGCAGCGCGGTGAAAAATCCCTTCCCGAGAACGGCTGCGCCACAGGTGGCGTGGCCGAGGTCGTGGGGGCGGCGACGAGTTCCGTAGTCAGTAACACCCGCGCCTATGGCGGTGCCGGCGCCTACGGTGGCCGCAACGCCAGGAATCCACTCGGCGGCGACAAGGGGCTGGAGGCCCGTGTGAACGAAGCCCCGCACTCGCAGGCCGCGGCTGCAGCCTCAGTGCTCGAAACTCACGCCAGCTACTGCAACTCGCGTGACGCCAGCGAATACCCGAACCTATGCAGGGGCGCAGCCGCACTGCCGGATGCCGACGTGCAGGCCGCCAGCCTGTTCTATGGGGCCGGGAGCAAGAAAGACGAACGGAGCTACACGTTCAACGCCAAGCAGATCGACGCGGCGATGGCGTACCTGAAAAACGCGAACGACAGCATTCCCCCTAACCGCCTGACCGCGGCCGACGCCCGGAAGCCTGCCGGCCGCGCGTACCTGGCGCTGCAAGCAGGCCTGGCGGCAAGCACCTCGATGGCCTATTTCCCGAGCGAGCTGGCGCTGGCCGAGCGCACCCCGCTGAAGGGCACGCAGGACGTTCTGAAACTGCTGGAAAAGTCGAGCGCCTACCCGGCCGGCGGCCGTGGATTCGTTGACGCAAACGATTACCCGGACGGCGTGTCGCGGATGGATCTACTGCGCCTCGATGTGGCCCGCCGCTATGAAAACCCGAAGTGGTACGTCGATGTGGCCGGCAACGTGGACTCCATCCCCAAAGAGCAGGCCTTTATGCAGGCCCTCGCGCTGAACATGCAGTTCCGTCAAATCGAGCAGCTGGAGCGGATCGAAGTGCTGTTGGGCCAGCTTGTAGCGCGCGATGTGAATCGCGACCTCAAGCCGCGCCTGCAAGCGCAGTACCAGGCGGTCAAGGCCACCAAATGACCGGCCAGGCTACCCGCAAAAGCAACCAGCCCCAAGGCGCCGATAAATGGGGTGCACCGCTATTTTTGGGTGGCGTGGCCGGTGCACTGGCCGCGGCCGGGTTTTACCTGGGCGGATGGGGGTGGGTGTTGCAGTCCCAAGGACTGGGCTTCCATGCGGAGCCGGCGCTGCATCATCTTGCACCTGGCAGACAAGCCGGCGACCGTCTGCACGAAAAAGCCGTGGCCTTCATGGAGGCCGAGCATCCTGCCATCCTGAAAACCCTCGAAGTCGGGCCGCAGATCGCCGGCCTGCTGGTGGGTGGACTGATTTTCCGGATGGTGCTCGGCGATGTTGCCATTGCCACCCAAGATCGCCACATCCGCGGCCGCCGCCGCTTGCAGGGCGAGGCGGCACTTACGGCATGGGTGAGGGATGAGGGGAAGGATGCGGACGGATTGCATATCCATCCCGAACTGCCCCCTATCGCGCAATCCCGCGAGACCCGTCACATCCTGATCTTCGGCGGCGTCGGCAGCGGCAAAACACAGACCCTGCTCCCCCTCATGCGGGCCGCGCGTGAGCGGGGCGACCGGATGATCGTGTTCGACTTCAAGGGCGACTTTACCCCGGACTTTCCATCGCAGACGGCCATGCACGACGGACAGGAGGTGGAGATCAGGGACATGATCTTTGCGCCATGGGACGCTCGTTCCGCGCCATGGGCAGTTGCCCAGGACGTGGACACTCTAGCCGCCGCACGCGAATTTGCCGCGCGAATGATTACCGAGCCAGCAGGAGGCGGCTCGCCCATGTGGGCGAATGCTTCCAGGCAGGCGCTGGTTGCCTGCCTGGTCGAGTTGCAGGTTACAAAGCCGGGCCGCTGGGGATTCGCCGACTTGGTTGCTGGGCTCACCCGACCGGTTGACGAGCTAGCCGAGGCCGCGCGGATCTATTTTCCTGAGGCCGTGAAGGCGCTTGGCGACGGCGGGCAACGGAACGTGACGACCGACGGCATCCAGATCAACCTGATGTCTTATCTCTCCGTCGTCTTTGACCTGGCGCGAGCCTGGCCCACGCCTGGGATTTTTTCGATCCGCGACTGGCTCACCGAGACCGGGTCACGACGTGTAAAAACCGTGCTCCTTCAGCACGACGGACAGTTTGAATCGCTCGCCCGTGCCTTTAATGGCACCGTGATCGGACTTGCCGCTCAATTGATCAAGTCAAATAGATTGGTTGGAGAATCAAAGAAAAGAAAACTTTGGTTTTTCCTCGACGAGTTCCCGGAGCTCGGCAAGGTTGAGCCAGTTTTCTCGATGGCAGCGGTCGGCAGGAGTAAGGGGATCCGTATAGTGATCTGCCTGCAAGACCTCGCGCAGAGCAGGAAGATCAACGGCGCGGAGCTCACCGACTCACTGCTCAGCATGGTTGGCACCCACATTGTGACGCGGGTGTCGCCCGGCGAAACCGCAAACTTCATTTGCGAAAAGCTCATCGGTGAGCGCGAGATCGAACGGCTGAATGTATCCATCACTAGCGGCGCGGGCCGCGCCCCTGGCATTTTCACTTCCGGTGGTTCCCGAACATCAGGTTTCCAACCTGTGCCCGAGCAGCTGGTGCTGCCGAGCGAGCTACTGCAACTTGGCCCAGTCCCGGGCCAAGGCGTCAAAGTATGGATGTCTGGGATTGGCGAGAACGTGCTTGAGGTCTTAATCCCGTTTTCTGATCCGCGCGAACTCCGTCCGGCCAGCGTGATCGCCGACTGGACACGCTGGCCGAGCCAGCCGATTGCGCCTCCCGTTGCCACCCCAGCGCAGGAACCACCTCAGCCCATGCCCTCGTGGGCTGAGGAAGCAGCAGGGGCAGAGGCGGCGCCAGCCTCACCGTTACCAGTAACGCCAATCCCACCAGCAGTAACGCCAGTCGCGAATCCCTGGGCGGACGACATCGACGGCGACGAAGCCGGCGAGGGCGAAGAATCGGCGCCTATCCAGGAGACCAAGCCCGCCAATGATCCGCTGTCCTTCCTGGATGATGACGAAGCCTCAGAAAAAGCACCAGCCGCTGAGCTCGAAACCCGCATGCTCCCCATTTCCACCCCGCTCGTCAGCCAACTTGCCGACCAGGCCAAGGAAGAAGCGGTGGAAAGCATTGGCGGCGAGCTCGCTCAACAGGTTGGCATCGCTGCGCTGCCCGCAGGAATCGCCGAAATCGCTCACGCCGTGGAAATCGCAGAGACGATCTTCGATCTTGGTGCCGGTGCGGCCATGCCGCCGGCCGAAGTGTTACCAGTAACACAGACCGGCGAGCAGCGCCCCAAACCAAAGAAAAAGTTCCGCCTGAAAAAATCCGCCGCAGCGCAGCTTGAGGAGAGCATCTGATGATGTCGATCGATCCAATCGGCGCGGGCGGAGAGGCCAGCGGCAAGGCAGATTACTTGGAAAGCGGAGACGCGGCGACCAAGTCTAAAGAGGACTACTACGCCGCAGAAGGCGACGTGGGCCGCTGGATCGGCCGTGCAGCCCAGGAAATGGGCCTGACGGGTGATCTCAAGCCTGGCCAGCTGCGGGCAGGCCTACAGGGGTTCCATCCCGAAACCGGCGAGGCGCTGTCGAAAAACGCAGGCGAGAAACACAAAGGCGGCTGGGACGGAACATTCTCCGCGCCGAAGTCCGTCTCATGCGTTTGGGCTGTGGCGGATCCCGAACTCCGTGCCGCCATTGAAGCCGCGCAGCAGGCCGCCGCTGAGCGAGCCCTGGGCTTCCTCGAGGATGCCGGCGCATTCTCCAGCCGCAGCCGCACCGACCCCGGCCCAGTTTCGGGAGTCGCAGCGGCGACATACCTGCACGGCACCAGCCGAGAAGCGGATCCGCAACTACACAACCACTGCGCCATCCTCAACCTCCAGCCCGACGGCAGCGCGATTGAGCTCGATACCCGCTGGAAAAAACCAGCCGGTGCGGTCTACCGTGCCGAGCTGGCTGCTGGAATGCAGAAGCTCGGCTTCCAGGTCGAAGCTGATGGCTGGAGTTTCCGCCTGGCGGGCGTACCGGAGTCCGTCGAGAAGGAATTTTCCCGCCGCCGCGCGCAAATCGAAGAGCGCCTGGCAGAAACCGGCTACAGCAGCGCCAAGGCCGCCGCCGTCGCCGCGACTCAGACGCGCAAGGGTAAAGAGCCAACCACACGCGAAGAGCTCTTTGCTGACTGGGAAACCCGCGCCGCAGCTCACGGTTTCAGCCGTGAGTCAATCCAGGCCATGCGGGACCAGGCCAAACAAGAATTGCAGCACGCCCCCAGCCCGGAAATCGGGCTCGATACAGATGCAAGAGACCAGGCCCGCATCCAAGCCGGTGGTAATGCCATGCCAGCGATCCTCGCGGCTGTGCCAATGCCGCAGCATGGGATCCTGAACTTTGTATCGCAACTCATACGCCAGTCCGGCCCGAAGCACACCACCAGCCCGAAGAGCGGGCTGGATTTCATCGACCTCAAAAAGGAGCAAGCCAATGAACAACCCGACCGATATGCAGCAGATCCAGGACGCATCCGAGCAGCCCAGCTGGAGCTCGGATTACGTCAGTCCGACCCTGCAAAAATTGGAATCGACCCGCCGCCCCAAGCCCTCAACCATCTGCGAGGGCTGCCCGAACTCGGTATGGTTCAGCTCGCCGACGGAGGTGCAGTGCTACTGCCGCGTGATGTACCTGATCACGTGGACCAGCAAACAGCCGAGCGTGATGACCCGATGCGACGGGGAAGTGATGGCCAGCGCGAGGGCGTTGACCTCGCCGCGATCCTGAGGGAGGTCACTCAACAGGCTTCCACTGTCACGCCGATGCAGCTGACTAATGCCGTGGCCGTGGCGATGCAGGGCAAGGGTGACGCCGACGCAATCGATAAAGCGTTACGCGACCTGAAAAAACACCCCGACCTCATCCGTCTTGAAGCCGACAAGCCCTATAAACTGCGGCGCGGCGACGAACCCGAAATCCGTTACACCACCCGCGAAATGCTCCAAATCGAGCAAGGCATTCTCGACAAATCCCAGGCGCGACAGGCCGAGAAAAAGCATTGGGTCGATGCCTCCGCCGCCATCGCGGCACGGCCGACCATCACGCAGGAGCAGATCGAGGCGCTCCGGCACGTGTGCGAGGCACCGGGCGCCGTCAAGGTCGTCGAGGGCGGGGCCGGCACCGGAAAATCTTACATGTTGGGCGCAGCACGCGAGGCGTGGGAGGCCGCGGGATTCGAGGTGATCGGCACATCATTCCAAGGCAAGGCGGCGGAAGAATTGCAGCTAAGCGCTGACATTACATCGAAAACCACCCACTCGTTGCTGTGGGAGCTGGATCGTGGTGAGCGCGAGCTGACATCCAAATCAATCGTAGTCATCGATGAGGCCGGGATGCTGGGCAGCCGACAAACAGCGCGGCTCTTGGATTACATCCACAAAGCTGGCGCCAAGGTCGTGCTGGTCGGCGACCGCGCCCAGCTGCCACCAATCGATGCAGGCGGTGCGTTTCGCCTGCTCTCCCAACGGCTGGGCGCGGCCTGGATGAAAGACATCGTTCGCCAGAAGAATGAAGCCGACAAGCAAATTGTGCGGCAATTCGCTGATGGAAAGGCCGCTGAAGCGCTGGGCGCCATGCGCGAGCGCGGCTTGCTCAGGCTCACAGAAACCCATGCGCAGGCCATGCAGGAAATGGTGCACGACTGGGCGCAGGCTCGTGATCCGTCCAAGCCTGGCGAGTCTTTGATGCTCGCCGCCACGCGTGCTGAAGTCGCCCAACTCAACGCAATGGCGCGGCAAACCCTGAAGGCCGAAGGCCACCTGGCGGGCGGGTTGCAGGTACCCACTGCAAAGGGGATGAAGGAGTTCGCTCCCGGCGATCGGATCATGTTCCTGGAAAACAATTCGGCGCTGGGCGTTAAAAACGGCCGCGCGGCCACCATTCAGAACGTCAAGTTCGACAAGGCCGGGCAGGTCGAAATTACCGCGCTGCGCGACAAAGGTAAGCAAGTCAAATTCACAGTCGGGGACGGGAAAGGACAGTACAACTCGTTCGATCACGGGTACGCCATGACCGCCCATAAGTCGCAGGCTGTCACGGTGGACCGCGTGTTTGCTCTTCCATCGGAGTCGATGAGTTTCGCGGAGTGGGCATACGTCACTATGTCCCGGCACCGGTTCGAGGCGAGGTTGTACGCAACCCACGATTCGATCGAAGCCATCACCAAAACCATGAGCCGCGCTCAAGGCAAAGACACGTCCCTGGATTACAAGCTCGCCGCTGAAAAACCCGCCACCCCGGAAAAATCCGCCGCGGTCGAAAAAACCGCCCCGCCAGAATCGGCTACAAGCCACGATCGCGAGGCGACCGAGGCCAGCCCCTCGACCAAGAAAGAGAACGCCCCCGAAGCCCTCGATACCGTCTCAGTCTCGCGCCACGTCGCGGACAAGGCTGTCGATGCAGTCGGCCTCACCGACAAGCAGAAACACCAGGTCAAAAAAGTCATGGACGTTGCCGAGCTCGCCGCCCACATCAAAACCGGCAACCTTTCCGGCGCCGTCAGGAAGGCTGAAGACCTTCAACAACACATCCACGAAGAGGGACTTGCACCATGAAAAAATCCGCTGCGCTTCTCCATCTTCTCGCCGGCCTGGCCGTCTCCGGCTTGGCGCTGGCCACGCCCGATCCAGCCTCGATACTGGCTGCCGCCGAGGGTGGCGATGAGAGCCTGAAACTCATCCAGACTGTCTTCGGCAATCCGGGAGGCTTGTTCCCTTCCGCCGGCGGCCCCATGCCGGGCGGCGAGATCTTCTCCTCGATTTTCACGAACCTCAACGTCATCCTGCTCACCCTCGGCCTGGCCTGGCTGACTTACGGCGTGGTGGCCGGGCTGGTACAGACTGCCCACGAGGGCGAGTTCCTGGGCAAGCGCATGAGCACCACCTGGATGCCGATTCGCCTGACCATCGGCATCGTCACGCTCGTTCCCTTCGTGAAGGGTTGGTCGATCGCCCAATTGTTTATCTACTTGATGGCCGTACTGGGCATCGGCGCCGCCAATCTCACCGTCCAGGGGTTCGCCGGCAGCGTCAACCAGCTATCTGCCAGCGCCACGCCGTATACGGCTCCGGCGTCGAAGGCCGTTGATCCGAAGACCCGCGAGGCCGTGGAAAAAATGCTGAAGGTCGCGGCCTGCGTCGAGAGCCACAATTTCGAGCTCGCCGCTGGCGAGGCGAACGGCGCGCTGCAATACGAGCCGCAGCAATACGCCACCTGCCAGAAAGTGGCAGGCCGTGTGGTGTGCGGCATCGCGGCCGAACTGCCGGATGAGTTCGCCTGCGGATCCATTTCCTTCCCCACCGCGAAGGCCGACGCAGGCAGCAATAAGAGCGATCCTGCGATGGCAGCCATCGCCACATCCGTGGCCATGGCCCAAGAATCGGCCGGGCTTGAGGCCTTCAAAGAGGCGCGGACGCTGGCCCATGAGCTGGCCCAGGCTGCCGCCACCGGCGCGGATTTCTCGGGTGTCGGCAAGCGTGTCGACGACATCGCCCGGTCCTATCAGGCGGGCCTTGTCCAGGCCGTCGCCGTGCACGAATCGCAAATCCAGCAGCGCGCGTCAGAAGCGCTTGCCAAGGCCGGCAGCATGGAAAAAGGCGGATGGGTCACGCTGGGTTCCAGCTACAAAACCCTCTCCTCCGACCTGTCCGCGTTCTCGCAGATGGGGCAGGGCGTCGCCGAGGTGCAGATCGAGGAAGGTCGCGCGCAGGGCGAATTCATGTCCCGCCTGTCCGGTGCATGGGCCGGCATGAAGGACTTCTCTGAGAGGCTCACCAGTGAGGGCGAGGTGTGGCGCTGGCTCTCGAACAAGATCAACAGCGGCATCGCAGGCATCGGTAATGACAGCGGCCTGGTGAATCCTCTCGTGGTCGCGCAGAAGCTCGGCGATACGACCATCGGTGCAGGCCAGGCCGTCTTCCTGGTGTCGAAGATCCCCCTCGTGTCCACGGTGCTGTCGAAGGTTCCAGGGCTCGACAGCCTCACCACCATCGGCCAGGTGCTTTTCTGGACTGGCGCCTTCCTCTCCATCTATGTCCCGATGATCCCGTTCATTGCTTTCTGGTCAGGGATCGTCACGTGGCTGGGCACTCTTGCCGAAGGCCTGGTGGCCGCGCCGCTATGGAGTATCGCGCACCTGGACACTGATGGCGAAGGCCTCGGCCGGCGCACAGAGTACGGCTACATCTTCGCCGCGCAGGTGTTTCTTCGCCCCGTGCTGATGGTGATCGGTTTCGTCGCCGCTTCCCTGGCCATGCTGGCCCTCGGCACGCTGCTTCTCAAGCTCTACACGCTCGCGTGGGAGACGGCTGGCTATCAAAACTTCGATGTCGGCGCGGTGGTGCTGGTGGTCGGCGGCGTGGTGCTGTTCGCCGTGCTGCTGGTCGGCCTCGTGCAGGGCGCGTTCAACCTGGTCAACTTCATCCCGGACCGGGTGCTCGGCTGGCTCGGCGGCTATGTCGGCGAAGGGCTGGGACGGCAGCAAGAGGCCCAGCACGAGGGCAAATTCCAGTCCGCTGTCATTGCCGGAAAGACCGCGGCCAAGCTTTAAAACCAACGAAAAGGAGTCGGAAAAATGGATCAACAAACGGCTGAATCGTTTATGTACGTTGCCCGCTTGCACTTCGAGGCGATGGCACGGCAGCGCAAAGCGACCGCGCTTGAGCACATCAGGCGGCAGCGGTTTTTCTCGCCGATCGCCGCGCCGATCGACGAAGCTGCGGCCGCATTCATCCACCACATCACCACGCCTGAGATCGATCCTCATCAATCAGCCAGCGCAGAGGAACGGGCCTGGCTGATTGATGCGCTGGATCCAATCGCCTGCCAGCCTGATGAGCTTGATCGACTGTTTCACGAGTGCCAGCGGGCCGGCGATGGCGAGCGCGCCGCATACCTGCTCGGATGCCGCGACGTTCGCATGCGCTTGAGCTTGCTCGAAGGCACCGACGAATGGCGCGCTCTGGAATCAGTCAGAAATAAGTCGGAAATCAGTCGCACGCAACAAGCCAAGGAGAGGGAGGCAATGGAATAAGTCGGAAATCAGTCGCAAATCAGTTGTTGTGCCCGATCCTGCCGGCCGCGCCGGTCAGGATCAGTCGCAGAGAAGTCGCAAATCAGTTTTCTTACGCGAAAGGAAGGACTATGGAAAAAATGCAGCGCATCAAAATCGCCGTGACTAGTAACGAAGACCATCAAATCGACGGCGTGTACATGCACGTGGCCGACGGAACACTCCAAGCGTCAGAGGACGGGGATTGCATCGAGGTATGGAGCTGGCCTGGCCCCTGGAATGACACGTCCGGCCGAGAGTTGCGAGGCAGGTATGAGCTGGACCTCGGCCGCTATCTGCAGCTGCTTGAAGACATGAAATCGCGCGGCGTTAACTCCTGTCGCGGGGTGCTGGCGGCCATCGCCGACAAGGCGATACAGGTTACTGCGTAAACGATCGAATCCTTGACGATCTATGCATCCCTGCGCCGGTTACGCCTTGGTTTTTCCGAATGCACGCTTTCCCCTAAAAGGCCGGACTGGCTTGGGTTGCTAGCGTTTCATCGTGATTTTTTCGGGTACTCGTATTTTGTGATTGGAATGCGGTGACACACCGCACAAACGTGGAGGTTTTTGAAAATGATTGAAGTCACAGAAGAAATGCGGAAGGCCGCTTGTGCGCTGATGGATGGTCGTTGCCCTACATGCAGCGCTTCACTTGAGGTGAAGGGAGAGGGCCTTGTTGAGGAGGAGGGGGATCTATTCTGGTTTTGCCCTGTCTGCGGCTGGTCTAATGAGCCAGACACTCCGTGTTGCGATGCGGTATGAATTGGCCTTCTCAATCACAAAATGCGCCGGTGGCGCCTTGGCTTTTCCGCGCTCACGCTTTCCCCTGAAAGGCTTGGCGGCCTAGGGAAGTTAGTGTTTCAGCGCGCTTCTGGAAACTCAGATCCGCGCGCGGCCGGCTAGCGTTTCATCGCACTTTTTTAGTGTGGTGGACAGTTTTTACCTTGGGTTGGGGGTGCGGTCTCAGCATACTGAATTCATGCAGATCTCTGCCAACCAGGGGCCTGCCCTGCGGGCACCGCGTGCTGCCAGGGTAGCCGGGACAAGCCCGTCTATCCCCTGCGGGGACCAGCCCTTCTGCCCGCTGGCCTCTCCGCGCTTCGCTTGGTCTTCGCGTGCCTCATGCCCGTGCCTGCGGCACCGGCGCACGCTGCGCGCCTGGCGGCTTGCCGGGTATGTCATCGCCACGGCTCCGCCGACGCGATGTCCGAAAACCTTCAAATCTGCACCGTCGCAGCCGGTGCGGCCCGCGCAAACCACACCGTCTTTCGTGAGCCCCTTCTCCCTTATTCGCGACCATAGCCAAGTCAAGTCAGGAGCGCCTACGGCTTGCAAGGGTGCGCTTCGCCGGGTGCTCACCCGTTCGGTGCTCGCCTTCGGCTCCGCTCCGCATGCGGCTTCCGCGCCCGCCCCTGCATCCTGCCTCGCCTCGGCTAAACCCGTCGCAAGGGCGAAGGAACTCACGAAAGACGGCAGCGCGGGCAAGCAGGGCACCAGCCAGCGCCGGAGCAGAAAGCCGGGGCTCCAGAATCTTCGAATCCGGCAGTTTTGACAACCAACCAAGGAGAAACACATGAGCAACCCCAACCGCATTTTTACCGACCGCGCCGAAGGCCAAAACATGATGCTGGCGGGAGAAGAGTGGGAGTACAGGATATGGAAGAGCGGACGCGACGAGTTCAGGCGCTACTCGCACGACTCAGGATGCAGCGGTCAAATCCGAACGCTTATCCGCTCGGATGCTGGATATCGCTGGGAATTTGCATGGGTGGTTCACCTCACGCCAAGCGACCAGAAATCCCCCTGCATCGTGGCGCGCAACCAGGGGACGGCGGCCACGCTCGAAGAGGCCGCGAAGGCGGCGCTGGATTATCAACCAGCACCCGTTGAAATCGCAGGAATGGTCTGGTATCCGGACTACAGAAATAGTTATCTGGCAATGACGCCTGACGGGAAGGAGGCGCTGATTCGCGTCAATGAAGGTGGCTTCCGCTGGGAATTGGACTTCCACCCCATGGCCAAGCTATCCGGCCTTGATCACCGGATCGACGGTACGCGACTGAAAGGCACCGCGATTTCGCTGGAGGACGCTGCGCTGGCCGTCCAGGACGCGCCAGCAGCCTTTAGGGCCTCACTCCGCGCATTGCTCGCAGAGATGGCGACGGCATGAATAAACAGAAGAATCCCGCAGACGTTCTACAAGCCCTACGCGACCTCATGCACGCCGTTGAGCTGGCCGAGGACAACGACTATTCGGAGGCCTCCAAAAAGCTCCTGGCGGCCGCAGCGGATCGCGCCAGTGCGTTGACCTGGAACATGCCCCGCCAGACCCATGGCGGGGCTTCTACGGCGGCTTGATGAACGATCGGCAAGCCGCCGCCTTGCTCGCCGCCGGCCGGTTGTTGCAATCGAGAACCTGGCCAGGTGGATCCCGCAAGATAGACCCGGCGCCAGGCGAGACCTATCCGCAAGCAGTCGCCCGCGTCATTGCTACGCTCGACGACGGCGACCGAGGCCATTTACGTGAGCTGGTGGCATGGGTGTTGGCCTACGACCGCACCCCGCCGACAGGCGGAACGGGCCAACCGCCCGCCTAAAGACCTGACGGTCTTCGCCATCCCTCAATCCCTTGAAAGGCCCGGCAGGTGGGGATCGTTAGTGTTTCAGCGCACTTTCTAAGACTGCCTGAGCTGGATGGATGCATCGGCCGCCAGAAGGCTCAGTTCGTCCCTTAGCTGCGCGACACGTTCGCGGATGTCCGCGTGCCGTGCGTTACCTAACAGTTCATTAGTCAAAATCTCATTCATGAGATTATTTCTAGCGGTTTCCAGGGTCGCCGTAAGGCGTTCCGCGCAGTCGTGAGACATAGCTTTCCTCAAAAAATTAGGTTGGCAGCAAAGGTTTCACAAAGACTTCCAAGTCGCTCCAGAGCGATCGGCAAAGCCTGTTAATTCTTCTTCCCTTGGTTATCGCTCGATATAGCAGGAATGCTATGGCGGCATAGAGGCCCCATTCCATGCCGTTGCCCCCGCTACTGTGATATCCATCGATCAAGATAGTGGCGAAGTAATCGTGTGCGAAAAATACCGCGGCATAAATCGCTAAGGCGATGAGCACGGATTTCCCAGTAATAACGCCAATTCTGAGTTCATTGGTAATCTCAACGCTGTTCTTGACATGCCAATGCTCTTTAGAAGAGTGATTGATTATTGTTGTAACGGTTTCCGTGTTCTTCTCGGGCCGCGCGGCATAAATGACCGTTATTTCCTGCCCGTCTCGCAGTGAGACGTTTTTTGTCCCTCTGCCTTTTGTTTTGATTTTAATTTCTTTGCCATACTGTTCTTTAAGCCAGAACTCAAGCCAGTGTTCAGTCTTGACGACGCGTGTTGTAGGACCGCTGATGTAGCCTGTCCCTTTGTGGACATATCCGCCGCCACCTGTGGTCACTTTATGTTCTTGGACGTATTGCTGGTGATCCATAACTATGCCTGTTATGGATTTGAATTGGACCTGGTTTTTTTCTTGGCCTTTCATTGCGCTCCCTCCCTTATTTTGGGCAAGTATAGCCAGAATCACCCAAGCTTCTTCGCCAGATCCTCAGCCCGCAGGTGGGTGTAACGCTTAAGCATCTGTAGGGTCTTGTGTCCGGTGATGCTGGCTACTTCCATGCTGTCGAACACGTTTTTCTCAAACAGGCGCGAGGTGGCTTCGTGCCGTAAATCGTGGAAGCGCATATCCGACAGAAAACCGTCCACGTGCCGGTCTATATCCGCCTGGCTGTACTCCATAGGGATGAGGTGCCACTTACCCTCATCCTTCAGGTATTGAATCTGCGCGCGGGTTTTCGCCCTCGTCCACGACTTGTTGAACGAGTCGGCAGCCTTCCATTGATAGAACACGCGGCCGTCCTTGATTGAACGGGGAATGGCCTTCAGGACCTCTATGGCAGCGCTGGACAATGGAACAGCACGGAATGCATCATCGTTTTTGGTGCCGCGTTCATCGATACCGCGGACGATCATTACCCGCCTTTTCAGATCAACATCAACCCACTTCACCGACAGCAGTTCGCCTAGGCGCGCTGCGGTTTCAATTGCAAACTGAATCAACGCCTGCATGTGCGGCTCGCACTTGGCCAGCAGTCGCTCGAGCTCATCGCCTTCAAGTCTGCGCTCCCGCGCTTTCCCCGCTGCCGGTCGGCTCACCATGGCACAAGGGTTCGATGGCAGCGGCATCCCCCATTCCTTGCCGGCCAGGTCGATGAGCTTCGACAGAAGGTTGATTTCCTTCCTGACAGTATCGGCTGACACTGATACCAGCCGTTTCTTTCTGTAGTCGGTTATGAGCTTGCTTGACAGCGCGGCCAGCGAGTACTTGCCGAGCCTTGATTCCAGCGCATTGAGGGCGGGACCGAAGCCCTTGCCGCGTTTCTTCGGCAATTCGTCTTCACGGTAGCGTTCGATGATCTCGGCCAGGGTGACGCGCTCGGACTCCACTCGGCTGACGAACACGCCACGATCCATTTCACTTTCAATCTGCCGCGCCCAAGCCTCTGCCTCCTTACGCGTGTTCCAGGTCTTCGACTGGCCAGGGAAGCCCTTGCGTTTTACAATGGCCTGCCACTGTAATTCGCCGCGCTTTCGGATTGTTGCCATTTCAAAATCCCGGGTGACAGGAGGGTGACGACAACTATACAGAAACGGTGGATGCCTTGCAAATAAAGGGTTTCAGGATGATGGTTTACCCCCTCCTAAGGGGTAGGTCGGACGTTCGATTCGTCTTCGGCGCCAGCTTGGATTCAGGGCGCAACGCGCAATAAAAATAGCGGCACCCGGCCGCTTTATTAATTTCTCAAGTACTCGATTTGTGTCACAACCCGGGAAGGATTGTGGCGTCCCCACGGGGATTCGAACCCCGGTTACCGCCGTGAAAGGGCGATGTCCTAGGCCTCTAGACGATGGGGACCCGGACGACGGTGTGAACCGCCAACTTTGCTGCCACGACTTGCGTCGTCATTACTTCCTGGAAAGCTGCGTCAAGGTGACGCCGAGTAGTAAACCGACGAAACCCAATGGTACCAGCCCCAGCCAGATTTCGGCGTGCCCGCTACCATTCAACATCTTCCAGAATCCAACAATCAGACCGGCTACGCTCAGTATCAACCCCAGCAGGGTGGTGATGACTCCAAGCCTGTGCATCGGACTTCCTGTTAGTTGGTGGAGGTAAGCGGGATCGAACCGCTGACCTCTTGCATGCCATGCAAGCGCT
>ERZ761609.808-NODE-808-length-33029-cov-55.835658_pt1 | contig 33029 bp, 32 predicted proteins | sample MGYA00511163_ERZ761609 | MGnify/ENA primary metagenome ERZ761609 (study PRJEB28899, sample SAMN02445070) | bioreactor sludge metagenome | biome: EBPR sludge | place: Australia: Brisbane, Thorneside Wastewater Treatment Plant | collected 2011-12-16 ...
AAAAGCAGCGCCATTTTTCTTTATACTTTTTACAGGTAATTTAAGACTTTACCTACTGGAAAGAGCATAATATAACACCTAGGTAAGCAACATATAGTGATAGACCGATAGTTTGAGAGGCAGCTTCTGTTGTTGCCTCTCTTTTTTTATTAATAATTATTAGTACTTATATGACTATTACACGAAAAGAACTTACGGAATTTAAAAATTCAGTAATTCTCTGGTTAAGGAAGCATAAGATTGATATTAAGGAATTGACTCTTGAGGGACATAAGTCGTTAAATGGGTATATTCTCTGTTGGAAGAAGGGTGAAGAACAGGAACACGTGATATTTAATCGGGATAGCTGGTACCGGTATGAAAGCTGTAGTGACTGTCAAAGTAAAAGGACTGTATTGAAAAGCTTAAGGAAGTAAGAAAATAAGGTTGAATTTCCAATGGTTGCGGATGATTATGCAAAGTCTACGGAATTGTGGACGGAAAATAATTGGATGGATTTAGCAGATTGATGGGGATAGTGTTAGTTCTGGATTGAGGTGGTTTCGATGGATGATGGGATGGACTGGTATGGTCTTTGGGTGAGTGAATGTCTGAGGGATGGTAGGTATGAGATGAGGTAGTAGATGTAGTTTAAGTTAGTAAGTTAGTTATGAGTAAGAGTATAAGTAAGTAGTAAGTTAGAAGTAGTGAGTAGAGAGAAGTAGAGAGAGTAGTATGTAGAGAGTAGAGTAGTAGTTCCCTGAGCCAACCCGTTCAAGCTACCATGACATCGTTATCACATGACAGGAAGGTAGTGATAACGATTTCTCTCACTTGCTTGCATATGTAAGACAAGCAAGTTCGAGAATGATAGCTCACGCCTATAAACTGCCAGCGTATATTTTTTGTAAGTACTATATTTTATTGGTTAAAAGCTTTTGAAAGCGTAAGAGAATTTGGGCTTATTTTGTGGAGCGTAAATACGCTAATTAATAGATCTTTCGAGGTATTATTTAAATTGAGTAAGAATAGAGCAAGTTCAGTTATGTACTTGAGATTTTCTCTCTTTTAAATTCAATTCGGTATGTAGTTTTTTAATTTCTCGCAGTAGCCATTCTTTGGCTGGAAAAATACTATTTGTTAAAATCTCACTTTTTAATCTGTCAAGCTCAATATCATCTTTTAAATTAATATTCATTGCAAGTCTTCTTAATCGTATAGTAAAATCGAGAAAAATATTGAAAACATGATTGCTTAAATCTGGAAGATCAACCTTTTGTAGGTACCTTCTCAGTTTCTTAATGTAATCATTCATTAAATCGAATTCCTTGGTTTCGTAGTAAATCAATATGTAATAAAATCTTAAATCTCGTTCTATCGTTTGCTCAGATTTTTGTGGATCAATTCTACTTAAACATTCAATTGCCTCATCATACTTTTTAGCTTTCAATTTAACGTAGGCTTCTCTTATTGCGATGACACTTTTTCGATAATTAGGCTCAACTGCATTAATATGATTTTTTATCAGATCATCAGCCCATTTCTTTCCATCGTTCAACTGACTATCATCTCCTCGCATTAAAAAGTTTCTAAATCCTCGTATTGTAATATAATCCTGACCGGTATTCAGGTAGGCTTTATGCTTAAAATAAAGTCTATAAAAATCTAATTCCATATGCTGCTTATCCTTTTCCTTTGCTATTTCCGGAAATAGATATTGATAAGCTGCAAACATATTGTACCTTTCATCGATGTCTAAACTGGATCCGATTTCCTCTAAAAGTTTTTTGAGTTTATTAAAATTATGGAATAGATTTTTTTTCAATGCTAAATTCTCCATCAGGAAATAGACATCAAATACATTCTGGTAGTAATTGTCTACGAGGTTATTCCTTTCCAATCTTTTATACTCCAATTTTAATTGTCTATAAAATTTAACAAATTCATTTATCTTAAAAGGTTCAATCAAATCTGAACTGCTATTAATGATATTGAGGAAAGTTTCGTTGCATGACAACAAATAGTAATGAAATAAATACCGATTGGATTTTAGAGTTGCCTCAACCTGATCATTAATCTCAGTTTTGTTTTTATCAACTTTCCAAAACAACCCGTTTTCTAATTTGTTGTTTTCAAGATTATATCGAGTTAAGAAATCATTTTTTGTAAAGCTAGTGTTTTTATTTAAATCCCTTTCTAAGTATTCTATGTGTTTCAGTACCGCTTTGGATATTCCTCTGCCCTGTAATTCATCTATTAAAATAGTTCTTCTCAAATTCTTATGAGTTTCAAGCCGATCTTTAACGAGATACTCTTCACAAAGCTTTTCTAATAAGAGCAAACGTTTACTAATTGTTGTTTTATTTCTATTTAATTTTTCACAAATAAATTTCAGAGTAAGATTACTCTCAGTTTCCTTATTCTTGAACTTTTCTTTATGACAATACTTCGATATAAAATTATAGAAAGAAATGATTGAGTTCTTTTTGTTAAAGTATTTATTTTTCAAAAATCGGCCAAACTTGATTTTATCTTTCTGATTAAAAGATCTTATTATTTCTATAGCATAACGCTTCATAACACATGATGTTTCAACAAAGCTACCAACTTTATTTACAGTTAGAAAGACATATTTAGATGTCTTATTTAATAAATTGCTTATAAATGATTACAAACTGCTACCAACATTTGATTAATTTTGTTTTTGATTATATTTCGACTACTTATAATTTTGTATATAAACAATTAGGGGATGTAGCATAAAAGAAAAGCCAACAAGATTATTAATAATAACCTTATTGGCATAATAGATTTACCGACAGGACCGGTAAACCTGAGTTCATTTTATGAGAGTTCAGTGTTCTTGTCAATAGTTTCAACAAAAACTAACCGTAATCCTGTGAAGCATATCACTTCTTTAGGTAAATACAATTTCCGTAAAGCTACTCCTGTACTAGTTATTATACTAACGTTATACAAAAATTATTATGAAAACCATTACAAAAATTTTAACATTCATTGTATATCAGTTTTTTTTAGGTAATTTGACCATTGCTCAAGTTTATGTTCAAAACGATTACTCTACCAATTCAGAGAAGTTTTTTAATCAAATTTCTTATGGTACAGAAAGCATCTTATTAAATGTTCCACATCTCAGGCAATGTGACCTTGCCTGGAGCAATATTCAGTTGGGGACTTGCAGCGGATTAACAATCTGCAGTGATGGTTGTACTGTAACTTGCATGGCTATGTTACTAAATGCTCATCAATTGAATGTGACACCAAGTCAATTAAACATTTATTTAAATACCCATTCTGGCTATTCACAAGGCTGTTTATTGGTATGGAACGTAGCCACAAGCTATCCAGGCAGTTCAGTTAGTTTTACCGGAAGTCCTGGCTTTTCACTTTCAACTGTAAAATCAGAGATTGATAATCAGGACCCGGTAATAGTCTATACTCGGATAAATGGAATCGATCATTTTATTGTGGTTAAAGGATACATGAACAATGGTACAAACTTGTCCGACTTTATTGTCTTAGATCCCCTGAGAAGCACAGAAAGCAATCTTAGTAATTACTCTCCATTGTTGAGCTTACGGACATTTGATAATGTAATAACAACAAGTGGTTATGCATCAATCCTTTCTGGAGTGACGATTGAACCTAATCCTGTGATAAGAACTCAACAAGCAACTATAAGTGTCGTATTGAAAGAAGTGAATGGTGCACCAATTATATTCGATACTCTCACGTGTGCAATTCTCTTTAATGGACAATTTAAATTTGATTTCCCACGTCGAACGAATGTTACAGTTCCGGCAAATGGTACCTACACATATCAAGTCACTTCCTCTCAATTTGGACCAGGTACTTCTTTAGCTTCCCATCAGGCATGGTTTAGAGGGTATAAAATTGGTTTTGGCTGGTTTAATTTTTCAGTCCTGCCAAGCGGTATTAATCCTTTGACTTTCAATGTTGTAGCTCCAACATCAATAACTCCGACTTCAAATATACTACCCTCGGAATATAAGCTATATCAATGTTTCCCTAATCCATTTAATGCTGAAACTATCATTTATTTTGACTTACCAGTATCCAATTTTGTGAACCTTATTGTATTTGATATACAAGGGAAAGAAATTCAAACATTACTGAATGAACACCTAGATGAGGGATCATATCGATTGAGATTTAATGCTTCAGACTACCCGAGTGGAGCATATTTTTACAAACTTGTAACAGCAGACTTTTCGGACATTAAAAAAATGATCCTTGTAAGATAAATTCTTTCTCAATGTATTGACTTATATTGAATCAGATAGTATAGTAACCACACTATTATTAAACAAATGTTATGAACAGACAACTCACAAACATTTTCTTGGGATTTATAATAATTGTACTGCTTTTCATTGCTTATCAGATAAGTAAAGTAAATTCATACAAGAATACTCTTACTTCACAACCTGAAGTTACTAAAGAAATGATTTCTTTGAAGGATTCAGATGTTAAAATAAAATCAGAAGGTTCTAACACACATTCTTCTAACGATAACAGTAACCCGATGTTACCTCAATGGAAAACCTTTACAAATAATGATGGCAGGTATAAATTTCAATATCCTCCTGACTGGAATGCTTTCGTGAATAAATACAACGAAAAAGATTCGTTGTTTGGAGTAAATGCCACAAGTGAATCTGGCACTGGAGGGGTGGAGGTTATTAGTTATAATGGTTCGATAAACTCGTACTTGGGCAATTTAGAAAAAAATTCTGAAATTCACTTTACGGTTTTTGAGAATATTGAAATTAATGGCATTCCAGCTATCAAGACTAAATATAACGGCTCTCCTGTCAGTGGTCTGTCTGTTTACCTAAAAAAAGATAATCAAATTTTTAATGTCTATATAAATAGTAGCGATGTAAATTCAATATCTCTGTTTGAGAAATTAGCTTCTGGTTTTAGTATTCTTTAGAATATTGAATAAGTTACTAAATCATCAATCAATTCAAAATTTTAAGTATTTTACAAGCTTTTACACAAATTGGATACACTTTTCAAATACGCAGACCTCATCAAAGAAGCTGAAGAAGACATAGCTTCAATTCAACAACAGAGTGCGACCAATAAAACCATCAAGGCGACGTATCAGATGCTCCACGACACGCGCATGCTTAAGTATGTAAGCAAAGAACAGTTCAAAAAAATCAGAAGTACTTACAATAGACTTTCGACTTTAAAGAGTTTAAATTACCTGTGTAAGAAAGGCTGGCTTGAAGAACGATCTGAAGGAGTTTACACAACCGCCGATAAAACACTTCCGGTATTGAAAGCTAAAGGTTTTAATATTGATATACTGCCGAAAATTATTTCCGGTAAAGGGATGATCAACGAAATCCAAAATACAGAAACACTCATCCGGACGATGAAGGTGAAGCATTTTAAAGCCTTACTCTATCCAAGCTTTGGAGAAGAGAAAGTTTGGCTCCGTCCGGATGCACTTTTAGTTCGACTTGATGAAGAACAAAAGCGATACAATTTAACATTTTTAGAAATCGAAGCTAAGAAGCCGGAGTGGGAACAGTATATTTTATCAAAAAAAGAAAAGTATATGAGGCTTGCTCATGACAAAGAGTTTTTTACAACATGGCTAAAATTAGCAAAAAAACTTGGTTTTCCACAACCTGATATTTCAACCATTAAATTCTCCGTTTACATTATCGGCAATATTCAACGAGATTTTGGAAACGGATTTAAATTCCTAAAAGGAGGTCTAAATGAATAACCTAAAATACAATGTCATGATCGGCATTGTCTTAGTTTTTATCTGTGCCATTATCACTCTCACCAATGGCGTCAATTTCTTTTTTCTTTTCATCCCGATGTTTTTCATTATCGTGATGCTGTGGCTGTCGAGCTTACTTAAAAAACGTTTCGGCAGTTCACACGGGATTGCATTCTTACTCTTCCTGATCTGTATAATTCCGGTCGGGTGGTATTACTTTTCTGCTAATCTGCCGATGACACGTTTCATGATGGATGACAACAAGAAATCGAAAGATCTCTTAAGCTTCAAAGAATACTTCGGGGCAGTTGATGCAAAAAAAGAAATCGCAGAATATCAGATCAAGCAAGACAGTATTCTCCGTCAAACAGTCAGTGAGCTTTTGTCTCAGAACTTGATTGTTTCCGCTCTAACGCTGGTACGGCAAAATCAAATCATTACCGAAAAGATCAAACGTGGATTATTTACAACCGATAGTATTCCGAGAATTAAGACTGAGCCGACAGCCCGGACAGAAGGGGTTTCTGAGAATTTATCCGGACCGACAAATCATTGTGGTAATTATCCCGAGAGTTCATTTCGGAAATTGACCCAGGAAGATATTTCAGGCAGATCTCCTGATGTCCTGAGACTTATGCGTAATGAGATCTTCATGAGACACAATTACATTTTTTCGTCTCTGGATTTAATCAATTACGCACAATCATTTCCATGCTATCAGCCGATTAATAGTAACATTGAATCGTTTTTAACTGATATCGAAAAGGAAAATATTGAACTGATTAGTGAGTATGAACAAAACGGTGAAGCTAAACCTAGTTTTATGAAGGCAATGGTTAAGGAGTTTGTTTCTTTTTTGAACCAACGCATCAATGGGTAACACTTTAAAATATTTTGAAAACCTTTTAAACGTTTAAAAACATGAAAATAGCAAAAGAACAAATCATTGGCTTTATTATCATAGCCGTCTTTTTTGTACTTATGGGCTATACAATAGAGTTACCGGTATTTCAATTCGCCTCACAGAAACACGTGTTGTTTGATGCCTTAACTCCCATCGAACTTTTCTTTCTGTGCTTAACGATTACGTGTGTATATTTTCTGGTCACATACTTTGTATTACCAAGTGAGTTGGTAAAGAATCTCAAAGCTATGCAGGCTCCAATACAAGAAGCATATTCGACTAAATTTGATTATTGGCTTAAATCACTAATCTATGAAGATCAAATCGGGGCTGAAGAGCATACCTTAACAGTTGAGACAATCAGGCATCAACTCCAGCATTCTGAAACAAATGTGTTGGTAGCAATGGCACAGCTTAATGATATGAAGGTTCAGACCTTTATTAAAGAATTACATGCCAAAGCTGACGCTAAGATGAAGGATGCCAAATCAGACGTCGAACGTGAAAAAGTAGAAATCCTTAAAAAAGCCCTGGAAAGTATTGATAAACTGCCGGCAATTTGGCAAGCCTACATTATTGCCTGTTTGGTTGGCAGTAACAGTGAATTCCAAAATGACATGGATATTCAGAGGGACATTTCTTCCTATGTCAAAGATTTAAAAGAACAGGAAGTGAAGAAAGCTAGAGCTGAAGCAGATACGTTTGAAGAAAAAATGAAAAAAGAAAAACAAAAGTATACTACCAATGACAAGGTATGAATTAGATTTAGGTAAGCTCCATCATGACCATTACGACAAGCCTTTGCCGGAAATCTATGATCTGAAAACCCGTTTTGATCATACATACATTATCGGTAAGACCGGCAAAGGCAAGTCAACTCTGATGGAGAATATGGCTCTCTATGACATTAACTATGGTGCATCAGTTATTTTCATTGATCCGTCAGGGTTAAGTTGCAGGAAGCTGTATCACATGACAAAGGATAAAAGTCGAGTGACGTACATCTCGATAGAAAGTCCCAAGATCATTAATCCAATAAACAAGGAAGGATACACGCTGGATACGTTGATTCAGGAGTTCATTCAGGTTCTGGATGTTCTTATAACTCTTACCGCTTCAAATCCGGAAAGCACTGTCCTCATGAGAGAAATTATCAACATGGCAATGCGATCGATCACAAAGCCGGAGAACAAGCACATTAAGTATATTACTGAACTCTTACTATACAAAGATGAACGTGAAAAGCTTCTCGGTGAATTACTGAAAGCCGGGAAGACTGAAGAACACCGGTATTGGAAAGAGTTTGATGAAATGGAGTACAAGTATCCTCGCAACAAGGAAAAACAGGAGAGTGCCAAGCGTGTTGCAGCCCGTCTCATGGAAATATCAACCGGCGAGATGACGGATTTCGTAATCGGACCAAATGAAGTTGATCTCAATGACATTGTTGATACCGGCAAAGTGATTTTAGTTGATACCTCACGGATGAACCATAACAGCAAGATCTATCTTTCCAATTTACTTGTTTATGCCGTACTTTCGTACAGTGAGTATTCAAACAACAAATTTTTAAGAGAACCAAAACCACTCTTAGTGTATGTTGATGAGTTTTCGATTGTAGTGAGTAAACTCTTTGAAGAGTTGTTGGCTAAGTCGCGAAAGTCAGCCGTTGGGTTTGTGCTTGCTCACCAGAACTTCGGACAGATTCCGGACAGGATACTCGATACGATAATCGGAAATGCTGATACGCTGATCTCATTTACCTGTGGCGACGTGGAGGCAGCCAGGCTTTCAAAGATACTCAGTGTCTCACCCCGGGAGCTAATGGATTTGGATCCGTACACAGCCTGGATTAGATTAGGAAGGAACAATTTAAGAACTGAGCTTCATGAACCCATCTTAGATTTCACACCCGATTTACCACTGATAACAATTTCACCAAAAGCAAGTGAGCAAGTATATGAATATTGGTTTTTGGCTGATGAAGAAGACTGTTGGCATTTTTTTGAAAAAATGTGAAGTAATCCTCTTACTTTCAACCTTTTAATATTCAATTTTTGAATGTTATTTCTATTAAAACCCTTGTATAAGTGATTTAGAAAAACGAATTCATTTAAAAATTTTAGAGTTCCAAAAGAGCGACAATTCCAAAAAAGTGTCCGTTCAATGTTTCACATTTTCTAATTATTATGTTTAGCAATTGAAATTATACTATTTTTTTCAAATTCTACAAAAGCACAAAATAAATGTATGCACTAGTATCAGCTGATTTCCCCGGAGTTTCAACTAGTCAAAGGGAAGAAATTTATGAATGTCTTAAGGAAAATGGTTGGATAAAAATTAAGAATGTTGGAAGAGATATTACTACTTGTTGGTATGCAGGATTCAAACCAAATGCAACCTACAGTGGAATACTAAAAGAAATTGAGAACGATTTTAAGGAATGTAGCAATCAATTTTGCAATCCAAGATTAGTAATTCAAATCGGTGATAATAAACCTGTTGAGATAAATGTATAGAATTAGACCATGTAGTTATATAAACAGTGTTTTTATGATGGTACAGGACTGCTTCAGAAAGATACAATATTAATCAATTCAAGTACTTTTCACCTGTAACTCTCTATCAAATTTTATCAAATTAATAATTAATGAAAGGAACAAAGACAATGGTATATAAAGTGATTGATATAGACTTGAATCAGTTGAAGAAACTTTTTGGGCTTTAAATCAAAAATATAAAAAGCGCTTATAATGAAATACATAATTATAAGAAAAATCAAAATGTAAGCCAGATAGCAATAGTTAAATTATCAGACTAAATTCTATCTGCGAACTTATATAATTCAAAAAACTCAAATTACTTTTTGTAACATGAAGAATCTAATTTTTGTAATCTTTGTCTTCACTTTCTTTTCCTTTAGCTTCGTTTCATCAAACTTTTTTACCAAAGGCACCAATGTTAATTCTTCCTATTTAACTGAGAACATATTTCCTTCTGAAAGCAGTATTCTGAATTTATCAAATCCAAAAGATTCAACAGAACCTACAGATTCTTCCGCAGACAATCCGACTGAAATCACAAGTCCTTTAAAAGATGTCAGCGGTATGTTTAATGAAAGAGGGTATTATAAGTCAAATGGCTTCAGTTTTGATGATCAGGAAATTATAAACGATTTCAATGGTAATTTATTATATAGCGTTCCTATGTACAATTATGCTTTGGGTGGAGATTTGAATCTAGAAATCAAGCTAACTTATAATGGTTCGGTAGGACATATCATAACTACAAGTGATACTGTCGGAATAAGATATTCAACTAGTGTGTATTCAAGACGAAATATTAATTTCCCTGAATGGATTATTGACTTAAACGGATTTGCTCTTCAGACATTCAATTTCGAAACTAATTTTTTTACTGAATCTAATGAGGACCATTATGTACAGGGAAGTTCAGTTAATGCAGTTATTACAGGATATCATTATGATAATGAGCTTGGAGAAATTAATAGTGATAATAAGGACAAAATAAATATATTAATGGGAGATGGGTCTACAATTACCATGGAGAATATCGATTTTTCGGGAGATGGACAAAATCCGAATAATTATATTGGGAATTACATTTCAAAAGGAAAAGAAATTTATTATAAAGCCAAAGTAACATACATAAATACACCTAACGGAAATATTGGTAACAATCCGAGAAGGGTTGTACTCTCTAAAGGTGATGGCATTGAGTATATTTTTGAAGAAATGAAAATACAATTTGATGATTTTAGAACTGATGCAAGTTTAGTAAATGCAAAAATCCGTCCAATGGCGATTTATCTTACAGAAATAAGAGATCGTTTTTCTCACTCAATTAAAATTTCATATTCTCCAAATCATCCATTTCCTATTGATCCAAATGAAAAATTAAAGGGAAGACAACTTCTGAAAAGTATAACTACTTCGGGAATTTCATCTACGATAACAAACGCTGCATTCTGGCTTGAGTACGGACCAAGTATTTGCAAGGTGTTTCATCAGTCAGAACTCAACGGAAATTATTCAATATTTTATAATACACCGGTAGGATATAGAACTTCAGATAATTATAAAAATCAGAGGGGGACAGTTGGAAAAATAAATAATATCCTTGATCAAAAATCAGAATTTACATACTCAACTTATTTGAGAAGATACGATAACTTATACGGCTTATATAATCAATCGGTACAATACCTTGGCGTAAGTTTAAACGATCTGAAGAGAATGAAATCGTCAAAAACAAATTTAGGATTGAAAAGAGATTATCTCGAATACTTAGCATCGGATTCATTATCAATTGACTTAACAACTTTTTATTATGAAGGCAATGAAAAAAGTGTTATTGGTGCTTTGAATGATTATATGGGTTATGGAAGAGATCCATTTTTTGTGAATATGCTTAAGAAAAAAAGCGATTCATTGATTGATCTTAAGTCTGAGACTACATTTGATTATTACTATAGTTACGCAAACAGACCAGGTACAAACCCTTCTGAAGATGTTCAGATACATCCTGTAAGCACAGACGATGACTACTCAACTACGAGAACATTGTTCTCAAAAGAATCCGAAACTGAGAATAGTTCTATTACATCTTCGATTTCTAAAAAACATTATAAAGTTTATCCTGTTTTTAATCCTAACAATTCCTTTGAAATCTCGATAGATAAGAATGGTATAACTAAACTAATACAAGAAGATAATATAAAATCGGGTACACTTGATAAATATTTATCAACAATATACAGTTATGAAATTGGTTCTTTATCAAGTTCTCAGAATGGATACGACGGTTCTTTTCTTAACAAAAGTAAAAAGGTGTACCCCGATAATTTAACAACTTTTAGTGAATGGAATTGGAATTATGTATACCAGAATAATGATCCCAATAAACCTGTAATTCAGAGTACGGAGTATGACCCATTTGGAAATTACTCAATTACTGACTATGCCGTTTTTGATGATAGCATTTGGCACAAGCAATTCATAAGTGATTTCAATTACAATTCAGCTTACATAAAATCATATTACTATAGAATCAATCTTCCTCTTCAGGAAAAAAGATATTCCCCGAACGGAACTTCACTCTTAAAAAAGACTTATACTTATATTACCGATACAAGCTCAACTTTAGGTTATTTAGGACAGCTTATATCCGAAAAGGTATATAAGTTTCCATCATTTAATGATTATATAGAAACTAATTATGAATATTGCAGGAATGATACAACAGGTAAACATATTTTTTCAGGAACAGGAATATTTCCTTATAAAGAAGGTAATATAAAATTAACAAAAACAAATGATAAAGAAACGAAATATTTTTACAATCCAATCAGTCTTAGCGAGGTTGATAAATATGGTTCTCCGGTAGAAGATGAGCCTCCCGGAATACCTTATCTTAAATTTAAAGTAAAATACAATAATAATACTGAATTGAATAAAAATGAAAAAATCTGGGATTTTAGATTTCCAATAAGGACTGATCTTTATAAAATTAACGGAAGTTCAAGAGATACACTTTCAATCACATATAAGTCTTATACTCTTGACGGTAGTCCTTCTAAAATGATTGATCAGAATAAATACCTGACTCAATTTGTTTATGAGCCAATTCACAGAATTAGTTCTATTATTTTGCCCGGTGATTTTTCGACTTTACAAGATAGTGTCGCTTTACAAATTCATAAAGACTCTATTTATGCTTATATGGAAATCCGAAGTGACAAATGGGGGCAATATAATTCAATCTCCTCAGAAGTCTATCATTTTGATAATGAGTACAACTATGTCAACCCTTTTTATGATTTTGTGAATTGTGCTGATGCCAAATTCAGAATGAGCATAAACTCTTCGCACAATCTATATGCCTTTATAAAACTCATGGATAATTCGATCAACGCTTATTCCAGGATTGACTCCGCAATCTTTAGCATGTGGTATTTAGGATTTGATGCCATAAAAAATAATCAATCGATCCCATCATCGGATTATGGAACTTATATTAAAGCTATAACCGGATTGAATGGTACACCTCAAGACATTCCAAATTGCATTCAATGGCATGAACAAACTGCTATTCTAGATGCAAGTTCTACAAGTATTGATATACCGGTTCAGGCTAGAGTCGGATGTAACTTTATTAATAAAAAATTAGATCTTAAAAATTTATTGATGGATTTAAATTCTAGAAATAAATATACCTTGGGATTTGCAATATATTCAGTGTATTCTGGACCTGAAACAAATCCAGAAAGTGCCTCCTTCTATCTAAATTTTACTGAATGTAACAACAATTCAATCGGAAACTGGTTTTCCGAACTATCTCCGAGATTAAATATTTATGGTTTTTTTAATACTTCCGACACTCTAAAAATCCCGATCATCAAAGGTGGAACAATTAAGTATTATTATGATGACATAAATCACAAAGTAAATGTATATTCTGTCCGAAATTCATTAAATAATGATCGAAGTAGAATTCAATATGCCATTGACGGATATGGAAACTTTAAGGAAAAAGATATTTTTACAAGTAATACAGATTCTAATACTTACAACTATAAGTTTAACTATATGAATCAACCGGCTGAGAATTTAGATGCTTTGGATCAATATACTAAATATTCTTATGACGGTATAGGAAGGTTAATAAAAACAAAAAATGCTGATACTAGCTCCACTCTAATTTCTTATTCTTATTATAACAGTTTAAATTATTCTTTCGGAAGTGTAATCGGGGTTGTTGAAAAACAACGCTTTACGGATGAAGAAGGAAATCCTTTTGATAAATATTTCGATGCAGTCGGAAATCTTTTACGCGAGGTTAAATTTGTCAGTATCCCTGCTCCGGAAGAAGACTTTCCTTCTACATCGCTGATCACAGATTATAAATATGACAGCCTTTACAGAGTAACACAGGTGAAAACGCCAAATAATAAAGATGTTTACTATTCTTATGATGGCTATGGCAGACAGTCAAAACGTATTACTCCCGATGCAGGTCAGACTGATTTTATTTTTGATAACAGTAATAATCTGACTTACTCTCAGGACGCTAACCAGAGGAATATAAATAGTTTCTTATACACTTTTAGAAACTATGACGGAGTAAACAGACTGACAGGAATTGGAGACGGTATGTTCGATATTGACAGTCCATATGATGGAACTCAAAATATTGAATCACAGCCAACTAATTACTATACCGTCAATGTCTATGATACTATCTCAAACTCCGTTGTAAATAATCTGTTTACAGGTGTGTCAGGATATGCCTCAACTTTAAATTACACCAAAGGAAACTTGGCGGCTACGGCTTACCGTACCAGGAAATCTGACCCCTGGAACTTCAAATACTACCGCTACGATGTAAGAGGCAGAGTAATAAAGATGTGGAATATTATTTCGGGATTTGATACTTTGATCACGGATTATTCTTATAACTCGCAGGATCAGGTGACAGATTATTCTCACACCGGCAAAGGTGAAAAGGTCTCATACAGAAACAGCTATGATTATGCCGGAAGACTGAGCAGCGCGGATAAATACGATATCCCTGATATACCAAATCCTGATTTTATAAATCTTGCGGCATACAGTTATAATCCTAATTCACAGGTTTTACAGAATGATTTGAATGAAGGCAACATCAGAATTTATTATTATTATAACAATAGAGGTTGGATTTCCGAAATGTTGGAAAATAACGGTTTTTTGAATTATACAAATGGCTATTTTAAAAATGGAAACGTGAAGTCTCAGCAAATCAGCGGTGACTATAATGATAATTTTTCAGTATCAACAGACCTTGCATATACTTACACCTACGACAAGTCTAACAGGTTATTAACTTCTGATAATGCAGATAAGATATATGATCTGACAAACTCGTATGATAAAGACGGAAACATTTTATCATTGGTCAGAACAAACGGAATTGGATCTACTTCTGATAATTTTTCATATGCTTACTATTCGGGTACTAACAAATTACAGAGAGTTATAGGAGCCGGAAGTCAATTTTCGTATGATGCAAACGGAAATCTCATTCAGGATGCATTCAATAACAACAATGAGATACTCTATGACTACAGAAATCTGATAACCGAGCTCAAACACCGTTCAATGATCATCGGTGATACAGTGTACCTGACAAAATATTATTATGACGAAGCCGGCAACAGGATAAGGAAAATGACTTACGCATATTTACAACCTATAACAGAGAGCGAACCGCCTGCCAACTCTGATGTCAGCAATACAAGTAACTGGGCTTTAAGAAACGATGAAGTTTATTCCAGGGATGTGTCAGGAAGAGAACTGGCAATTTACAAAAACTCCACTATACTCGAATATCCGACATACGGACTTGATATGATCGGAAAGATAAAGGATGATGAATTGCATTTTTATCTGAAAGATCATTTGGGTAGCATAAGAGCAACAATCTATGACAATAAACTCATGAGTGCGCAGGACTATGACGCATGGGGTTATATTCTCGAAGGCAGAACATATGAGAGTGAACAAGGAAAATTCAAGTTCACAGGAAAGGAGAGAGATGAGGAGAGTTTTTATGATTACTTTGGCGCGAGGTATTATGATGCGAGGGTGGGGAGGTGGGGGCAAGTGGAACCGTTGTTCGATAAATTTATTTCATTTTCCCCTTATTCATATTCGGTTTTGAATCCACTGAAATTTACAGATATTTTGGGGCAAGGTCCTAAAATTACAATTTCGGGTAATGAAATAGATATAAATTTTAGTATTTTCTATACGACTAAGGAAGTTGATGCAGTATTTGGATTGGATCAAACTCAGATTAATGTTTTGGAGACAATGTCACAAAATGCACATGAAGATTGGAGTGGTGATTTTGTTATAGGAGGAGAATTATATTCTATAAATGTTAACGTAGAACTAACGCTTTCAAGTCAACCTTTCGATATTTTCGCATCGGAGAAACAAAGGTTACCTGGAGGTTACAATTTGATAGGAGATTTTACTTGGGATCCACAAGCTTCGGAACAATTAGCTCATGAAAGAGGAGTTGGAATGAGTGGTAATGTTCTTATGATGTTATCTGGAGATGATTTAAAACCTTATAAGTCATCCGGTTCACATGAAGCAGGTCATGCGATGAGTTTAGGACATGAGGACGCCACTTCTCGACCGTATAGGTATGGAAGTAAGTTAGAAAAAATTTGGAGTGTGATGGGAAAAGTCACGATTTATGAGGGCAAAGAGTATAGGGAAAAACCAACTAGTAATGATTGGAGTAAAATATTTGAAAGAACCAAAATAAATTTGAAAAAAAATCAAAGCACATACATTAATAATTGAAATCATGAAAAAAATTATTATTATCGTATCAGCTCTACAATTAGTTATTTATTGCAGAATATCAAATTGTCAAGATACATTGTTATTAAAAAAAGACTTTTTTTTTTCTAACAATTTTATCAAGCCAAATATCCCAACAGAAATAAAGCTAGTTAATGAACATATAATCTTTAATGGATTTTTAGTTATAAAAACAAGGAGAATTTTAAAATTAGACTCAAATCAAAATTTTTACAAAGCAGATATCTATTTTATTGATAGTTTAAAATATCTAGAAAATTTGCCAAAATCTTATCTATATCATCAACACTTACTTTTTAATATAAATTATTTTAGTGAGAAATATAATGAGGGATATATCAATGGGTTAACCTCATTTATGAAATTTTATAAAACATTTGTTGAGGCTAATTATGACAGTTTAAATATTTATTTATACAAAGGCTTTAATCAGTTAGAATCAAATGACTTAGTCAAATACAAAAGCGTTTTTAAAATTAAAAAGGATGACGGAAATTTATATTTTATTTACAAGTGCAAATTTGATGCTGCCGTTTTATCTTACAGAATTGATAATGAAGACAAGAAGGTTTTGATGCCAATATCTTTTTTAAAAGAATTTCGAGTTGTAAATAATTTTGAAATAAGCGATTTTGGATTTGAGGAAGCTATTATAGTACTAAAACTAGAATAATAACCTTTGATATTTATTAATTTGTACATTCCCATTACTTTAATTTCCCGCCGATGGTGAATTAACAAAGGGCTCACTTTCAATTTGAGTTAGTACGAATCATTTAGTAACAAATAGCTTTAAAGAATAACCGGAGAAGGAAATCAGTTCAGTTTTAGTGCTAACGGAAATCTCATTCAGGATGCATTCAATAACAACAATGAGATACTCTATGACTACTAAGCGGCAGAGAAGTGGCGATTTATAAAAACGGCAGCATAGATCAATGGAATATTTACGGAGTGGATAACATAGGATTCATAGACAGCAATGATAATATTAGATTCATTATGAAGGACCATCTCGGATCAGTAAGAGCGGTCACGGACGGTACGGGATGTGTGATCAGTTCGCAGGACTATGACGCTTGGGGATATTTACTAGAGAACAGAGTCTATGAAAGTGATGAAAGTGTATACAAATTCACATCAAATGAGCGGGATGAAGAGAATCAGTATGATTATTTAGGGGTGAGGTATTATGACAGTAGGATAGGGAGATGGGGAGGAACTGATCCTGTATGATTTTGAACCATCATTAAATCCATACTATTATACGAATAATAACCCTCTTAAATATATAGATCCAAATGGTTTTGATTATTACTTTTATCTTGAAGGATCCTCAACTCCAGTATGGGTTTTAAGACCAGACGACGATGAATATTACTTTTATCATCCATTTGCAAGTAAAATATTTACAAGGAGTTTCGACCGATAAAGTTTTAATTAATACAAAGGCAAACGTTTCAGGTTTAGAATTTTCAAACTATAAAGTTTTACGAACAAATGAATTTGTTTATGTTGCAGATACATCAAGGCGTGGAGATAAAATGGTTTTGGCAATGAATAGCGCAGAACCTTGTATCGTTTCAGGGATTTATACTGTATTCAGAATAATAAGACCCAAAGAATTGCTATTTGAGTATTTGTATCTGTGGTTTGCAAGACTAGAGTTTGAACGTTACTCAAGATTTAATTCTTGGGGCAGTGCAAAGGAGACATTTGATTGGGAAGATTTGTGCAATGTAAAATTGCAAATACCTGATATAGAAGTTCAGGAAGCAATCGTAAGTATTTATCATTCGTTAGAAACACGAAAACGAATTTATAAGCAATTAAAAAATAAAATTAAATCACACTGTCCGGTACTGATGAAAGGTGTTGTTGAAAATTTAAAAACAGAGACAGTAGAAAATTAAAAGTATGAAATACAAATACCAATTAATATTATTAGGAAGTATTGATGCATTAGCAGATGAACTAATAGACCTATTTTATCAAAAGATTGCAGAATTAAGATTAAACAAGGATTCATTTATAATTATTAATGAAACGAACTTTGCGATGGATTACTTGGCTAATCAACCAGCATTTACCTGGTTTTTTGGAGATGTGCATGGCGAATTCAAAAACGTCTCATACGTTGTGAATCTAATTAAAGATGGTTCATTAATTCTTCCAATATTCTATAAATCATTCTCAAATGAGATTCCTATAATACTAGAGAACCAAAATGGACTAAAATACGACAAGACTAAAAATGACAAGATCGTTGACTTAGCTCTTGAATCTTTCGGTAAGTTAAGGAATTCCCGAAAAGTGTTTATCAGTTACAAAAGAGATGAGTCAAGCTCTGTTGCAATTCAATTATATGAGGCACTTGAACGAAATAACTTTGATGTTTTTCTTGACACACATTCAATCAAGCAAGGTGAACCGTTTCAGGAAGAGCTATGGCACAGGATGGCAGATTGTGATGTAATTGTGTTATTAAACACCCCAGGTTTTTTAACAAGCCGTTGGTGCAAGGAAGAAATAGCTGAAGCGAGTGCAAAACAAATAGGGGTTATTCAAATGATCTGGCCCAAACATAAATTAGATAGCACGTCAGAGATTTGCTTCCCTATTCAATTAAATGAATCAAACTTTGTTGATGGAATTTACAATGATAAAGACAAATCAAAGTTAAGTGTTGATTTCGTATCTGAAGTTGTAAAAGATGTTGAATCCGTAAGAGCTAGAAATTTAGCATCAAGGCAAGATGGTTTGATAACTGAATTCTCAAATTTAGCTAGCAAGCATGGAAAAAAAGTAAATGTTCAACCAGAGCGTTTCATTACAGAAGAAATGGATGGTAATAAAAAGAGAATATTTGTTCCTTTAGTGGGAATACCTCAATCGTTGGATTGCAATCAATCTGCAGAATTAAAAAAGGAAATTGATCATTTTGAAGTCGAGAGTATCCATTTATTATATGACAATATCAGGTTAAGACAGAAATGGATAAAGCACTTAGACTGGTTAAATGATTATTTAGATGTAAAAACTATAAAAAAGCAAGAGTTTGATACATGGCTACAAAACAATTAAAAAATGTTTTCCTTTCAGCAAGTATTCCTTTGCCAGAAAGAAATCCTAAGTATTATGAAACTGCAGACGTCATAGCTATAAGAGATGCAGTTATTGCGTTGGCCATGACGGTATTGCCAAAACATAAACTCATTTGGGGCGGTCATCCATCTATTACTCCGATAATTTATTATGTGATGCAAAGGCTTGATTTAAACATACAGGAGCATGTTACATTGTATCAGTCAAGATTTTTTGAACATCTTTTTCCAGAGGACAATAACAAATTTGAAAATGTAATTCTTACGGAAAATACTCGTGAAATCGAGTCAAGTAAATTGTTAATGAGAAAACAAATGTTTACAGAATATCAATTTTCTGCTGCAATATTTATTGGGGGCATGGATGGTATTGAAGATGAGTTTAAGCTTTTCAGGGAGTTTCATCCTAAAGCTATCCTTTTACCAATTGCCAGCACTGGTGCCGCGACAAGAATTGTTTATAATGAATTACTGCCTGAAGAATCTAGGGATGAAAGATTAGTTGATGACTATGCTTACATGTCTCTTTTTCAGGATTTATTAATCGATAAATTATAAAGCCATGGGAAAAAATGTTTTTGTTACATACAAATATTATGATTCGAAAGTTCTGGATTTAGATATTTATGAATCAACTATTTGGGGTATTCAAAAAATTGACACAACAGCAAGACATTATGTTGATAAATTGACAGAAATTCTTGAAGCTGATGATCACATATATAAAGGAGAAGATGATGATGAAAGTATGGATAGCCTTGAAGACTCAACAATTAGCTCTAAATTAGGTGATAAGATATTTTACAGTAGTGTCACTCTTGTTTTAATCTCTAAAGGAATGAAGGAGCTCTATAAGGCTGAAAGAGATCAATGGATACCCTGGGAAGTATCGTACTCATTGAAGGAGCAATCAAGACAAGGCAGGCGTAGCAAAACTAATGGAGTTATAGCAGTTGTATTACCAGATGAATTTGGCAGTTATGAATACTACATTACCATGAATGAAGAATGTAATAGTCGGACATTAAATACTCCGTTCCTCTTTCAAATTCTAAGTGATAATATGTTTAATGTTAAAGTACCAGATAGACGGTTTTGTAACGGAAGTTGGATATATTCCGGTGACGCTTCCTACATCCAGTCCGTTAAGTGGGAAGATTTTATAAAAAAAACTTCAAAATATATTGACAAATCAATTGAATTATGTAATAGAAAGGATGAATTTGAACTAGTGAAAAACATAAAGTAGCATTATAATGAATCGATAAAGAAATATTTGAAAATGAAATTCACCGAAACACAATTAGAAAATGTAATTACCGAATTGCTGAAGAATGAAAAGTTTCTCCATCACTTAGGTGAATCTCTTTCCCGTGCTCCAGATGAAGTTTTGATCGAAGATGATTTGCAAAAGTTTTTGTTGAAACAATATGAAAAGGAAAGCCTGACCTAATCCGAAGCAAAGTCAATTATTCGTCAACTCAAATCTCTCCCTTCTTCCAACCTTTATGAAAGCAATAAAACATTTATCAAAATGCTTTCAGATGGTTTTATTCTGAAAAGAGAAAACCGAAGCGAGAAAGTTATTTACGTTCAACTGATAGATTACCAGGGTCTGGAAAAGCAACGTAGTCCCCATGCTGATAAGTCAATTACCATTGTTGCACAAGATAAAGCGGATTATATTGACAACAACATTTATAAGTTTGTGACCCAGTTGGAAATTTCGGGTAGCGAAAGTAATGACTATTTGTATGGTACTTCGGAAACAAAATTACGAAAAATAATTTACAGAATACTGGCAACGTTCCAGAGCCGGATACCCTGCCTAATAATGAATTTTAAATCGCCATTGGTAATTTAACAAAGGGCTCACTTTCAAATTTGAGTTAGTACAGATTAATTTTTAAAGTCAATAGTTAGAATCTGATATACTAAGTTAAATAAACCGCTATCATAATTCGGGCACATGTCCAATGATATAAGCTGACTGTTATCTGTAGTTTGTGTTATCTCGAAAGAGGTAAAGCGGTGATCCGCGAAAGCAGGCTATGGAGACGACCTCGGTCAGTTTAGGCACTATACGGGAGTTAGGTCGTAAATAAAAACTTCTGTATATGTTTGTGGTTTATGCTGTATTGCAAAAGGTTAATCCTGAATATTCGGGATTAGCCTTTTTGCGTTTACAGTGATTCAAAAGAAAAAAAGCGACATTTCTTAAAAAATGTCCTTTTCTAAAAAGATTTAAGTTTCATATCATACATTAATTTTTAAAAAGTCTTTGTTTAAATGGGTGGTAAATTGAGGCATTTTGCTGTGAGTATTTTAGTTGTGATCATTTTTCCATTATTTCCCATTTTAATAGAATGTCTAGTTAGTGAAATTACTATTTTATCTTTAACTCTTACTGGAGCTATATATTGTATATCTGTTGGTACTAGCTCTAGAGAATTTTATTTGCTACTTTTGGCAATCTTTATTTCAATGTTATTTTCTTTTCTTCATGGCTTCATTTATCAAGGACAAATACTTGGGACAGATAAATATTATTCACAACACTGTTACATTGTAACTATTATAGGTATAATATTAATAACTCTGCTGCATATTATAGAGAGATATGTTCGACATATATCTGAAGGAGAACTTTTTTATCAGCGCTTCAAATAAAAAGTATGGATTTTCTTTTTTTTATTTCAGTGATTGCTGTAATTTCAATTATAGCCTTCATATTTTTCAGAATTAGAAGTCTCTCAAAACGTCTAAATTTAATTAAAGAAACAGGAATTCATTTCAAGCAATGTACTATTACAGATAGATTGGTTATGCTAAAACAGCTGGATGAACTTAGAAAAAACTTTTCTGATTGGACAATACTTGTTATAGCTGACCGATATAAATGGTCACCATTTTTGGTAACTTGCATACCAAAATTATTTTTTAAAATTTCTGGATTAGATAATGAAATTGTTATTTGGAAAGAAGTCTTAAAGTTTATTCCAACAGAAATAATTTATAAAATAAAAAGCAATATATGTGGTGGTGAAGTTGTTAAAATTTCGACTTCAAACGATGGGGCAAAAAAATTTGAAGAAATAGCAACCATTTTAGAATTTGATAGGTTAAACACTCCTTATCCAAGTTACAATTCTTTATTTGGAGTAATTAATCAGACGATGCTTTATAAAGAACATGAACTTAGTCTGTATGGTAATTTAAAAAAAGTTCATTTATTACAAAAAGGAAGAGAAGAAATACTAAAACCACTAGGTATCTTTAATGGAATCAGCAATTATTAAGTTAGTTAAAAAAGCTTTTTTCTATAATTACACATCTTCATCAATTTCTGAAATTCTCAAAGAAATCGTTGATTTTTCAAAATTAGATGGAGCTATTTTGTGGGAAAAAGATCCAACCATTGATAATTTAGTTACAGTTGCGTATTACTTTGAAAATGATAAATATCCAATCCATAATTTATCATACAAGAAATCTATAACAGGAAAATCAATTGAGACAATGAAACCATTTTACATCCCGGACATTCATCAAAATGAAGAAGTGTATTTAAACACAAGATTTTGGGATGATTTTAAATTCAATTCATTTTTTACAATTCCAATAGAATTTAAAGACGGAAATCAGGGAGCTTTAAATTTATATAGTACTGTATTTGATCCTCTTACACAAAAGAAGCAAGAACTAATAGCTAAGGTTGTAAAAATTTTACCCGATTTATATCAGATGACCAGGGATCATTTAGCTTTTACACTTCTTATTAAAATTGATGAAATATTTCGAACTGGTTTAAAAGGAGGTTCTACACCATCGAAATGGGATATGAAAGACGTTTTATCTAACGTTGTTGAGGAAATTAAAAATGTATTTCAATGTTTTGAAACCACTATTTTTCTCAATGATCCATACAATAATATTGATGGTTTTGAAATGATGGCTACTACTTGGAAAACTGAAAGTGGAAAAACTAATTACAAAGCTGATGAAACAGATGGTTTAACTGGGTGGGTGTTAAAGAACAGAAAACCTGTTTCTATTCCAGATCTTTCTGTATTCAAACAACAAAAAGAAATGATTCAGCGAAAATATCCAAATATCATTTGGCTAGATACCGGAGATATAAGATCTGCAGTGATAAAATCTTTAAACGCTAATCTTAAGAATGGGCAAGAAATACAACCATTAAGTTATATAGGCATACCTATAACCTTTGGAGAAACACTTTTAGGTGTAATAAGATGTTGCGCAGCAATGAAAAGTCCTTATTATTTTGGAACTATTGAGTTAAAAATACTGAGTCTTGTCGCAACTCGTATAGCACAAACTTGTATGAATTGGATACATTTAATAAACAAAGATAAAGAAAGAAAGGCATGGAAAGATGTTGTTGATTGTGCGAGTGAACTTGATTTATTTGTATTAAACGAACTAAAGAGCGAAACCCCGGATCAAAATCAAATTTTCGAAAAGGTACTAGAAGCTTTAAATAAATTAGTATCTGAGGCTGAGATAATGGATGTTAGGATTTTAGATGCACAGAAGAAAAATTTATATTTTGCAGCTTTCTTCGGGGAATCTTGGAATTCTGGCAATGAAATTGGTATAAAGGACAGAAAATCGAAAACCTTTCCAATAAATGGAAAATCGGCTGGCGCAGAGGTATTTAAAACAAAAAAAACTCTTGTTTTAGATCCAATTCTTAAAGGAGATCCATATGAACCTACCTTTAATCAAACAAAAAAAATTATTGTTGCCCCGCTTTTGATTGGCAAAGAAGCTCTTGGCGTGCTTGATGTCAGGTCGACTAATTCAAAAAAGTTTTCTTCAACAGCGCAACCTGTAATTGAACTAATGGGAAGACAGCTGGCTGTCTATTATAAATTAGCATTATCAGTTTTAGAGCTAAAAAATGTACAAGATCAACAAATCCAAACTTTTGAAGATTTCAGTCACCAATTTAATGGACCAATCATCCAAGCAAGTTCATGGGCTCGATTAGTGGTTAATGAATCTAAAAATGAAAAAACTGATTCCATAAAGCATCTTAATGCAATTTCAGGACTATGCAATAAAGCTCGCAGAGTGGCTCGAAATATTGATTTATTTACGAATTTGGCAAGAGGATTTCCACTTAAAGTTAAACTAGAAAGGGTTTATTCTGATCAAATTATTAAATTATTTAAAGAAACAGCATCTGACAATGAAATAATGATAAGTCCCGATAGAAACATTTTTATAAAAGTATATTCAGAAGGTTTTTCAATTCTTGGAAAAATAAATTTGAAACTGGATATTAATATGCTGGAACAGGCAGTAAATTCTTTATTGGATAATGCTGCAAAATATAGCTACAACAATTCCGAAATATCCCTCAAGGGGAGCCTAGCAGGAAATGGTAATTTTCAAGTGATAGTTAAAAATGAAGGTATACCAATTTTTCAAGATGAAGTTTCTAACTGTAAAGAAAGAGAATGGAGAAGTCAATATGCCAAATCAACAACTGGTGAAGGCAGGGGTATAGGTCTTTGGGTTGTGGATCATATTATGAAATCACATGTAATTGAATCAAATGAGATTTCAGGAAAAGAAATTAGTGCAGTACAACGAAAAAATATAGGAGAATTAATGATTATACCTACCGACCAGAACAATATTACTTTGGTTAAATTAATATTCCCAATAGCTCGAAAAAGTTAAAAAAAATAAAATGAAAATTCTCATTATTGAAGATGATCACTTGCAATCAAAGTTATTAATAAAACAATTAAATCATGAGTTCAAAGATTGCACCATTGAATTGCTGGAAACCGAATCAGATTTCATAAAAAAGTTTCCAATGATCGAAAAAAATCCTCCAGATTTAATTTTAATTGATATCATGCTTCGATTTCAAAATCCCTCAAGAGATATGATAAAAGTAATCCCATCAGATCGAAAAGGATTTTATAGAGCTGGTATTAGATGCAAACAAGATTTAAATCAAAGTGAACAAACAAAAAGTATACCTATTATTTTATACACTGTTTTAAATAAAGCAGATCTGGAGATAGATCTTTTGAATCTTAATAATCAATTTCAACATATTTCGAAAGATAAAGATACTTCCATTTTATTCAGGCAAATCAAAAAAATGCTTAAGTTAAAAAGTTAGAATAGGATTAAAGTTTCCATTCCAATGATACTTCAAATAGTAATTCCTCATTATGACAGTTGTAAAAATGTTGACAATTTCTTTTTATATGCTAAAATATGTATCAGTCTATTAGTAACCTAGTTTTCTTAATTGCTGTAGATTTGAATATTTATTTGTGAATTGAGAACACTGAGCTACTAAGAGGTAGCCTCTTGGCAATGATGCCAGGTGAAACTTTAAGGAGATTCACCATGATCTTTAAGAAAAAAGCAGAATTTATCCAAACCGAATGCATTGCAATGAGTATAGCTCAGTGGTTTTTACTTCAAACTTTCCCTCAAAAAATAAAACTAAAAAATTTGTTTTTTACACATATTCAAATTACTACTTTACCGGTAAAGAAGTTAAGAAAGAGTAATTTTAAAATTATTGATGGGAACATTTATAGAGCTTTACAATTCACTATTTTCTTTACATCACTTGAAGAGTGGAGACCTACACTTAGGTTAAATTCACAAAACAGACGTCCTTTTGTAAATGGAGATTTACTTCTAATTATGAAAAAAGATTTACAAAAATTTTCTTGGGATTGTAGAGCATTTGATATAACGATTAATAATTTCCCATTTTTGAGCAACGTTCAGAAATTCCGGTATGATACTTTTGAAGATTCAGTAAAATTTTCAAACATGCAAATTGAAATGATAAATAAGTATGAGAAATTTTTTAATAAAATATCAGAATATTCTTTCGTTAGTTAAAAATCAATTTTAATAATGCCAACTAATTCAGTTGGCTTTTATTTTATTTATAAACAGATCAAGCTATATAGCCTATTCAATGGATTACATTGAAATAATCAATTAGTATATTCGAGGATTTGAATCAACTCTATGATTTGGGATTATTTTGGAAGTGACAAAACAAAAAATAAAAAGAATATACTTCAATCCACAAAAATTGACACTTCAGATTAACAAGTACATACAGCCAAAATTTGATATACTATCAATCTAAGCCTCTATCATACTCTGGGCACAAGTCCAATGATATAAGTTAACTGTTATCCGTATACTGTAGTATCTTTTACAAAGGCACAGCAGTAATCCGTCGAAAACAGTATATTGAGACGACCTCGGTTAGCTTAGGCATTATTCGAGAGCTTGGTCGTGAAAAAAACTTTCGTATATGTTTGCGGTTTAGACGATAGCAATAAGGTTAGCATTTTAAAAGTGCTGACCTTTTTGCGTTTGTAGTGTATAATGAGAACATATAAACGAAAGGAGGTTAGTACCTTGTCAAAACAAGAATTCCTAAATTTTGCTGAGATCAGTAAAAAAATTAAATTCGGTGATGTACTTGATTGGCTCAACGTTGCATATCAAAAGAAACAAAATGAACTGAGAGGGGATGGATTTATTGTTTCCATAGATAAGAATTTATATTTTTCCCCTCAGGATGATTTAAAGAAAGGATCAGTAATTAACTTTGTCTCATCATTCAAAGATATTGGTTTGCGAGAAGCAGCTCTACTTCTGAAGCATGAATTTCTTTCAAAGAAAAAAGAAGTTCAGCCAAAAAGAGATCTTCCAGATTTACACCTTGAGTATCATGAATATCTAGCTGAGCTATTAATTCCACCTGAAATTTCAAAAGATTATGAAGTAGGCTATGTCAGGCAACGTAGTATAATAGCCGGACGAATTGCATTTAAAATGTATGATAATGAAGGTGCGCATATTGGATATGTCGGATACAAAAAAGAAGATGATAGTTGGTTTTTTCCTAAAGGATTTAAACGACCGTTATACAATCTTCACCGAATAATTGATAAGAAAGCAGTAATTGTTACAGCTGATCCCTTTGATGCGCTGAGAATTATTTCTCTTAAGATTAAAAATGTAGTATCTCTTGTTTCGAATTCAATGACAGCTGAACAAGAACAAGTCCTGAAGCAATTCAAATATATATTAATTTTTAATAAAGCACCGGAAAACATTGTAAATCGTCTATGTTCATCAACCTTTGTAAAAGCACCACTTCTATATAAACCTATCAAAGAATTATCTGATCAGGAATTGAAAACGCTTATAAAGCCTTCATAAGAGAGGGCTTTTTTTACTGACCAACTGATTTGAATAATAAATTACTGTTTACTTTTTAAAATAAAAAGTATATCTTGCATCGACATATCGCGAAAGTTTTGGACGGCTTTCGTCTCGTTTCCATCTGAAATGTGGCAATTTCACAAAAGGAAAAAAATGGACGGAAGGCGTCGTCTCGTTATACGGGGCGCGCCTTTTATGTCTTTTCCTTTGGGCTGCCACAGCCTCAGATGGGGACGTAATTAGGTTGCGTCCCTTTTTTATTTTATAACTAAACTTATAATGAAAGGAAACTCTCATGAGAAATGTGTGCATTTTTACAATCATCTGTTTGATTGTTATTTCCGGCTGTTCCGGATCTAAAAAAGAATCTGTACCCAAACTAAAACCATTATCATTCAAGTTTACTCCCCCGAGTAATACAAACGAATCGAATGATATTACTATCGGGCTGCTATCCCCAATATTTGTTGATACATTCAAGGAATATCTTCAGGATCCTTACAAGACATATGCAAAAAATATGGAAAGTGATTTTATTGCCATGCTGACAGCACGTGGTTATAAAATTAAAGGACCCTATGATAATATGGAACAACTGGTTTATGGAGATAAAAAGGAAATTGATCTTTTAATTCAACCGGTTATAGATCTTCAGTTTACCGGTGAAGTCTTAAAACAAGGCTCAATTCACGATTATGTAACAGCGAAAGATTACATTACTTATTATTATGATGGTGATTTATCTATGGTAGGTACGATGAATCTCTCTTTTGCAGAGCCTTTTACCAATACTAAAGTATTAGTTAGATCTCTAAAAACAGAACCTGTAACCTTTAAAATGAAAAGTTATAATGCTTATGATGATACAAATATCCCATTAACGGATCCGCTTGTATGGAATTCGTTATCAGATAATCTGACAAAAGTTTACGATAAGACATTACAAACTGTATGGAATAATCTTGAACCGGCTGAACTTCAACAGAAAAAGAATGAATCTGCTGAAATCAAGAAAAATTCCGGATTTATAAAAAATTAAAACTAATAATAACCATGAAAACATCCAATCAAAACAAATCTGTTATCTCAATTCTTATTATAACAATTTATTTGTTAGGAAACCCATTGTTTTTATATCCTCAAACAACTATTACTTCGAAAGCAATAAAGGCAAAATGTGCGGAAAAAGTTGATGTAATAAGAAATGAATCAAAAGATCTAAACTACAATGCCAAGGCTTCTCCACTTGAATCACAGGGATTTGAAAAAATGCTTTATGTGTCGATCAATACTAACGATGAAAATAAAAATAAGCTACTCGAGAGTACTGATCTTAGCATACCAACCTCATTTTTTCTTTCCCAAAATTATCCCAATCCTTTTAATCCAATGACAAAGATTTCATTTGGAATTGCACACTCGGGATTTGTTCAATTGAAATTGTTCAACTTGCAGGGGAAAGAAATGAGAACACTTATCAACTCCAACCTTCCACCCGGAGTACATGAAATAAGTTTTGATGGAAGTGATTTAACAAGTGGAGTTTATGTATATAGATTAGTAATGGAAAATTATACGGATACAAAGAGAATGACTTTGATAAAATAATTAAGGAGTAAAGGCATTTCTAAATATAGTCACTCGTGTTTGGTGACAATTCTGATATGGAGAGTAAAGATTTTGCTCTCCATTTTTTATATCAAAATATTTTGCACAGTAATATTTTTTGATTGGTGATGCAATTTAATAAAAACAGTCTTGATGACTCAATCAACAAGACTGTCAATTAAAGGAAGAACAAATATGAAAGAACATTGCTGGCGAGCGCCAGCAATTCAAAGATATTTATAATTTATTTCACTTTCAATTGAAGAATTTAATATCACTGTGAATTGTGTTAATACATGCTTATAAATTATAATTGGTGAAAAGTATAGAAGGTTTTTATCGCAATTATACCCTTTTGCTTTGTTTATTTGAAGTCTTTTAAAATATGTTTTGATTATTTTTTTTAAAAAAGATATAATATGAACAAGATATTTATTTTTGCTAATATTAGCAACGTTTTGCGAGAATTTTTTGAGAAAAATTTACTCTTTACTAGTGATTTGAAATGTAGTAACATATGTAAGAAAGTTGGAATTTGGTAGTACATCGTGTGGCACATAGAAGGTCAGTGGTACAAGCCAGCTTAGCTCTATGGGTTTTTTATCAAACATTGAAAGTTCTTATTAATAACTTGAAATACCCTTTTGCAATAAGTATTTTAATTAACATTATTTTGTAAAAATTAATTAGCAAATATATGGCTAAATTATCAAAATTCACATTAGATTATAACGAAAAAAAGGGTAAATGGGATCTTACAAATGATAAAACTGATAGAGTAATTAAGTCCTTTGATACAAAAGAAAAAGCAACCGCAGGCGGTGTACTTAGAAAAGCTGTAGGCAGCGATGGTGGATCCGTTAAAATTCAAAAAGAAAACGGACGTTTTCAAGAGGAGAGAACATATCCTAAATCAAGTGATCCAAAAAAATCAAAAGGTTAATTAAGAAAGGCTTTTTTAAAGGAAGAAAATATTCCCTCACTTATTCTATCCCTACATCTTTATAAAACGTAACAACTAATATCTCTTGCTTAAATCATAATAACTGTAAAATCTAATTTTACTTTTTAGAATAGAGAATTATTCCAACACTATGGCAAAAACTGTTAACGAGGCTTTTAATACCTTTAATAAGGAAATGTATTGGTTCACCGGAAAATGGAATTTTCAATTTTTGATTTAGGTAGAACATACTTCTTTTCTGATTTTAATTCTGTTACTTCTTGCTTCAGTTAATTTGATTTCTCTTACCTGAAGTTTTTCTTTTTCTGTTCCTTTCAGATAGTCATCCGGTGTCAGATAAAATAACGAACTGTGTAATCTTTTTGTATTATAAAATTCTATATACTCACTGATCTGTTTTCTCGCATCTTCAAGATTTATCATCGAAGTTTGTCTCAAATGCTCTTCTTCAATAGTTCTGTGAAAGCGTTCTATCTTTCCGTTTGACTGCGGATAAGCAATTGAAGTTTTTATGTGCTGCAGTTCTGCAAACTTCAGATACGCTGCAAAGTCTTTACTGATAAACTGAGAGCCGTTATCGGAAATAATTCTCGGATTGTTTCCCGGAAATTTTTCCAGTGCTTTCTGTATGGTAATTTCCACATCAAACTCCTGCATGTTTTGTCTGAGTTCATGATGAACTATGTATCTGGAATATCCGTCAATCACCGAGATCAGAAATAAGAATGTTCCTTTGTAATTTACGTATTTTATATCTACGTGCCAATGCCGGTGCGGTCCTGAAGGCTGTTCAAAGCCCCGGCCTTTAGAAGATTTCTTAGTGTTATTCCATCTGTTAAGCAAGCCTGCACGCCTGAGGATTCTATAGACTGCAGAAGGGCTTGCGGCGACTACATTTTCATCGATCATCATGTAAGTCAAACGCCTGTAACCTTCGCCGGTATGGTTTTTAGCATATAAAATAATAGCCTCTTTTTCCCAGTTCAGCAGCCAGTTCTCTTTAGGAATAAGACCATTATGATTATTCGGCAACCCTTCTCTCGATGACCATGAATAATATTTGCTTGTACTTAGGTTTATCATTTTTAAAAGTGTTTTCATTTTATAATCGGTTTTAACTTTAACAGTGGAAACGAACTCTACGATATCATCTCTGACATCCGGTTCAACCCAAAGCGCTTTCAGATCTCTCCATCGAGATTTTTTTTTAATTCTATGTTCTCTGAAAGCAGCCAGCTGATAGCATCCTGATTCTTTCTCAGTTTCGCTTCCATAGCTTCTATCTTCTTTTCCTGCGCTTTATCTGTGCCGGAAGGTTTGGTTTCAAACACAGAAGCTGCATTCTCAAAGAGTTTTTTCTTCCAGTTGTAAATATCATTCACATGCACGTGATATTTTTCAGCTACCTGGCTGATAGGTGTATTATTCTCAAGCAGTTCTCTGAGAATGATAACTTTTTGTTCTGATGTCCAGCGTTTTTTTGAACTCATTTTGGAATTTCCTTTCGTTTAGTTTACAAATATAATAATTCAGAAATTCCATTTCCACTTGAAGCATTACAGAAACTGTTAATCTAGATTCAGATAAAACTTCAAAAGGTAGAAGTAGTAGAAATTGGCTTAGAGAGCAACTTACTTCTTTGCCAGAAAAAGAAATAGATTTTCCCGAATTGTATTCGATTAGGCATATTAATTATGGCTCTTTTGCAAGAAACACAAAAATAAAACCATTAGATGATATTGATTTAATTTTAGCATTCACTGCTGAAGGAACTACTTATACTACAATCGAATATGGGAAAAAATATGTTTTAAACGTTCCAGATCATGCTTATAACCTAAAAAAACTTTGTAATGATAATGGTACTTTGAATTCTATAAAACTTGTAAATAAAATTGTCTCTTCCCTTAATAATATTGATCAATATAAAAGTGCTGAGAAACATCGCAAACAAGAAGCTGCAACATTAAATTTAAGTTCATATGACTGGGCATTTGATATTGTACCAGCTTTCTTTACTGATACAGGTTATTATATCATTCCAGATGGAAACGGAGAATGGAAAGCAACAGATCCCAGAATTGATCAAGAGAGAATTAATTTAATAAATAAAAATCATGATGGAAAAGTTCTACAATTAATAAGAACATTAAAGTATTGGAACTTAAGGTCAATGATGACAACGATTCCTTCATACTTGTTCGAAACAATAATATTAAATTTTGTTGAGAATCAACAAGAACTTTCCGACTACATTGATGAAAGCCTAATAAAGTTTTGGTATTATCTTAAATCTGAAATTTATACAGATATAATTGATCCAAAAAATTTTCAAGGTAATCTAAATACTTTACAATATGATGAAAAAGATAGTATTTCTTCAAAAGCTAACGATTCACATTTAAAAGGGCTTACTGCGTATAAAATTGAAACGGAAGAAAAGAATCAATCCAAATCCATTAATAAATGGAGAGAAATATTTGGTGATAAATTTCCAAGTTATGACTAATTTTGGTGCACATATAGTTCAAGAACAAAATACTGATGCAAATATTAAGTATTTAGCTTCACAGAAAAAAATATATAATACAGGTAAATTAACTTTTACAATTCAAGTTTTAATAGCTGTTCCTATTCCAATTATTATTTCAATCATTGTTCCTCTTCTAAAGAATATTGAAAATAATATAACCTGGACTTTTATTCTTTATAGTATTCTTGCAACTTTTTTAGAATTATTTCTTGAAGGTAAAACATGTGAGCTTAAAAAACGAGCTGCATCTATTCAAGAACTATTTGACAGTAAGGTTTTATTAATTAATTGGAATTCAATTTTAATTCCTAAGCAACCTGAATCAGAAGTTATTTTTCGTTATTACAACAAATTTGTAAAGAAATACACCTTAGATAAACTGTATGATTGGTATCCCAAAGAAATTGAGTCAGTAAAAACAAATGTTGCTACTTTACTAGGTAAAGTCTTAAATTACCTGTAAAAAGTATAAAGAAAAATGGCGCTGCTTTT